>Ga0194037_1001771_pt1 | contig 15120 bp, 10 predicted proteins | sample JunL306m_MetaG_FD_148653 | JGI IMG/M metagenome (GOLD analysis project Ga0194037, IMG submission 148653) | Anoxic zone freshwater microbial communities from boreal shield lake in IISD Experimental Lakes Area, Ontario, Canada - Jun2016-L304-6m | ecosystem: Environmental > Aquatic > Freshwater >...
GTGTTCGCTTCGGTATAGACGATTGCACCCGACTTCACCGCTGTAGGGCCGGACATCAGCATGAGGTAAACCTGGCCGGTACTGCTGTTCCACCAGGCGAGATCTCTGACGCCGTCGCCGTCAAAGTCCCCCTGGCCGACTATTGACCAGGCCGGGTTGGTTTCCTGCCAGAATTGAGCACCACTGGTGACTGTGCTGCCGTTGGTGGTCATGCCGTAGACCTTCCCGTCTCCCTGGTGGCGCCAGATGATGGAGGGAGTGGGAGGGGGAGGGGAAATCGTACGGACTGATGCTGCGTTGCAGCCGGCATCAACCGCATCGATGTCGATTGCAGCTGTGCTGCTGTTGAAGGATGCCGTGCAGGCAAACTGTTCGGCCTGCGTCGGCAGGGTGAACAGCAGCAGCATAACGTTGGATAAAAGAGCCGTGATGTGTCGGTTCATGGTTTCATCTCCTTTGGCAGTGATGTGGAAACAACCTGGCACGTTGCAGCTTAATAGATTTTCTTTTCGATGAGATCAGGGATTCATTAATAGAGCCGCTGCCCCGAACGGAATTTCGGTACCGTTCGTAATGGCCAGATACATTACCTGCAAATCGAGACTGCCGGTGGGCGCCAGGAAATGATAGTCGTCGATGTACCCCTCTGCCGTGTTGTCAAGCTGGTCGCCATTGGGCCAAAGAAACAGGACATCGCGGGCCGTGTCCTGGCTCTCCCAGTCCTCAAAATCGACTGTGCCGGCGCTGCCGGTTAGAACTCCGTCGGCATAAATAAGCTTCTTCGGCCCAAGAAACGGCAGGGTGCTACTCAGTCTGCCTGTGGTGATGGAAGGATCTCCATAGTAAAGCTTGTAACGGACTCCGCCCAGGTGCATCGGGAATGCCGCCTGGGCGCTCTTGAACAGCTTGGGACAGCCGTCGTTTGCGTACTGCACGTTCCAGGCTGATCCGTCCCAGACGGCATAGCCGTGATTCATGTTGGATGTGCTGCACCCGGTTATGCGGTCTGTGGTGAATACCATGAAGGTGCCTGTCGCTCCGTCCCAGCGCCAGTCGGTCAGCACCGGGAATCCCACCTTGTTTTGCCGGGCGTTGGAAATTTTTGCGTTGCTCTTCGTCGCATCGCCCTCGACTCCGACAAGCACAGTCGGAACACACCCGCCGCCGCCGGAGTAGTCAGCCACGGTGGAGCAGGTGGTCGGGCTGCCGGAGTTGAAATCCTGCCCGACATAGCCGTCCTGACTGTCGAGCGAGTAGATGCGGTTCTTGCCGTCGCTTCCCTCGGCCTCAAAAAACAGCCGGATCTTGCTGCCGAGCGCGGCCGAAAGCGGAACCCCCTGGCCCGTGGCGATAGTTTTGACGGCTGTTGACGCAGAAGGGGGCGATATCAGCCCCGTGGTGGCGCCCGAACCGGTGAAGCTCAGATAACTCGACGGCGTACCGGCGGATGCCGTGCTTCCGGTGAGCGCCGTAATAAGCGACTGCTTCGTCTGGCCGCTGGGGCCGTAGTACAGCTGAATCCTGCCGGCAGTGCTGCTTCCGGCATCGCTGCCGATCCGGGTGGCGCTGATGCGGACGTTGCCGTCGCTGACTATTTTGCTGAGACCCGAGGTGGTATTGCCGGATCCCTGCAGCTGCCAGTATTCGTTTGAGGTGGTGGCGCTGACAGGAGTCGCCGAGGCGCTCGTGCTGCAGGCAGCGTTGGCGCAGGTTTTAACCGTGACGGCGTAGGGGGTGGCCGCCTTGAGTCCGGTCAGGGTGGCAGAGGTTGTCGTGCTGGTCGAGCTGACCAGGGTATTCTGGATTGTTTCTGCGGCGGTTATTTCGAAGTGGTCTACGGCGCTGCTCGAAGGGGCGGACCAGGATACCGCCAGTCTGGTCGATGACGCAAAATTCTGGCTCCCCACCGTCTGGGGGTTGACGGTTGATACCGTGATGCCGCCGGCCGCCGCGACCACTACCGTCGATGTCGTCGTCACACCTGTGCCGTACAGGTTGTCACGCCATTCGGTTTCACCCTGGATGTGCCAGGTGGTGTCCGCTTCGGTGTACAGCAGCGAGCCGCCCGCCACCGACAGCCCGTTCATCGGCATCAGCCAGACCTGTCCGGTCTGTCTGTTCCACCACAACAAATCGGCCTTGTTATCGCCGGTATAGTCTCCGATACTCACTATCTCCCAGTTCGTGTTCGCTTCGGTGCAGATCAGCGCACCGGTCGTGACCGCGGTCCCGTTGGTCTGCATACCGTAGACCTGGCCGGTTGTTCTGTTGTGCCAGACGATGTCGGCCTTGCCGTCGCCGTCCAGGTCGCCCGCCCCTGCTATCCGCCAGTCGGTGTTGGCTTCAGTGTAGATCACGGCGGCGGTGGAGGCGCTGGTCCCGTTGGTCTGGCCAAGGGCTGTCTGGCCGGTTGAACTGTTCCACCAGAGCAGTTCAACGGTGCCGTTGCCGTTAAAATCGGCGGCGGCTACTATTTTCCAGGCGGTGTCCGGTTCTGTATATATCAGGCCGCCTCCTGTCACGGCCGCTCCGTTCAGCAGCATGGCGTAGACCTGGCCGGTGCTGCTGTTCCACCAGATCAGATCGCTCTTGCCGTCTCCGTTGATGTCGCCGGTGGCGACAATTTTCCAGGCGGTGTTCGCTTCGGTATAGACGATTGCACCCGACTTCACCGCTGCAGGGCCGGACATCAGCATGAGGTAAACCTGGCCGTTGCTGCTGTTCCACCAGGCGAGATCCCTGACGCCGTCGCCGTCAAAGTCACCCTGGCCGACGATTGACCAGGCCGGGTTTGTTTCCTGCCAGAATTGAGCACCTCCGGTGACTGCACTTCCGTTGGTGGTCATGCCGTAGACCTTCCCGTCTCCCTGGTGGCGCCAGATGATGGAGGGGGTGACAGATTGCAGGCTGGCGGAACAGCTTGCCGTTGTGCCGCCGTTAAGTCCGGCACAGGTCCAGCCCCAGGGGCCGGATCCGGTTAGCGCAGATGCTGTGCCGCTTGAACAGAGGCTGGCGGTTGGCGCAACGGTAAAGCTGGCACCGTTACTGCTGCCACAGACTCCATCAGTCACAACTGCGGCAGCGCCTTTTCGAACGGTATGGTTGCCGCGATCGGCCACGTACAGATTACCGCTGCTGTCAACGGCGATGTCCTTGGGATTGGAAAAGCTGGCGGCAGTGCCGACTCCATCGGCTGATCCGTGGATGCGCGTACCGCCGATGGTGGTAACCACGCCATCAGGCGTAATCTTGCGGATCACCTGATTATCTGTGTCAGCCACATAGACAACCCCCGTACCATCAACTGCCACACCGGCCGGCCACCTGAATGCTGCGGCTGTTCCAACTCCATCACTGTATCCCATCGTTCCGCTGCCCGCGAGTGTTGTCACCACCCCTGTTGCGGTGACGATCTTGCGTATGGCATGATTGCCGTGATCGCAGACATAGACATTACTCCCATCGGGATCGACCGCCAGATCAAAAGGCACGCTGAAGCGTGCCGCAGAACCTGTGCCATTGACAAACCCTGGTGAGCCAGCAGCTCCGGCAAGGGTTGATACCACGCCTGAAGGGTTTATCTTGCGGATGGTGTTATTGTTCGTGTCAACCACATACAAGGTACCGGAAGCATCGACAGCAATCCCTTCAGGAGCGCCGAAACGGGCGTTCGTCCCGGTAGCATCAGTAGAACCGCCGATACCGGCCATTCCGGCCAAGGTGGTGACAACCCCCGCGCTCGTTATCTTGCGAATGGTATTGTTGCCGGTATCGGAAACGTACACTGTTCCGGCACTATCGGCAGTTATGCCCATCGGCCCAAAAAATCGCGCGGCGCTCCCTGTGCCATCAGTACTGCCATAGCTTCCCGGAGTGCCTGCCAGAGTGGTGACAACACCGGCAGCAGTGATCTTGCGAATAGAATGATCTGTTGAGTCTGCTACATATACATTTCCGGCTCCATCCGCAGTGACGCTGTAAGGATCTTCAAAGCGGGCGGCGCTGCCAGTCCCGTCAACACTGCTGCTGCGCCCCGCCAGACCGGCAAAAGTGGTTACGGCACCAGCCGGAGTAATCTTGCGGATAGTGCAGTTGGATGTGTCGGTAACATAAAGGTTGCCGATACTGTCTACCGTCACGCCGGAGGGGTTGTAAAACAGCGCCGCAGTTCCCGTTCCGTCCGTGCTTCCCGGGCGGCCTGCCGTGCCTGCCAGGGTGGTGACAACACCGGCACTCGTAATCTTGCGGATGTTGTTTGAACTGTAGTCGGTCACATATAGCGTGCCGCTGGTGTCAATTGCCAACGCTCGAGGCTCACTGAATCTGGCTGCCGTGCCGGTTCCATCGGCGTTTCCGGAGGAACCGGGTGACCCGGCAAATGTAGTGACGACACCCGCAGGTGTTATCTTGCGGATGGCGTGATTACCAGTATCGGCAACATAGACATTTCCGGCGCTGTCAACAGCAATTCCGCACGGTCCCTTGAAACGCGCCGCCACTCCGGTACCGTCCGTGCTGTCCTGCGAACCGGCCAGCCCGGCCAGAGTTGTCACAACACCTGCCGACGTGATCTTGCGGATGATGTGATTGTCGTAATCTGCCACATACAGGTTGCCGCTGCTGTCCACAGCAATACCGCGCGGCTCGTTCAACTTTGCAGAGGTTCCCGTCCCGTCATTGCTTCCGGAGCCGCCGCCACCCGCAAATGTCGTCACACTGCCCGACGGGGTTATCTTGCGGATGGAGTTGTTGGATGTGTCGGCAACAAACAGATTGCCGCTGCCGTCAACCACAAGCGCAAAGGGTTCAATGAAACGGGCAGCGCTGCCGTTACCATCGATACTGCCCTGACTGCCGGCAAGCCCGGCCATGGTCGTCACCTCGCCGCCGGTGGTTATCTTGCGAATCGAGTTGTTAGAACTGTCCGCAACATACAGAGTACCGGCACTGTCGACTGTGACACCGCGCGGAGAGTAGAACTGCGCTGCACTTCCGGTGCCGTCGATGCTCTTGTTTATGGCGCCGGCGGCACCGGCCAGGGTACTGAAGGTGAAGTCCCCGGCAATAGCAGCACTATTGCAACTGAGACAAGACATAAACAAGCAGGCTGTGGCGTAAAGAAATGTCTGTTTTCTCATAGGAAACTCCCCCCCTTAAGTATTCTGAAATTTTGAACGTTGGTCGATGACGCAAAATTCTGGCTCCCCACCGTCCGGGGGTTGACGGTTGATACCGTGATGCCGCCGGCCGCCGCGACCACTACCGTCGATGTTGTCGTCGCACCTGTGCCGTACAGATTGTCACGCCATTCGGTTTCACCCTGGATGTGCCAGGTGGTGTCCGCTTCGGTGTACAGCAGCGAGCCGCCCGCCACCGACAGCCCGTTCATCGGCATCAGCCAGACCTGTCCGGTCTGCCGGTTCCACCACAACAAATCGGCCTTGTTATCGCCGGTATAGTCTCCGATACTCACTATCTCCCAGTTCGTGTTCGCTTCGGTGCAGATCAGCGCACCGGTCGTGACTGCGGTCCCGTTGGTCTGCATGCCGTAGACCTGACCGGTTGTTCTGTTATGCCAGACGATATCTGCCTTGCCGTCGCCATCAAGGTCGCCAGCTCCGGCTATGCGCCAGTTTGTGTTTGATTCCGTATAGATGATTCTGGCGGTGGAAGCGTTTGTTCCGTTGGTCCGGCCAAGGGCTGTCTGACCGGTTGTACTGTTCCACCAGAGCAGATCTACCGAGCCGTTGGCGTCGAAATCGGCAGCGGAGACGATCTTCCAGGCCGTATTCGGTTCGGTATAGATTATGGCGCCGCCGGTTGTTGCGGTTCCGTTCATCAGCATGGCGTAGACCTGGCCGGTGCTGCTGTTCCACCAGATCAGATCGCTTTTGCCGTCTCCGTTGATGTCGCCGGTGGCGACAATTTTCCAGGCGGTGTTCGCTTCGGTATAGACGATTGCACCCGACTTCACCGCTGTAGGGCCGGACATCAGCATGAGGTAAACCTGGCCGTTGCTGCTGTTCCACCAGGCGAGATCTCTGACACCGTCGCCGTCAAAGTCCCCCTGGCCGACTATTGACCAGGCCGGGTTGGTTTCCTGCCAGAATTGAGCACCACTGGTGACTGTGCTGCCGTTTGTGGTCATGCCGTAGACCTTCCCGTCTCCCTGGTGGCGCCAGATGATGGAGGGAGTGGGAATGGGGGTTGGGGTTGCGGTGGATGCGACCAGAAAATCAAACATCTGTTCACGTGGTGTTGCGGATGAGGGCAGACTATGGTGAGTGCCGGTCGGATCTTTGTAGAGGGTCGTACTGCCACCATGAGTGTTCACAAATGACTCCCCGTAGGGCATCTCATCACACATGCTCCAGCCATGATCCAAAGCGTTACGCTGCGCCACACCGGAACCGCTGACTGCCGGGATACCTGATGGATTGGGATTTGTGGCCAGGTAGGCTGTGCAACTGGCCTGATCCTGCGCAACCGCCACCCCTGAAAGAGCGGCCAGCAGACAAATCAGAACTGCTGACAGAGTCAAGGCCCGCTTCACTCGCAGCGCTGTACCGGAGAAAACAACATGTGCGAAAGAGTGGATGTTAGTTATTTTAGGTATGAGAATCATACGTTTTCCTCCCGGTCATATTTAATTGGCGGAGAGCAGCTGTACCCCGTACGCAGGAATGGAAATCGGGAATACCGGTGTTGTCGTAACGGTATTCGTACTGTTATCACTGATCGTCTGCAGCTTCCAGGTACCTGAAAGCGCCTGGTTGCCGGTATTCACCGGTGTCCAGGAAGAAGCGGCATTGGCCGTGTTCACCACGAGGATGACCGGTGTGCCGTTGGCATCATTTCCGGCTAGTGCGAGCAGGCTGCTGTTGCCCGTTACCGTCGTGGCAAGCCGCTCCGGAGTTCCTGCCAGAGTCGACCACATCCGGAAAGCCAGAGCGGTGCGTTTGGCCGAGCCGGCGCCGGTGTAGAGCCCATAGTCTTCCGGTGTGTTGGCGTTCGGGTCGCTTCCGCGATAATGGAACAGGCGGTCGACCGGTGCGTCCTGCATCCTGATCCAGCCGGCCGTCAGCGTGGAAGCGCCGAGAGCGCCCGAGCGATACGCCTGGGCCTGCGTGAGGTTCGCCACCGCATTTGCATAGGTGTTCCACTCGGTGATATAGATCTTCGTAGAAGTGAAGCCTCGGCCATCAAGAGTCGATCGCAGTGAGGTCGCCAGCGATGACGGCTCATTGGCGTCGTTGGAATAGATATGGAACGAGATAAAGTCCAGCGGTGCGTTCGCTGTTTTGACCTGATCAAGGAACGTAAGAAGCCAGCCGGTACTGGCCGGAGCGGTCACCGCTCCCTGTGTGAAGCCGGGCCCGCCGATTCTGAGTGTCGGAAATGCCGCGCGCAGCGCCGCTGCAGTCTCGACATAGAGCGACATGAACTCGCTCTGGGAACGGTTCCAGAAACCGGTACTGTCCGGCTCGTTCCAGATTTCAACTTCGTTGATGGTGGCGTTGAATCCGCTCCACTGACCCTGGGTGTAGTGTTTCAGTATCTCTACTGCAGCCCTTTCCCAGTTCGAACGCTCGGTCGGAAGGGGTGGTTTGGTGAGTCCGGCACTGTCACCGAGCCTGAAGAACGGCTCGAATCCACCATTTACGACGGCTGCGAAATGCTGATCGCTTAACGTGAAATTGTAGCTGCCCGACGACGTCGGACTTTTGGTCCGGTCAAAATACATGGTCGACATGTCGAGCGGGCCGGGGTAAAGGGTCGGATTGGCGCTGGGAACTGAAGACGGGTAAATCAGAAAATCATGAGTGCGAACGGAACGGACGCCAATTTCCTTGTATCTGGCGGTGAAATCTCCGCTCACCGAACTGCTTGCGGCAAGCGGCCCGGCGTTCTCTCCCAGGAGCGGCTTGATCGTCGCGCCGGTTCCTGCGCCGATCTGGACCGACGCTGCAGTGGTTGTCGTCACCCCTTTCCCGTACAGGTTGTCCCGCCATTCCGTCTCACCCTGGATATGCCAGGTGGTATCCGGTTCGGTCCAGAGCAGGGAACCTCCCGGCGCAACCGACAGTCCGTTCATCGGCATAACATAGAGCTGGCCGGTCTGCTGGTTCCACCAGAGCAGGTCGGCCTTGTTGTCGCCGTTGTAATTGCCGACGCTGACTATCTGCCAGTTAGTGTTCGCTTCGGTATACATCATTGCGCCGTTCGTAACCGACGAGCCGTTGGTCTGCATGCCATAGACCTGACCGGTCGATCTGTTGTGCCAGATGATATCAGCCTTGCCGTCGCCATCAAGATCACCCGCACCGGCTATGCGCCAGTTTGTGTTCGGTTCGGTCCAGATGATTCCGGCGGAGGATGCGCTGGTTCCGTTGGTCCGGCCAAGGGCTGTCTGACCGGTTGAGCTGTTCCACCAGAGCAGTTCGACCGAGCCGTTGGCGTCGAAGTCGGCAGCGGAGACGATCTTCCAGGCCGTGTTCGGTTCGGTATAGATTATGGCGCCTCCGGTTGTTGAGGTTCCGTTCATCAGCATGGCGTAGACCTGGCCGGTACTGCTGTTCCACCAGATCAGGTCGGATCTGGCGTCACCGTTTATGTCGCCGGCAGCAACGATACGCCAGGAGGTGTTCGGTTCGGTGTAGGCGATTGCGGCCGATTTGACCGCCGTGGGGCTGGACATCAGCATGATGTAGACCTGGCCGGTGCTGCTGTTCCACCAGACGAGATCCCGGATTCCGTCGCCGTCAAAGTCCCCCTGTCCTACGATCGACCAGGCCGGGTTCGTTTCCTGCCAGAATTGGTTGCCGCCGGTGATACCGCTGCCGTCAGTGGTCATGCCGTAGACTTTGCCATCCCCCTGATGGCGCCAGATGATGGAGGGAGTGGGAGGGGGCGGGGAAATCGAAGGGCCTGATGCTGTGTTGCAGCCGGCATGAACCGCGTTGATGCCGATTGCTGCTGTGCTGCTGTCGGAGAGCGCCGTGCAGGCAAACTGTTCGGCCGACGCCGGCAGGGTGAAGAACAACAGCATAACGGTGGATAATAAAGCGGTACCGAAATGGTTCATGGTTTCACCTCTTTTCAGAATTCCTGATCCGGCAGGCAAACGATTTGGAATATATTTTGCGCAAATTAATGACATTGCGATCAGGTTTGGTGCCAAGTTTTTTTATACTGCACGTGGATATGTATTGGCTCATTGCCTTCATTTGCATAAAGGGAAAGCCGCCAGCCGAATATCAACAGAATTGTAGGCATACCCACTGCCAGGCTACGCGAAAGCAGTTACTTCAACGGGTCGCTTCTCTGCAAAACCGTGCCGATGCATCTTGATTCGCTCAATTTCGTGCATGGTCTCTGCCAACATGTAACTCTCACCGCATGACGGGCATGACAGCACAGGAATATCCTCGATTATCAGAAGAGTTTTCTTCTTGCCAAAACTTCTGGTTACATGCTTGGTGGTTACACCGTTTTTTCCGCAGATGTCACAAACCATGACCCGCCTCCCTCTCGCGCTGATAATGCGAATCTTTATCAGGTGTTCGGGTAACTAATGACACTACAGGATGCCCGGAGGCATTCTGAACAGCGCGAAGATCTGCGCATATGGATGAGAGATTGCCGTTGAACCTCATTGTATGTTCCATACGGGCGTTTCGCACTTCTCTTCTACGATCGGGTCTAGCATGGCTCCACCTCCAATATTTCTTCCGGTGATGTGAGTTCGGGTAAGGCTTCTTCAAATGACACGCGATGGTTTTTCAGATTTATCCACGCCTTACGGTCATCATATTCAATAAAATCATGTAAACTCATCAGCTATTCCAATCTGATCAAAAAATGCCCACCGGGATCACCATCGCCCGCGTGGGCAACGGTGAATCAGTTGCCCATCCTACGAGCCTGTGGGAACGATAAACGTACCCGGCACTGTTTACGCCAATACCTTAGCCATTTGTATGTCGCTACGGATAAGATCATTTACAATCTTCGATATATCCGACCGTTTCTTTTTTGCAAGTTTTTCCACAAAAACAAGATTCTCCGGTTCAAGATAAATCGGTATGTTCAAGGTCACATCGGGGCGGTAAAATTTGCCCCGTTCCGCTTTCGAGAAATCATATTCCTTTTTCATCTTCATAACTCCTCATATTGTGTGGTTTCTTTGGCGACTGCTTTCCGAGCCGAAAATATACGAATGATTGCTGTCATCTCCGATTCCTCCTTGAAAGTATGACATACTGTCAAAAGAATTCCACGGGAATCGATGCCGACTGTAATCCAACGTTCTTCATCAGTACTATGCTCGTCGTCATACATTACCAGCATGTTCGGATCAAGAAAAACAGCCGCTGCACGCTCAAAACTCACTGCGTGCTTATGAAGATTGGTTATTGCTTTCTGGTTGTCCCATTCAAAATTGTAATGCATGCCAGACCTCTGACAAATGTAAACTTACCTTTAACCCAAAACAAAGTTTGTCAGCGTAGGCAGGGTGTTATTGCCCACCGGTTTTGGCATCGTTCCGTGTGGGCAACGGTGAATCAGTTGCCCACCCTACCAGGCTCGTTACGCAGCTCCCGCTGCTCAACGCAATGGCACGACAACAAGCTCCTGCTTGGCGTCTGTCTCTGCAAGCAGAAGCTTGCAAGGCCGGTGCGTTACCAAGCAAGAGCTTGGTAACGAGAAGAACCGATATCGCCAATCAAGCGGCAATAGCCATTATCTCAGCAAATGAATCATTTTCAGGAATTGCCAGATTATCCTCGCGAAGTCCTTGCAGATGAAAGCGGATAGCCTCGTACATGTTGGTTTCGGCATCTTCGCGAGTTTTCCCTGTTGCCACGCAACCGGGAAGATCGGGAGAATAAGCTGAATAATTGGTTTCGGATTTTTCAATAACTACAAGAAAACGATGCATGGAATTACTCCTGTTCTTTGAGTTGCGCCTGTTTGAGGATGCTGTTGTGGGTGCCGAAAGCAAGTTCATCGCCCGGATGCCCGGCTATTGTGACCCGACCCGGCTTTAGCGGGTGTTTAAACTGGCGGTGGCTCCCCTTGGTGGCGACCAGATACCAGCCGTCCTGTTCGATCTGTCTGATTATATCTCTTATTTTTGTTGGCATTCAAAATACCTTGTCGCAATCGTCTGAACCACAATTCGCAGGATTAAAGGATTTACCTGATTATAATCCTGCCAATCCTTTAATCCAATAAATCCCGGTTCAGACAAATAATCAAAGGGTCAAAGAGCCTACTGTCCGCCACGAACGGGCCAGACATAGTAGTAGTAAGCCTTATGGTTGTTGAACACGCTGCCACTGCTCATATTGACGCTCCATGCGAGGTTCGTGTAGCTGGCGTCGGCACTACTGGACCAGTAGTAGCTCGCCTGAACCTCATGAAATCCGTTGGCGTTATACCACTGCGCAGGGCTGTTCCCGCCCCGCTTCGCGAAGAGCTCCAACTCTTCTTTTGAAGGCAGACGCCAATCGCTGTAACCGCCGTAGTTCAGAGTTTTCACCCAATCCATTGCATCCTGCCATTTCATACGAGAACCAGCAATATTGCCGTTTCTCACCCACATCAGACCAGTCTGAGTATCCGTGTATAGCAGGCGGTCGCGCTCTGCCGCTGCTGCTGCCGCTTCTCTCCGCTTGCGCTCCGCCACAGTCATAAACTCCCCATTCACCAACTGCAGCAGATTCCCATCCGCATCACTCCCCACCCCGTCATTAACCATAGCCACCCGCACCGGTTCACTGCTGCCTGTTCGCATTGTAGCTTCCGCCCGCACCAAACCATTCGTATACTGCTGCTTGAACTGTTTAGCCTTGTCACGCGGCAGCGCAAGCGTCCCCTCCACCGAGAGCTTCACCAACGGTGAACTGCTGCTGATGCTGACCGGAAACAGCTCCTTATCCGGATCATACATGCCAATCGTCAATTTTAGCGATTGCGGAGAAACCGGATACTCCTTGGCGGCGATGGCGGCGATGCGCTCGCGGAAAGGTTTAATGGCCTCTTCGCGGCTGGCGGATATACGCCGTTTCATCGCACTGATTTCAGAATTGTGCTCCGATTCCGCCTGATCAACCCCTTTATCGTACAGCTCTTTTTCAGCCCGTTGCGCGTTGCCACCCACCGCTTTGGCCTCAGCCAGTCGCTGCTGGTAATCCGCTTCGGCCTTTTTGACTCTGGCCTGGTATTCGGCTTCTCGTTCAAACTCCATGTCACGAGGGGCTATAACCGGCTTTGCCACGTTAATTACGGTCGGTTTCTTTTTCAACTCCAGCATCCGCTTGTCGTATTCCGCCTTGTGACGGTTTTTCTTTTCAAGCAGGCGGCGATCAGCCCCGGCATTCTGGCGGGCCAGTTCGGCGTCAAAGTCACGGTTGATCCCGGTTATCTCGGAATCGGCCTTGCGGATGTCCGCAACCGCAGCTTCGAGGCTGGAACTCGCGGTAAAAGCTTCCAGTGCCTTCTTGCGCTTCTCCTCACCCAGACGGCGCAGTTCGGCGTTTTTGCGTTCTTCCTCAGCCTTCTGTTTCTGCTGCTCCTGCTCCAGACGGGTAAATTCGGTCGCTTTGCGGGCTTCGGCTTCCTGCAGCCGTTCCTGATTTCTGCGGGCTTCTTCCTGTATGCGCTGGCGCTCCAATTCACGGTTTTTCAGGTCGGCTGCGGCCTGCTCATCACGGCGCAGTTGGTCTTCCCGCTCTTTCTGTTTTTGTTCTTCTATCTTTTGCAGTGCCTGTTTCTTCTTCAGGTCCAGCTCTGCCGCCTGACGCGCTCTTTCGTTGCCCGCATTGGCAGCGGCAGCCATCATGGCTTCGTCATCGGCGATCTGTTTTTTGAGTTTGTCACCTTCCGCCCGTTGCCGCTCAAGCCCCTGGCGGTCCCGATCTATCTTGGCCTGCTGCTCGGCCAGTTTGTAATCGTTGGAGGGGACAAAGACGTAATCCCCATTGCCGGACAGCGTCCCAAAGGCTGGTGTCTGGGTCTTGCCCTGCCCCTTGGAGTCGCCGAAGACTTTCTCCTTGAGGATGGCCTGAATCTCGTTGGCGGTGATAAAGTCACCGGCGGCCTCCAGCGCCTCAATCAGTCTGCCGGTAAAGACGGAATGTCCTTTGGGGCCGCCGTCCAGAACCTCTTCACCTTTACCACCGGCTGTCAGCACCTGGCGGACGTTTTCTCTGGTGATCTCCTTCAGGTAGGAAAGGTCGCGACGGCTCTTTTTGTCAACAGCGCGGGTGGATGCCAGCAGTCCGCCATAGCAGGCGTCCATGACATAGAAGACATGCTTGGCGGGTAGTTTGGTGGAAATAGTGTCGCGCAGTTCGGTCATGGTCAGGTTTTTTCGGATCTTGCCGATTTCACCATCATAGGGAATCAGGTAGCCGATTTCCTTCCCTTGCGCTCCCTGTTCCTGATCGCCATGACCGGCCCAGAACAGAAACAGCGAATCCTGATCACCCATAATGGCGGGAAGCTCTTCGGTGAGTACTTCGAGGATGCGGTCTTTGGTGGCTTCCTGGTTATAGAGGTGGATGATCTTGTCAAAGCGGAAGTTTTTGCTCAATACATCCTCAACACCCTTGGCATCATGGACGGCATTTTTGAGCTGACGGTCACGCGGCAGAAACTTGTAGCTGTCAATCCCGATCACAACGGCATAGCTCTTGTTGTACAGATTCACCTCGGCGCTCTGGCCGGTGGCAGGGTCTTTGGCGACGACACGCAGGCCGCGGGTTTCGGCGGCTGCGTGGGAAACAGTTGCAAAGGCAAGCAGCATGGTGATTAACAGACATAAACTGCGCATGAATTACCTCCAAAAATGGACCCGGTGCGCACGGCGCACCCTGTTTTTGCCGGGATATAAGTACGTTTGGAAGACGCATCATCGGCAGCACCAACATCAGTCCAACGCCACGACAAAACCTTCCTTGATCAGCTTGTCAGACGAAAAATTTCCGTACCCGCTCCGCTTCTTTCAGCGATACGTAATTCCCGGCGTGAACGCGGTAGAAGCGCTCACCTTTGACAATTGCTTCACGGATAATGGTAAAGACAAACCGTTTCCTCATATCATCCGCTACGATCCGGGCATTTTCAAGGCTGGCGCAGGATCCCACCTGGATGGCGAATGAACCTGTATCGTAACTCAGAGGAGCACGATAGGCCGTTTTCCCTTTCAGAACCCTGTCAAGATACCCCAGTGCTTCAATCTGAACCCGTGCAACTCCGCTTTTTACGACGCCGAGAACTCTGGCCGCCGAATAGGAAAGGTCAATGATCCGCCCATCTACAAAAGGGCCACGATCATTGACCCGGACAACAATTTCGCGACCGTTGTTCCTGTTGTGGACCTTGACATACACGCCAAGAGGCAGAGTCTTGTGAGCTGCGGTCATGGCGTGCATGTTGTATATCTCTCCACTGCTCGTTTCCTTGCCGTGAAAATCATTGCCGTACCAACTGGCGGCGCCCTCCTGCACAAAACCCGCATGGCTGGAAAGCGGCTGATAGTGTTTGCCGTTCTTTGCATACGGCGCACTCCCCCGTTTCGCCCTTGCCGAATCGGGATTGTAGGCGTGCGCTTGATAAGCGTTGTGCAGGCCAAAAGTAATTACGGCGCAGAACATGGCCATGATCACTCTATGCATGCGTACTTTTCCCGATGGCATATATTTTTTTCATGCAATGCACTCTTTCAGGGGTCTGATATACGTAAGGAGTTTCGATCAGGACGACGGGCACCTCCATCGGGCGCGTCGTCGCGGCAAACTATACGTATCATATCAGAAAAAGTAAATATGTTTGGACTGTTCGATATCCTTGAGTTATTTTTGCTTATACGAGATAGTTGTTGTCAGGCGAACGGCAAAACATATTACTTCCAAACCCCTCTAAATCTCCCCTTGTCAGGGGAGACTTCAAAGCCCGCTGTAAGCTGCTTCCCCCCTGACAAGGGGGGACCTGGAGTTTGGACATTTTCAAGGTTATAAAAAGTCCCCCCGCCCCTTGCGGGAGGGGGTTAGGGGGAGGGGGAAGCCGCAATGAAACCACGTCATTCCCTTCAAGAATATGCCATAGAATTGA
>Ga0194037_1001772_pt1 | contig 15108 bp, 11 predicted proteins | sample JunL306m_MetaG_FD_148653 | JGI IMG/M metagenome (GOLD analysis project Ga0194037, IMG submission 148653) | Anoxic zone freshwater microbial communities from boreal shield lake in IISD Experimental Lakes Area, Ontario, Canada - Jun2016-L304-6m | ecosystem: Environmental > Aquatic > Freshwater >...
AGGCAGAATCATACCAGGCTTCACAAGCCTGCTTGATACGGGTTTGATCAGAAGTTGTAACTGGTTGTGGTGCAGGGAGGGCATAGGGGGGGATGCTGTCGGTATTGGATGTACCCGGTTGGTTGCCTGATGAATGGCAGGCCGTAAAAAGAAGTACAGCAGTGGTTAGACAAACATTTTTCAAATATGGAAATAAAGGATTCATCATGTTAAAAATAGGTTGTCTGGTCGTGGCCAACATGTGTCTGAATAAATATCTAAACCTGCTGTGCTATTAAAAATTATTTCAATTAAAAGCCCCTATCTGTCAATGTTTCGATAGGCTCAACATAATAAAAAACTGTCAGGCTGAGCCTGTCGAAGCCCTCATAAATACTGGATTTTAAATGCTAAGATCACAACAGGTTATAATTTATATCAAATATATTTGTGCAAAATACGCAGATATCATTATGCCAGAAAAAAAAATAACAAGCTATCCTAAAGAAAAAATAAATATACTTTTTTTAGAGAATATAAGCGATGTGGCCGTAAAGCAGTTTACAGTTGGTGGGTATGCCAATGTAAAAAAAATGAACAAAGCATTGAGTGAAGAAGAATTGATGCTTGCTATCCGGGATGTACATATTTTGGGGATACGCAGTAAGACCCTAGTGACAAAGAAAGTGTTGAATGCAGCAACCAAATTGCAGGCCATTGGTTGTTTTTGTATCGGAGTTAATCAAGTTGATCTGCATGCAGCTACTAAAAATGGAGTAGCTGTTTTCAATGCACCCTATAGTAATACCCGCAGTGTGGCGGAACTGGTGATCGGAGCATCCATCATGCTTATCCGTAAAGTACTTGATAAAAATGCGGCAGCGCATGCCGGTATCTGGCAAAAAGAAGCTAGCGGTGCTTATGAACTGCGCGGTAAAACCCTTGGTATCATAGGATATGGCAATATTGGTAAGCAGGTAAGCATCCTGGCCGAAGGGCTTGGAATGAAGGTGATCTTTTATGATACCGAAACCAAACTGCCCCTGGGCAATGCCGAAGATAAAAAGAGTTTACGCGATGTCGTTAGTAAGTCGGATATCGTTACCCTGCATGTACCAGAACAGGATAGTACACGAAATTTAATCAGCAAGTCGGTACTGAAATCATTTAAGCCTGGTAGCATTCTCATCAATTATGCCCGGGGTGAGGTAGTTGATCTGGAAGCCCTGAGCAAAGCTTTGAAGGAAGGTTTATTAAGTGGTGCAGCGGTAGATGTATTTCCCAATGAGCCGGAAAAGAACGGAGATCCGTTCCATTCTCCATTGCAGGGTTTGAGCAATGTGCTGCTTACTCCGCATATTGGGGGCAGCACACAGGAAGCACAAATGCATATCGGAGATGATGTGAGCGCTAAACTATTCAGTTATCTTGAAAAGGGCATCAGCACTGGCTCGCATAGCATTCCGGCCCTTGCACTCCCTCCACAGGAAGGAACTCATCGCATCTTGCATATTCACCATAATGTACCTGGTGTACTATCTGAGATTAATACTCAACTCAGTAAGAATGGTATCAATATTTTAGGCCAGTACCTGAAAACCAATGATGCTATTGGATATGTAGTGCTGGATGTGAACAAGCACCTGAGTAAAAATGCACTCGAATTGTTGCGTAAGGTTAAAGCCACTATACGGTTACGGGTATTGTATTGACATAAATGATTCAATAGTGAAAGAAATTCTTGCTGCATATGGGTTTGATGAAACACAAACGGTGTTACAATCTTTTGGCAATGGGCTGATCAATCATACCTGGAAATTACAGCATGGAGAAGATCAATTTATTCTGCAAAAGATCAATGTTGCTATTTTCAAATCACCGGAATTGATTGCGGCGAATATTCGCTTGGTGGCCGATTATTTGAAAACACAGTATCCCGATTATCTATTTGCCGCTCCCTTGCAAACCCTTGCCAGACAAGATATGCTGCATACGGATGATGGGTATTACCGTTTATTTCCTTTCGTGCCCGGAACGCATAGCATTGATGTAGTGGAAAAGCCGGCACAGGCATATGAGGCAGCGAAGCAATTTGCACGGTTCACAAAACGCTTGTCGAAACTGGATGCTCATCAATTAAAGATCACGTTACCCGATTTTCATAATCTTAGTCTGCGGTACCAGCAATTTGAACAAGCCCTGATAACAGGTGATGCAGACCGAATCCAATCAGCAAAAGAATTGATCGGCTACCTGCAATCGCAGAAACAAATAGTAAGCAGTTTTGAATTTGCTCAGCAACATTTTACCCTCCGCTGCACGCATCATGATACGAAGATCAGCAATGTGCTTTTTGATGAGCATGACCATGGAGTTTGTGTGATCGATCTGGATACCTTGATGCCCGGCTATTTCATCAGCGACCTGGGCGATATGATGCGGACCTATCTCTGTCCCGTAAGCGAAGAAGAAGCTGATTATTCTAAAATTAAGATCCGCGGTGAATTTTATGATGCCATCATACGTGGCTACCTCGAAGAGATGGGGGATGAGTTAACGAGCACAGAAAAAGAATATCTATCCTATTCGGGTAAATTCATGATCTATATGCAAGCGCTCCGCTTCCTTACCGACCACCTCAATCGCGATGTGTATTACGGTGCCCGCTATGAGGGGCATAACTTGGTAAGGGCTGGTAATCAGGCGGTTTTGTTGGAAAAGTTAATTGATTGGTCAGGCCACTTAAGTGGCCTGACAACTACTCCAAACTAACAGCCCCTTTTATGGGTGCTGTAGATGATTGCAGGAGGTCAAAAACGATGATCTCGTTATTCCCTTTTTTAAGCCAAGAGGCCGGACAATACAATTTTTGTTGTGGGCCTATATTCCAATACCGACCTAGGTTATGGCCGTTTACATAGACCATGCCCTTGCTGTACCCCGACAGGTCGAAATAAGTATCTCCCGGTGTGTTGATGTTGAAATTTCCTGAAAAATAGGTTCCGGGCATATTTTCGGGAAGACTAGTCGTGCGTGTAACCGATTGAACATAGCGTTCATCCATGGGCATTAAATAAATATCCCAGTTCATCAGGGTCATGCCATTTAGGGTAACGCGGTCAGTGATACCTTTTCTGTCTACGATATACTGGGCAAAGTTGATATGGCCCATGCCTTCCACTAAAATATCCAATACTGGAAAAGGGTTGTCGGTCTTAGGCAGGGTTACCGTCCATTTTCCGCCATCCCGCTTTATCGTATCAATCAGTTTTCCATCTAGCAACACCAATGCAAAATCGTGTGGCTCGGTAATGGTGAGTTTTCCATTCTTATGTCCGATCAGTTTGGTGCGGTAGAGGATCAGTCCCTGGTTTTGACCGAACGCCTCCATGGGTTTAGGCTGTACCGAACTAACGGAAACGGGTAAATGATGCCAAAGATCTGTTGCATATTTCATGTCAATCGCTGGAATGGAAATGGCGGGAATGGCCGCCGGAATCGCCGGTATGGTATAGTTCACATTGGCAGCAATCAGGTTGCGCAGCATATAATATTTTGGCGTGGCCGTTCCTTGTTCGTTGATGGGAGCGTCATAGTCGTAGCTCGTTACCGCAGGCTGGTATTGGGTATTAGAGAATGCATTGGCACCCGCGGTAAATCCAAAATTCGTTCCGCCATGTACCACATATAAGTTGAAAGATTTTTTATTTTTCAACAGCCAGCTAACCTCTTTTTTTAAGTCATTTGTATCGGGTCGCTGCCATTTTTCGCCCCAATGCGTAAGCCATCCGGGGTAGGTTTCACTGCTGAATGATGGAGCAAGGGGGTCGGCTTTTTTGGCTGCATTAAAATCGTCATCTCCACTGCCGCTATCTAGCCCGATGGCTGTTCCGGTTAAATGGCCGGCTTCCAGCATATAGGCCGTGGCTCCATCGGCCGTATAAAATGGAACTTTTATTCCGTTGCGTATCCAACAAGTTCGCAAGGCTTCCAGATAATTTTTATCATTGCCATAGCTGCCATATTCATTCTCGATCTGCACCATCAGGATAGGGCCACCCTGTGTGCATTGTAAGGGAGCCATTTCCTTCGCCAAACGAGTTATGTACTTTGTTGCGGCTGCCATATACCTTGGGTCCATGCATCGTAATTTGATATCGGCATATTTCAATAAGTAGGAGGGGATGCCGCCAAAATCCCATTCGGCACATACATAGGGACCGGGCCGCAGCAACACCCACATGCCTTCTTCCTGGCAGATCTTAACGAATCCTGCGATATCGTGGTTGCCGGTTTTAAAATCGTATACGCCTTCCCGTTGTTCATGGTAATTCCAAAAAATATAAGCGGCAATGGTATTGCATCCCATGGCCTTGGCCATCTGGATACGATGACGCCAATATTCCTGCGGGATCCTGACCGGGTGCATTTCACCGCTGATGATCTGCAGGGGCTTGCCGTCGAGGAGGAAGTCGTTGGGGGTAAGACTAAACTGATGAATTTTCTGTGCTTGCAGGCTGGTAATGGATAAAAAACATATCCCCATCATGATCATGATTCGGTATGCTGATGAGGGGAAACGAAATTTATTCAACTTAATATTTAGCTTAATGGAGTACATCATACAATGATTTTATTGTGATATGAGCATTGGTAATCGTTGTTTTTTTAGCAGCATTAAGGGTAATGTGCCGGGTTACTCCGGGTAGGAGGTCAAAATAATTGTCGGAGAAAACAGTTTCGTTATCCGGTACCGTTAGCTTGACATATTTTGCCAGGGTTTGTGCACTTATGGCGATCGTATTGCCTGTAAACTTAATGGAGAAAATAGGTTTTTCCAAGTGTAAGTCTTTTGGGGTAAGGCTATCGTTCACCGGTAATTGATCATCGCGGTAAGCTTCCCGAACGGCGTACCAAGCTGCTTTTGGTTGTCGGCTGTAGTCAGTAATGCTCCAGCTAACTACGGGCCAGCAATCATTTAATTGCCATAATAGTGTACCCATATTATTCGGTTGCTTGCTTCGGTGAATGGCAATACTGTTCTTCAATACATAATACTGCATGCATTGTGTGAGATAGGTATAATCTTCTAGGTTCAATGCGGATAAGCGCGTAGAATCAATAAAATATCGTAACAGATAATGATCCAACTTCTTAAAACCCTGATTGGCTTTTTGATGTGCCTGTATAACGGGAGCGAGTAGTTGCCGGTCGGACGAGAGTGTAAATCCTTTGAGGGTATTCCAATTGGGCATCGATTGCATTCCGTATTCACTCACAAATCTTCCTGTATGGGTTTTAAAGGTTTCCCAGTCTTCAAGTCCCCACCACAATCCCCAGTAATGGCTATCGCCTGAGATAAAACTTTCTTCATGTCCCCAGCCAATTTGTGGCGAAGTGGAAACATATGGTCGCAAAGGATCGAGTTGATGAACCCAGTTTGCCAGGCTATCGCGGAACAGGCGGGTATAGTCGTTCCAACGCTGCACGGAATCATTTCCATGAATATTGAATTGATCCTGCCAGCCCCAGTTGTGCCAGGCTTCATCTATTTCATTATTGCCACACCAGAGTACAATGCAGGGATGTTTTCGGAGTCGAGTAACCTGGTAGATCACTTCTTCCCGTACATTATTCATGAACACTTCATCGCCTGGATACATGCCACCGGCAAACATCAGATCCTGCCAAACCATGATGCCCAGTGAATCGCAGAGATCATAAAATGCATCATCCTCATAGATCCCTCCGCCCCAAACACGCAGCATATTCATGTTTGCGTTTTTGGCACTTAAGAGCATGCGGCGGTAATCTGCTTTTTTTAATCTGGGTAAGAATACATCGCCGGGTATCCAGTTTGCGCCTTTGGCATAAATGGGTTTCCCGTCTTTCTGAAAATAAAAACTTGTTCCGGTTGAGTCGCGTTTACGGATAAGCGTTATATGGTTATCAGCTGAAGGGGCTTTGGGTGTTGTACTGAAATCATCTCGGGCAATCAAGTAAACGGGTTTCCAAATTCCACATCCGATCAAGATTGGGCCCCAGTCCCAGCCAAATTGAAACTGTGCTTTACGGGCATACACCCGGTTATTGTCGGGTAATACCATTGGCAGTTTTGAATGCGCAATGCTATCAACGGTATGAAGAGCGGAATGAAAATGGATCTGCAATACATTATTTTTCCGCTTCAGGAATTGCTTCACGGGTATGGTCCATCCCCTGAACATATTATTGGCTTGCAGGATCAGTTTGCCATTGAGGTATAGATCTGCATAGGTATCTAGGCCATCCAACTGTAATTCGATATAGTTTTTTGAAAAACTATTTTGGGCTACATTAAATTCCAGTCGATAATCCCAATTCACCGAATCGATCCAATGCAAGCGGGTTTCATTGTCGCGGTAAAATGGATCGGGTATCAGATGATTATAAAGTAGATCGGTATGAATGGTGCCTGGAACCGAAGCCGGGTACCATTGATTGTTGGCTTCACGGCAGAACTTCCATTGTTGATTCAGCGGAGTGATGAGGGGCTGGGCGAAAAGAAATTGGGCCAGCAACAAAAAAACTAAACCGATCCCAAGTGGCTTCATCTTATAATTGCTTAAGGTGGCCGATGATATTTTTAATTTCTTCCTGATCAACATTTAAAGCAGTAAGGTTTTCCTGCATATTCATATTGGTATAATTCATGTGACTGGCGATATTGATCCTGGCAGAACTATGAAATTCAGTAGCCCCAGTTTTTTGGGCCAGTTCCACAATATTGTTTGATCTTACTCCACTGCCGGGCATGATGATGATTCGACCATTCGATTGTTGGTTCAATTGATAAAGTGTTTCAGCACCTTCCATGGCAGTAGGTTGTAGTCCTGAACTGAGGATCCTTACACAACCGATTTCAATGATGTCTTCAAGCGCCTGCACCGGGTCCTTCACACGATCGAATGCACGATGAAATGTAACGCCCATGGGGTAGGCGGCCTCTACCAATATTTGGCATCGTTGTTTGTCGATGCTGCCATTAGTCTGTAACATACCGATCACCACGCCACGACTACCCAGTTCCTTACTGATACGGATATCCGAAAGCATGATGTTGAATTCTTCCTCCGTAACAATAAAATCACCTCCCCGTGGCCGAATGATGGGATACACCGGAATCTGCAATTTTTCACAGGCGGCCCTGATGAATCCATAGGAGGGGGTAGTGCCGCCTTCTGCAGGACTGGCGCATAATTCAATGCGGTTTGCCCCCGCTTCCTGGGCTTTCAGACAACTGTCGATATTGAATCCTATTACTTCCAGGATGAAGTTCATTAGAGCATATATTTTGATGGGTAGATCCTATTTTCTTTATCAGTTTTTACAGAGAATACAAAACCTTTCTGTATCGCATATGCGCCGTATTGTCCTTTTTTATTCAGTGCTAAAAATCCTACCTGCAGGGTTTTTGCTTTCTCAGGATTTCTCTTCACTATTCTTTCCACCGCTTTTTTGCAAGCTGTTTCCGGGTCATATCCCTGTCGCATGAATTCCACTACCAGGTGCGTGCCGCAGATCCTGATCACTTCTTCTCCCAGACCACTGGATGTAGCTGCACCTATTTCATTGTCGACGAAAAGTCCGGCCCCAATAATGGGCGAATCGCCCACCCGGCCATGCACTTTAAAGGCCATACCACTGGTGGTTACCGCGCCTGAAAGATTGCTGCTGCTGTCCATGGCTACCAGGCCCATAGTATCATGATTCACCGATCCGTCATCAAAAAAATTGGGCGCAAAGGGACCGTTTTGTTTTTTGTTTTCAATATTGATGACTGGTTTATATTCCGATTTTTTCAGCCAACCTTCGTAAGCTTTTCGGGCATCATCCGACAAAGTAGTGCTTTCGAGTGTAAATCCATTTTCCAGTGCAAATTGTTGGGCACCGGCACCTACTAAGATCACATGCGGCGTTTTTTCCATCACCATACGGGCAACAGAAACCGGGTGTTTGATCCTTTCTATTCCAGCCACCGCTCCACAGTTTGATTGTTCATCCATGATACAACTGTCGAGCGTAACGATGCCATCCCGGTCGGGATATCCACCAAGTCCTACACAACAGTTGATGGTGTCTTCTATTTGTCGGGCACCAGCTTCCACCGCGTCGAGTGCGCGGCCATTTACGGATAAGATCTTCCAGGCGGCTTCATTTACGGCCATGCCACTGTCCCAGGTAGACACTACAATGGGTTTTATCGTTTCACCGAAACCGTTAGCCATTGTTTTTTTGGTGAGCAGCAGGGGAGCCGAGAGCGAGCCCAGTTGCAAAAATTTTCTTCTGTTCATGCTTGTAGTTTATGCTAAGGAAGAGTGAAAAATATTTCTTTTAAATCAATAACATAATTTATCTATGTTTCGACAGGCTTCGAGAGACTTCGACAACCTCAGTCTGACATCAGTCTGATATCAGGGGCATATCAAAATAATATAACGCTGTCAGCCTGTCCCGATATCTATCGGCATGTCGAAGGCGGTCTTTATTACAGATTTCATTACCACCTCTCACAGAGCCTTTATCAATAATCATCATTCAACGCAAAATTCTGTTTGCGGTTCTTCCATTTTCCGCGCGTGAAGTCGGGGATATGCTGAACCTGTCCGCCTTCCGCAATGCTTTTTTCGCTGAGTGGTGTAATGCTGTACCAGGTGGCATAATCATATACATCCATTGGGAATTCCACACCGCGTTTGAGGCATTCAATAAAGGCATGGTCTACAAAAAAATCCATTCCACCATGGCCGGCACCTTCGGCATCTTTACCAAATTTTTTCCAGAGCGGATGGTCGTGTTCTTTCATGTAGGCTTCCGTATTTTCCCAGCTATGGTGTTTGCTTTTGTCTTCGAAATGGATCAGTCCTGCATTCAATTCACCGGCATGGTTATCGATCCAAATTCCGTTGGTTCCCTGAACCCTGAATCCCAGATTATAAGGCCGTGGGGAAGAGGTGTCGTGTGTAAGTACGATGGTCTCACCGTTGGCTGTTTGGAGTTGGGTGGTTACAATATCACCCTGTTTAAAATTCACTTTGGCATTGGGATGATTGGGACCTCCTTTGGGATGGTTAACGATATAGCGATGAAGGCCTTTTGATTTTGTGGCTACTGAAGAAAGCCTTGTAAGCAGGTTGCCTTTATTTACATCGAGCATTACTGCTACAGGGCCCAGGCCATGTGTCGGGTATAGTTCACCGTTACGGTTCACATAATGATTGGTACGCCACTGGGCTTCACTGTATGCATGCTTTCCAAATTCAACACCACTATCATAAGCCGTAACACCGTCGTTGAACAATACACCTCTAAGATCATGCTCATAACCGCCCTGTACATGCAGCAGTTCGCCGAACATGCCTTTGCGCACCATATTCATCACCGACATGATGTCGCGCCGGTAACAAACATTTTCCATCATCATCAATGGCATCTTTGTTTTTTCTGAAGTGTTCACCACATCCCAGCACTCTTGTAATTTGATGGCACCACACACTTCAACGCCCACTGCTTTTCCGGCATTCATGGCATCAATGGCTTGTATGCTATGCCATTCCCAGGGTGAGCAGATCACAACGGCATCAATATCATCGCGTTTTAAAAGATTTTTATAATCGTAATCTCCATTTTTGTAAATGGCTGGTTGGGGGCGGTTGTATTTTTTTATTTCTGCGATGGCTTCATTGATACTTCTTTGTTGAGGATCGGCCAGGGCCACTACTTCCACATCGGGACGCTGGCAAAAATTACCGATATGCTCCTGGCTTCTGAAACCAGATCCGATAATTCCAATTCGGATCTTTTCTTTTTTTGGAGAAGCGAAAGCCTTGATGGGGTCATGTAAACTAAGTGCTGCACCGGTTAATGCAGAGGCCTTGATGAAATTGCGTCGGTTAATTGAAGTTGGCATAGTAATCGTTAATTGATGGATAAATATAAGATTGATTATGGTTGATGGGAAAGTTTTCTGATCATTTCTGTGGATACACTATCGGCATACATTCCATAGGCGCTGGTGAGTGTGCCCTTCCATTTACCATCTATTGAAGTGATGGCATACACAATATCCTCATCGCTTGGATTGGTGTCTCCTTCAAATCGGAATATTTCTGTGATCTCGAATGCTTCGGGATGTAAACAAATATTATTTTCCGCGCAGTGCAATTGATCAAAACGGATGTTGAAGTCGAGCGTGTAGCCTATTTCTTTTAATTTGGCCAGCGCCTCTGTTACCGTTTCATATGATTGCATGAATAGTCTTTGGAATAAAGTTACTGAATATCGGTTGCCGATGATTTAATTCCCGCCAAATAAATAAGCACAATAAGAGCGATGGCTGCGGTGATCAGAAAAGTAATCATCGATCCAAATACCATCCACAATACACCGCAAAGGCTGCTGGCAATGAGCATGCCAATACTTTGAAATCCGGTGAAAGTGCCGATCGCGGTGGCCGTATCTTTTTTATCCACCATATTGCTGATCCAGGCCTTGGAAACTCCGTCGGTTGCGGCCTGGTAAATGCCATAGCCGATGAACAGGAAGAGATAAATTATGGGGTTGCTGTTCAGCGCAAATCCGGCATACACCAGAATATAAAAAGCAAGTCCGAACAGGAATATCCTTTTCAATCCCATTTTATCAGCCAGTATTCCTATCGGATAGGCCAGTACTGCAAACACCAGATTATAAAAAATATATAGACCGATCACGGCGGTATCGGTGATCCCGGTCTCTTTCATCTTCAGCAATAAAAATACATCGGCACTATTGAATAGCGCGAAAAGCAACAATCCGGATACCAGTTTTTTGTATGCCACCGGGCTCTTTTTCCAATATCCTACAAAGGCAAATAAATTTCTGCGTTCATGCTTAACCGTTTCCTTGTCGTTGCCTGGATCCTGAAGTTTGGGTTTTTCACGGATCAGTCTTGTTAATATGATCACGGCTAAGCCTGGAATGAAGGTCACCAGGAAAAGTGTTTTATAATCTTGAGGATGATAAAAGAGATAGGCTAAAGCCAGGGCTGGTCCCAGCACGGCTCCGAAAGTATCCATGCTCCGGTGAAAGCCAAACACCCGGCCCCGGGTGGCGGGGGTCGACTCATCGCTCAGCATCGCATCTCTGGCACCGGTACGGATACCTTTTCCCAAGCGGTCGGTGGTTCTTACCAAAAATATCCATAGCGGGTAAGCGAAAACCGCCATCAGGGGTTTGCTGATGGCACTGAGTGCATAACCCAGTTGCACAAAGGGAAGCCGCTTCCCCATCAGGTCGCTTTGTCGGCCAAAATAACTTTTGCTGAGGCCTGCAATGGCTTCGGCAAATCCTTCCAGTATTCCAATCAGCAGCACAGTAAATCCAATATGTTTCAGGAACATGGGCATCACCGGAATCAGCATTTCACTGGCTATATCATTGCATAGACTCACCAATGAAAGGATCAGGATGGTTCGCGTGATGATTTTCTGTGGAGAATTTGTGGGTGGCTGCACCAGGCATCATTTAGCCGAATGTAGCAATTTTTGGGTACATTGCAGGGGTATTTTTGTTGCCTGAAAGGCCCAATTATCGAAGAAAATTCTATGACTCATAAAAAGCAATCTCCCAAAAAATCATCCCAGGTCAATATCGTTAAAGGAAGACTGGATATTTCCAGAAGCGGAATGGGCTATGTAATTGTGGAGGGGATGGAAAAAGATATCATCATTCGGCCCAACGATTTTAACCGGGCCCTGCATGGCGATATTGTTCGGGTACAGGTCGCAAAAGGGGTAAATGCCGGCAGAAGGGTTGAAGGGATCATCACCGATGTGGCCGAAAGGAAACAAACCGAATTTGTAGGAAATATCCAGGTCAATAAGAATTTTGCATTTTTTGAACCGGCAACTGAAAAGCCGATACCCGATTTTTTTATCGCTCCTGATAAACTGAATGGTGCCAAGGATAAGGACCGGGTGTTGGTGAAAATGATCAGATGGGATAAAGGCGATAAAAAGCCGCAGGGAGAAGTAGTATCAGTTTTGAAGGCGGAAGATGAAAATGATATGGCGATGAAAGAGATCCTCATTGAAAGCGGATTTTCATTGGCATTTGATAAGGAAGTACTGGCTGAAACAGATCAACTCTCAACTTCCATTAGTCGGGAAGAAGCGAAAAAGCGTAAAGACTTCCGTGATATTCTCACTTTTACCATTGATCCGGTGGATGCCAAGGACTTTGATGATGCCATCTCCATTCGCAATCTTGATAATGGCAATTATGAGATCGGCGTGCATATCGCAGATGTAAGCCATTTTGTAAAACCGGGTACGGCCCTCGACAAATCAGCTTACGAAAGGGCTACCAGTGTGTACTTGCCCGATCGGGTTAATCCGATGTTGCCCGAAAAAATTTCGAATGAACTTTGTTCACTCCGGCCTCATGAAGATAAATATACCTTCTCTGCAGTATTCCAGATCAATAACCGCGCTGAGGTAAAACATAGTTGGATCGGAAGAACCATCATTCATAGCAATCACCGGTTCACTTATGATGAAGTGCAGGATATCATTGATCAGCACGACGGATTGCATCATAAGCCCCTGATGTTGCTGAACGACTTGGCCCAGAAATTTCGCCGGGAAAGATTCCGGAACGGAGCCATCAATTTTTCTTCACAGGAAGTGCGTTTTCAACTTGATGAGAAAGGCAAGCCGATCGGTATTGTGGTGAAAGAGAGTAAAGATGCGCACAAACTCATTGAAGAATTCATGTTATTGGCCAACAGAACAGTGGCTACCTATATTTCCAAAATTAAGATCAACAAGGAACCAATACCCTTTCCCTACCGGATACACGATACTCCGGATGATGAGAAGTTGAAGCCATTTGTGGCCTTTGCAAAAAAATTCGGTTATACGTTCAATATGCATGATGAAGCTGCAGTGGCGGCCTCATTCAATAAATTGTTGAAAGAAGTTCAGGGCAAACCCGAACAGCATGTGCTGGAACAGTTGGGTATTAGAACCATGTCGAAGGCCATTTATACCTCTACTAATATTGGGCATTACGGACTTGGATTTGAACATTATTGTCATTTCACTTCACCCATCCGCAGATATCCCGATGTGATGGTGCACCGCATTTTACAGGAATGCCTTGAAAAGCACCTGAAAATGGATAAGAAGATGGAGGAGAAATGCAAGCATTGCAGCGACCGCGAACGCAAGGCCATGGAAGCGGAAAGGGCTGGCAACAAATACAAGCAGGTGGAATTCATGCAAAACTACCTGGGAGAAACATTTGAAGGCATCATCAGCGGTGTAGCCTCTTTTGGTTTCTTTGTAGAAACGGTTACGCATAAGTGCGAAGGCATGGTCACGGTTCGCGATCTGAGTGAATATGATGATTTTCGACTGGACGAAGCTGATTATGCCTTGGTGGGGTTGCGCAGCAAACAAAAATTCAGGATGGGTGATGCGGTTACCATTCAGGTGGTGGCAGCCAATTTAAGCAAGCGTCAGTTGGATTATGCCTGGGTGCCCACAAAACAAATGGCAAAGCCAGCAGCTTCTGGAAAGCAAGCCCGTAGTGCGGTGATCCCGAAGAAAAAAACGGCGAAAAAAAAATAAGATTGGTAGAAGGGTAACACGCTACCAAATTTTCATTACCTATAGCTGTATTATTATGCATTCATTTGCCGAATTGTCGAACCAGTTTGAATCCTATTTCAATACGAGGCATTTCCCTGTTCAACCCGAAACATTATACGACCCCGCTCAATATATTTTAGAACTGGGCGGTAAAAGGATCCGTCCGGTATCTGTATTGATGGGCAATGAATTATTTGAGGAGATCAGTCAAGATGCCTGGCCTGTTGCAACGGCCATTGAACTGTTTCATAATTTTACCCTGGTGCATGATGACATCATGGACAAAGCGCCCTTGCGCAGGGGAGTAGCTACTGTGCATACCCGTTATGGTGAGTCAACAGCCCTGCTGGCAGGTGATGTCATGCTGGTGACTGTCTATGATTACCTGAATCGGATATCCTCACCTGCGGCTCAGTTCATGGTGCAGGTCTTTAATAAAACTGCAAAAGCGGTTTGCGAAGGACAGCAACTGGATATGGATTTTGAAAAACGCGAGCAGGTAAGTTTGTTGGAGTATGAACATATGATCACCCTGAAGACCTCGGTATTATTGGCCGCCAGTTTAAAACTGGGTGCTATTTTAGGTGGGGCAGGTGAAGGAAACCAAAATCATTTGTATGAATTTGGGAAATATTTGGGTATTGCCTTTCAGGTACAGGATGATTACCTGGATGCATTTGGTGATCCCGAAAAATTTGGCAAGCAGGTGGGTGGCGATATTCTGGCCAACAAGAAAACATTCCTCATGATACATGCCATGGAATCGGGAAGTCCTGCAGCGTTAAAAGAATTAACGAACCTGCTGCAAACGCAAGCCGATGATAAAGTAGAAAAAGTATTGCAGATCTTCCGGGATTGTAAAGTTGATCAATGGGCAAAGCAACTAAAAGACAAATATTTTCAAACGGCCTTGCAACATTTAGAAGATACGGCTGTGCTTTCTATAAGGAAAAAACCGTTGATGGAGCTGGCAGCATATTTGATCAGCCGGGATAAATAACCTAAATTTTACCATGCTCTCGATGTCATATTGAGCTTGTCGAAATATGGCGAACGTGAGTCTCTTTTTGAACACCCTTCGACAAGCTCAGGGTGACAGCACGTTGTGTATGGGCAACTTTTCCAAGTAATTTAAATTTCACCTTGCTCTCAATGTCATATTGAGCTTGTCGAAATATGGCGAACGTGCGTCTATTTTTGAACACCCTTCGACAAGCTCAGGGTGACAGCAGGTTTGGTTTGGGCAACTTTCCCAAGTAATTTAAATTTTACCGTGCTCTCGATGTCATATTGAGCTTGTCGAAATATGGCGAACGTACTTTTTTTATTTCCCTTCGACAAGCTCAGGGTGACAGCAGGTTGGGTATGGGCAACTTTTCCAAGTAATTTAAATTTTACCGTGCTCTCGATGTCATATTGAGCTTGTCGAAATATGGCGAACGTACTTTTTTTTATT
>Ga0194037_1001774_pt1 | contig 15095 bp, 4 predicted proteins | sample JunL306m_MetaG_FD_148653 | JGI IMG/M metagenome (GOLD analysis project Ga0194037, IMG submission 148653) | Anoxic zone freshwater microbial communities from boreal shield lake in IISD Experimental Lakes Area, Ontario, Canada - Jun2016-L304-6m | ecosystem: Environmental > Aquatic > Freshwater >...
CTGGTAGTGGAAGCATACCGGCAATCAGCTCTGATCCGGATCGCGGTTACGCTGGCAATCCGGACAATGATGGAAAAGTATTGCTGACCTTTCAATTCCCCCCCCAAGCTTCTCTTGCCTATGGGATAGAGGGGTATTGGCCGCTTGACGGAAACGGTCTGGACTTCAGCGGTGCGGGGCGGAACCTGAGCCTTACCGGAACTGGTTTTTCCGCGAGCGGCATCTCCGGACAGTCATTGGTTTTTTCCGGCAACATCGACTCCTATGCGATGAGATCGGAGAACGATACCGCTTTTGATGTCGGCGCGGAAAACTTCACTATTCAGGTGTGGGTAAACTACAACGATATCACTGACGAGCAGGTTGTTTTTGAAAAATGGAGTGGCGCGAGCGGCCCTGGTTGGACCCTGACCAAGATGAATTCAAACGCTCTGCGCTTTCACCTTGATTCCGGGACGTATATCGATTCCGGAGTCATCACCATCACCACCAACCAGTGGCACCAATATGTTGTTCGGCGCAAAGGCGGCTCCTTGCAGATGTTCTATGACGGGACTCTGGTCGCTTCCCAGTCCATTGGCTCTATCGCGGGAATCGCGGCCACCAATCATCTTCTTCTGGGCAAACGGAATGCCGATGACGGACGTGGTTTTCCCATGAAGGGCATGATTGACGAAGCCGCGTTCTGGAGCAGGGCCCTGAGCGATGACGAACTGGCATATCTTTACAATTCCGGAGCGGGGAATCCTATCAATACCCAGTTATCACTTCCGATCATCTCCGGCACACCGCTTACCACGGCTACCGTCGGCGACTCCTATACTTTCACGCCGATTTCATCCAATGCCGCATCTTTCAGCATTACTGGAAATATTCCTCCAGGGCTTAACTTCAATACTACAACCGGCGCTTTGAGCGGCATACCATCCACTTCCGGCGCCTATAGTAATATGCAGATCAGCGCCATCAACGCCAATGGCTCCAGGTCGCTTCCTACGTTCACACTTACCGTCCGTCCGTCACTTCCGACCGTGGACCTGCCGCCAACATTGACCAACAAGCCGTTTATTGCCCTTACCGGTTCAAAACCCGCCAACACCGCCATGGTCATAAACGGACAGGCGCGGACGCCACTCAACAGTGCAACGAACTGGAGCTACGACTATCCTTTGACCGAAGGCGCCAATGCCCTGACTATCATAGCTCGTGATGCGGCAGGCATCAATTCTACTCCCATCACCCCGGCCCCGGTCGTCACCCTGGACACCGCGCCGCCGCTCTTTACCGTGGAGGTCTATAAGAATCCGTCGCTCACCGTCACCCAGACGATCTCCGGCAAGAAGGAACCGGGGAGCCTGGTCAAACTGAACGGCGTAACCCTGTTCGACGCCGCCGACCAGAACGCCACCTGGTCGTATAACCTGACCTTGACCCAGGGAATCTCCAATCACTTGGTCTTTACCGCCGCGGACACTCTTGGGAATACCACCACCAGGGTTCTCGAGATCCTCTGTGACACCGTGCCGCCTCAACCCCTGGCCCCCGGCGTCCTCGTGGCCGACGGCAGCGGCAGAGGGAGTGAGGTCACCCTGACCTGGCCGTCATACCTGGAGCCCGCCGATCTGGCCTACTACCGGATTTATCTGGCGTCATCCACCTTTACCAGCGTGACCGGTCTCACCCCCGTGGGAACCGTCACCAAAGGCGTCACAACCTACCGGACATCAGGGTTGACCAAGGGGAGCACGTATTATTTCGCCATTGTGCCGGTGGATGCCGGCGGCAATTTCGATCCCCAGGCCAACCCTGTCGCGGCGGTTCCCCAGGATACCGTGCCGCCGGAAGATGTCACCGGGCTGAGCGCCGTGGCGGGCTACAACAGCGCCGACAGCAACTACATCGTTCTGAACTGGACCGCCGGCATCAACAGCGTCGGCGACCTGGCGGACCAGATCCTCTACGTGGACAGCGGCGCGGGATACGACGCCGGCGCGTCGCTCGGCAAGAGCGCGGTCACCTATAAGCTCAAGGGGCTGGCCGACGCCACCCCCTACAAGCTCAAGATAACCGTCAAGGATACCGGCGGCCATGAGAGCGCCGGCGCGATCACTCACGCCGTCACCCGGCTCGCCAACCCCACGGGGCTGGCCGCCACTCCCGGCAACCAAAAAGTGACCCTGACCTGGAAGCCGGTGAACTCCCCCTCTGTCAAGCTCTACAACATCTACCGCCTCGCCGGTTCCACCTCTCAGACCGATGTCGCCGGCATGGCCCTCATCAAAAGCCAGAGTAGTGTCACCTATACCGACACCGGTCTGACCAACGGAACCCCCTATCAGTACGCCGTTACGCTCCTCAACACCTCCGGCGCGGAGAGAACCGACGCCCAGAGCGTTCCCGTCACTCCACGCGGAGATACCACCGGCCCGGCAATCTCCGGTCTCAACCTGACTTCCAACCAAGTCATTGTCGCGCCGGTCGGCATAACGGCCTCCGCCGTTGACGCCGAGAGCGCCATGGACCGGATCGAACTCTTCATCGACTCGGTCAAGGTCGCCACGGCGCCGGGCGGGACGCTCGCCTGGAACTGGAACGTCATCGACGTCGCGGACGGAAACCACACCATAAGGGTTGTCGCCTATGACGCCCCCGGCAATATGAGTGAAATCATCACTCCGGTGGTGGTCAGTCTGGCGCCCCCGCCGACACCGGTTATCACCAGCGCGTTCGATGGCCCAATCAACCGGAATCTGGTCACTATCAGCGGCGCTGCCCAAGCGGGATGCACCGTCTCCTTGCGAGTCAATAACGCCGTTGTCAGGCAGCAGGTTGCCGAGTCAGCAACCTTCAGTTTTACCTTGGTTTCCCTTGTCGAAGGGGATAACCTCATCTCCGCCAAGGCAAGCAACCGCGGTGGCGACAGCGCTTTCAGCATGCAAATGATAATTACGGTGGTCACCTCTGTCCCGGCCGCTCCGGTTGACCTCACCGCCAAATCTCTTGCCGGCGGGAGCATCCTGTTCACCTGGAAAGCGGGGGCGTCCGGTGCGCCGATCGGCTACAATCTTTACGAGGCGCCGACCAAGTTCTCTAAACCGACTGATCCGGGAGTTAAGAAGGCTAACACATCATTGATCTCTTACCTTCTCAAGGAATATATTCCGACTGACGATGCACAACGGAGCTACGTAGTTACAGCTCTCGACGGAGCGGGAAACGAGAGCCCTGCATCCAATGTGGTTGAAATTGCTTCCGACAGGGCCTCTCCCACAGCAACCGTGGTCAGCTTCAGCGATGTCTCGGGGCTTACCCCGTCGGACAATATATTCGGTCCCGGAACAATAAATGTCGCTCTGACGGTCTCTGAACCGCTCAGCGATACGCCATTCTTCAGTATTGAACCGCTGAATGCCACACCCATCGTGGTTTCTTTATGGAAGGCCGATGATACGCACTATTCGGGAAGCATCACGATTAACACCGCATCTCCGTCAGGGGCGACAATCTGGAAGTTCTCCGGTAAAGATATGGTTGCCAACCGGGGGGTCAGCGAAGGTCCCGGCCCCAGGATAGACACGAAAGGTCCAGTGGCAACCATGACCGTTCCGATGTCGATGCTGAAGATTTCCTCCGGTTCGGTACCGGTGTCGTTCTATTTTGATGAACCAAGCATTGTCGCGCCCACATTATATCTCAGAGGGGGCGACGGCGGAACAGCTCCGGTTACCGGACTCATATCGTCCGACAATGGGCTTCATTGGAGCGGGACGGTTGATCCGATCGGGCTGGTTGCAGGGAAGGGGCAGTTCGTACTCTATGGAGCTAAGGATCGCTTCGGAAGTTTCGGGACGACAGTACAGTCGGGGTCTATTCTTCTCTATAAGAATCTTCCGCCGGCGCCGCTTGTTCCATCCGAATTTACCGCCAAGGCAATAAAAGGAGGCGGCATCACCCTTTCCTGGACGAAGGTAACCGGCGCTCAGGGATACAACATCTATCGGCAGGGCGCAGGGGATGTTCAACCGGTTATCGTGGCTTTACTGAACTCAGGAGAAACTAAAGAGTTTACCGACCTGCCATCCCAAGATGGGGATTACCGATATTCGATCAGTGCACTCGGTCTTCTCGGCAGTGAGAGCGATCGAAGCTTGGAGACGTTGGCCTTTTCAGACCGCACTCCTCCTGCCGTTCCAACCGGGTTATCCCTAAATCTGACGGCCGATGGAGTGAAGGCAACGTGGGACTCTGTCGATGCGTCAACGGAAGTTCCGGCTGGCTACTACTTGTACCGGACCACAGGCTCTATCAGCGATCTGACCGGCCTCACCCCCGTCGCCACAGTGAATGGTCCACTTGCTATCGATAGTGCGACCACTGCGGAGCAATGTTTCTATGCAGTGACTGCTCTTGATTCCCTGGGCAATGAGAGTGCGCCATCCGCGACCGTGAAGATCACCATACCTGTGGCGCCGGTGAATGATCTGATTCTGATCAGGATTGATGACGGGAAGCCTTCGCTCTCCTGGAAGGCTGGCGATCCGAATCTGCAAGGATTTCACGTTTACCGGAACGGACGCCGAATTACCGACCTGCCCACCATCTCCACCAGTTTCAGCGATGGGTATTACAGCGGAGGGGCAATAACATATGGAATATCAGCAGTCAATGCCCAAGGGACGGAAAGCCTTGTCAAGGAAGTCTCTCTTCCGATATTCGATTTCAAGATCAAGGATGGCGTGGCGATGCATCGCGGGATGCTGGAGAAAGTGCCGATTGTTGCATCTTTGCCGACCGATGCGACAGCCGAGCTTGTCGTCGAAGCTTTTGAGATGAAGATCGGAGCGCTTCCCGACAGCAGGGTTGAAGGACCATTCACGCTCATCCCCAGCAAGCAGCTTGAGGTGGTGAAAGTTGCCGCCACAGAATCAACCAGCCCCCCACTGACAGCAATCCTGACTACTGCTATCCTCAATCCCGCACCGGGGACCTCCATACGTCTTACCCGCGGTTCAGCGGTCTCGGTGCTTGGCTCCGGAACAGCAATGGAGATATTCAATGGGCCTCTGGTGCGCGGAGCAGAGAGCACGGTAAGGATCAAGGTGAATAATCCGGGGGCTGCCCTTACCGAGTTCCTGACCAGCGAAAACGGTGGTCCCACCGGTCACTTCCTGGTTATGGTAAAAGACCAGGACGGCAATGTCCTCGCCCAACAGTATCTCAACCAGCGTCTCGGCGCCGTAGTGGATACCGGCGTGTATGCCAGCGCTCGCCTGAACATGGGTGAATCATTTCTCTCCGATCCGCTTATGGTCAACATCCCTGATTCGGCGCCGTACCAAGTAATTCTTGAAGCGCGAATAGATACAACTTATTACCACTATGGCGAGTCGGATCAAGTTGTTGCGCCCGGATTGCGTCAGAGCATCGATGCCGTAGTGTTGCCCGCCGCGATGGGCAATGACTCTCTCCCCATTATTCCCTATATTGCCACAGCCAGCTCTGACAAGTCGACATATCGTCAAGGAGAGCAGGTCGTTATCAGTGGTCAGGCGCTCGCCACGAGCACCGGACGGCCCATGCCTCTGGTTGAGGTGAAAATTGGTGTCTCGATAAACGGTTTTGATCGGTTCTTCAGCGTCACCACAGATGGAAACGGTTCGTTCAGCCAGATCTTCACGCCTGCCACCTACGAGGCCGGCAGCTACAGTGTCTGGGCTATTCATCCCAGCCTCAACAACCGAGACGTACAGGCGCAATTCTCTATCATGGGATTCCGGGTGTCTCCCGAGGTTGCGAACATTGCCATTCTCAAAGGGAAAACATTAGATTTGCCGGTGAAACTCACCAATTTAGGGGGGGGGCCGCTTACCGGGATCACCATGGTTCCTTCCGCATCAAGCGGGGTCAACGCCACCATTGTCGAACCTGTCCAGACGCCTCTCGCTCCGGGGGAGCAGCGGACTGTGACCTGTCGAATTTCCAGCTTAACAACGTCGCCCGATTCAGGATACGCATCTTTCACTGTCGGAACAACTGAAGGTCTGTCCGGGATTGTCAACGTCAACCTTTCTCTGCTAAACGCGATTCCGGTGATCACGGCAACCCCCAGCTATATTGACACCGGGCTGGTCCGTGGCGTCCAGCGAATGGAGAATTTCACGATCACCAATACGGGTTTAGGGGCACTACAAAACGTTCGGATCGATGGACCTTCCCTGCCCTGGCTAACCTTGGCGTCCGGAAAAACCTTCGAGTCCGTCCAGCCGGGAAAAAGCGTGGCGGTAGGGATACTGGTAAGACCCGGTGAAAGCGTACCCCAGGGAGTTTACAACGATCGTTTGGTAATCTACAGCGACAACCACGTTCCGTATATCTACAACATCCAAGTAACTATCACTTCCAATACTGTGGGAAATGCTCAGATCAGCGTGTTAAATGAGATCATGAGGAGCGTCGCTGATGCGACGGTGACCGTGCAACATCAATCACTGCTGGAGTTAGTCTATAATCTCAGGACAGATGCGCAGGGGGTAGCAGCCATTTTCGATATTCCGGAGGGAAGGTACTCGTATCATATCTCGGCAGCCAATCACAAGCCGGTAAGCGGCAGCTTCGTGATAACTCCGGGAGTGACCACCACTGTACCGGTGGCGATGGAAATAACCCTCGTGACATACGAGTGGAGTGTCACTCCAAAAGTAATTCAGGATCAGTATCAAATCGTCATATCCCAGACCTTTGAAACCAATGTTCCAACTCCGGTGGTTGTTACCGAACCGCCGTCAATAACCCTCCCGGACATGCAACCCGGTCAAGTATTCAACGGCGAGTTCACGGTCAGCAATTACGGGCTGATTGCGGCGGACAACGTCAAACTCAATTTCCCGACCAGTTTTGGTGACTACGATGTGGCAGTGCTCACATCGGCTATACCTGCGCGAATCGATCCCATGCAGAAGGTCAAGATACCTTACCGCATCACGAAACGCCAAGCGGTGGCTCAGTCTTCCAGAGGGGAGAATTCAATCGAACACCTTGCCGGAGAAATCAGTAAAGAATACGGCTATGGTGGCGGGCTTTGCGTGACATCATTTAATGTGGTTATTACGTTCACGGTTATCATCTGTCCCAATACACCGCAGGAAAAAATCGTAGCAAAGAGCCTACCCTTCACGATCGGCATACCTTACTCGTGCAACACCGGCGGCTGCACGGGATGCTATGTTCCACCGCCTCCTGTTTGGGTGGATTCATACAATTATTCCGATGAAGTTTTGAAACAAAACAGTGGAGACATTCAGGTCGGGCCAACTCCAACGCCACTTCCAACCGTTAACCCATGTGACTGCAAAGCTGATGGGACTCCTTGTCCGGATGACGGGGATCAGTCCACATGTGATGTCTGTAAGGCAGGTACGTGTTCACACATCCCGAATGACCAGTGCTACTGTATTGGCAAGGCAGACAAAACTCCTTGTGATGACCATCAAATCTGTACTTCCAAAGATGGAAAAGACATTGGAAAAGATGAATGCCAGAGCGGCGAATGTCGTGGCAAGGCGATTGAGATAGAGTTTCCAGCAAAAGAAATCCCAGGAGATAATCCTGATCTGGTATATTCAATGTTTCTTTTGAATACACTGCTAGAGCATATACAGATTTTTGGTGATAATACTCCGAATATTTCGTCTACAAATTCCTACCAGACCTTCGTAAAGTGTTGTGAAAACTCTAGTACTATAAAGACCGGTCAAAGAGTAACTCGAAGTACACAGCTCTCAGTTCCTTTTATCAGCGGCGAGATGTACAAAACAGGAATTTTTTTAGATTTCCCTGTTACGTATATTTTGAAGCACGAAGCCAGCGCCAGTCTCTCCGCAAATGCAACCGAAGATGACAATCCATGTGGTCAGTCCTGTACAGGGAAAACGGAATATACTGAAAGCCTCGATGGATCTGTTGCCGTAGGGATTGGAACTCCAGATGGAGGGGTCAGTCAGGAGCAACCGGTAATCGCAGTTGAGGGAGAACTCGGATTAGGTGTAAGCGGAACTATAACGATTCCTTGTGAAGGAGACAAAAAAGGTGAAATCTGTGTAGGTGAAGGACAATTCACTGTCTCGGTACTTTTTGCCAACAGAACCATTGGATCATTACAATATAAGTTATGGGAACCTTATTGTTTTAACTAGAAAGGACATTATGATGAAAATAAAATTAATTATCGGATTTATTATTATATTGCAGGCCATTTTGTTATTCGTTCATAGTGTTCATGCTGACACAATAACATTGAATGTTTATCCTATTAATACTACTGTTAATATCAATTACGCAAATATAGTTTTGACTGGGAAACTATATGCTGAGGATATTTGGCTTGAAAGTATCAGTGATGGAATTACCCAAGCAGCTCCGGACGAGACTTTTATAGCCAGTGTTGTAAAGATGAATCGGAATGGTTTGCAGGCTGATGTTCTCAATACGTGGAATCCTGATGAGAGAAGTAAAATGTCCAGTTACGTCAATAATGCAGTAATGTTCTCAAAAAGCCAGAACTGGTACAAGGCGGTAAAATATTCGGCCTTTCTGGCAAAAATGATCTACGGTGAATTCACAGTCTTCGCTGTTCAGCATTCGATGCAAAGTGGCTCTAACATTATTTTACTGTACCCGATAAAAAATGTAAGCGGGTCGTATTACCTGACGAATCAACTCTCTGAAGATCCAATATTTGTTTCTTACATGGTGAAAGTTAAATATCTTGTGCCGTACAAATCAAAAAAATAGCGATTCAATAAAGATAGGCAGACATGACTATGTATCAGACAACAACTGCTACATTTACGAAAGTTTATGCTACCTTACTTGTTTGACTCTGTAGTCGTCAATCCGGATGATAATGAACAGCGTATATATATTTGTCAAATATGGTGCCTTATTATTTTGCTTAGCACTTTCTGTGTCATCTGCATCAGCTGATTGGAATTTAAACCAAACTTTTCAGTTGCCTGAGACGCCTTTGGATTCCTTTTTGTCAGCAGACAAGGATATTGCCTATATCCTCGTTCCCGGTAAAGTGCTCGTCTACTCTCTGAAAGAAAACAGGATTGTTGATTTTATGCCGGTTGATCGCTCCATGGACAGACTGACAGTCAATGATACCAACGGTATATTTCTCCTGACCAGCACCGAAAAGAAAAACCTGCAGGTTTACAAACTGGATCGCCGTGCTCAAATCGACATCAAGGGTCATCCTGTACAAGGTGAGGCAAACGCACCTGTTACTATTGTGGTTTATAATGACTATCAATGCCCATACTGTTCAAAACTTTCATCTCTGTTGGCTCAGGTTATGAGCAAAAACAAAGGTAAGGTTAAACTTGTGTACAAGCACTATCCCCTCTCTTTTCATAGTGCCGCCCGCAAGGCATCGGCTGCAGCCATTGCGGCGGACGAGCAGGGGATGTTCTGGGAATTTCACCACAAGCTTTTAGATAACAGTAGCGTTTTAAGTGATGAGAAACTTCAGGAAATCGCAATATCACTTCAGATGGATACCCAAAAGTTTACTAAACGAATGCACGATCCGGCGGTTCAAAAGCATATTGACCAGGATTTGGCGGAAGGGCTGAAAAATGGGGTGACAGGAACACCTGCGATTTTTATAAACGGAAAAACAGTGAAGGATCGAAGCGTTCGCGGATTACAGGAGATTATCGATGCAGAACAGTAATCTGCGCATCAAGGACACCCTATCTATCCTGCTAGGCGTAGCGGCTATTTTTAGTACCTCCTGCGCTACTTGCCGGGCCGATGAAAAGATTACCACTTTAGCTATGGATAGCAGAATCAGCCAATTTCTGCCGGATAACGCCAGATGGGCCTTGTCGGTCATTGAGCTGTCGGGTGGAGGTAGGCAAGTTGTCGCTGGAAATGGGATTGCCGAGCAACTTGTTCCCGGCTCTCTGGTCAAATTGGCTACTGCCGGAGCCTTCCTTGACTTTACCGGTAAAACCGGGGAGACCGGACTAAAGACCACCATCTACTTCGATGGCATCATACGAAAAGATGTTCTGAGTGGAAATATTTATATCAAGGGAAGTGGCAATCCCTTCCTTTCAAAAGAAGATTTAATTGCTGCGGCAGCTAAGCTGAAAGATTCGGGCGTCCGTTCAATAGATGGTCACGTTATTGCCGACGAGATAACCTTTGATACTAAAGGGGTGCATGGAAGACCAAAATACGCTGGAGATGCAAGATCTGGAGCACTTGGCTTGGATCTTCATACGGTTGCCTTATACATAGAACCGGGTGAAGCAGGTCAGCCGCCAAAGGTTGCGCTATTGCCCCCTAATGATTCCATCAGAATTGCGCAGTCCGCGCTGACCGTCAAAGGAGGGACATCTTCACTGAAAGTCAGACAACTGGATGACTTGGGGTATTCGGTTGCGGGAAATATCGAAGCCGGTAGCGGCCTCCAGGCGTTCCGATTTCCACTGAACGAACCTGCCCTCTATTGCGCTGAAGCCCTGAAGGCCGTTCTACGAGAGCAGGGAATAATGGTTTTCGGGGACGTCACTATGGGAAAAGTTTCCGACACTGCTCAGTTGCTCATGGAGGTTGCCTCTCCGCCTCCGGCTGAACTTGTCAAAAAAATGAATTTTTACAGCATCAATGTGCTGGCGGATAATCTTCTGCTTCATCTCGGTGCGGCACGTTACGGTCTGCCGGGTACTGTCTCAAAAGGAACCACTGCCATCCGGGATTTTTTGAACTCATTGGGTTTTACCGAGCGAGAGATAGTCATACTTGATGGTTCGGGATTGAATGAAGGGAACAGGATGTCGGTCGGCGTATTGACGTCGTATCTTGCCGCGGTAACGACAAAGGGATGGTTCCCGGCATTCTACTCAAGTTTACCACGGGTCGGCAGTGAAGGGACGCTACGAACCTTTGGATATGCCAACGAAAAATTTCGTGTTAAATCGGGGCGTTTGCCAAATGCCTTCGGTATCGCCGGGTACGGAGAGGATATAAAAGGCAATAAATTAGCATTTGCATATATTGTCAATACACCCAATGAGGAAATGCTTAATCTTGAACAAGGCGGAGCGGAAATAATTAGATACTTGGCGACCGGGTTCAATCATGAAAAATAGCATTGTCATTCTTATTGTTTTGGTAACCCTTCCGTGGTCTCTCACCTTTGGTCGGCATGCCCAAGCTGCCTGTGCCAAGGCTTCAATTGAGATATCCCAGGAATTGACTCTTGAAAGGTTGGCCTTCGATGCAAAACTATTGCTAACCAATAATCTCCCTGACACTACCCTTGACGCGATAAGTTTGGACATCGTCATAAAGGATGTCTACGGCAACCGGAAGAATACCCTTTTTTATGTAAAAAGGCCGGACCTGACCGGCATCAACAACTTGGACGGAACGGGTTCAATAGGACCGAGCGGGCGGGCCGAAGCACATTGGCTGATAATTCCAGCGCCCGGAGCCGGCTATATAGAGGAAAACGGTATCTTGAAACAAGCGGGAATCGACTACTTCGTGGGAGCGACATTGTCCTATACGATTGCCGGCCTTCAGGAAACCGTCTCTCTCAATCCGGCCAAGATCAAGGTAAAACCGGAACCTCAACTGGTGCTCGACTACTTCCTACCGTACCAAGTCCTCGGTGATAACCCTTTTACACCGCAGGTGGAGGCGCCGATACCTTACAACCTGGGGCTCCGGGTGCTGAACGACGGCTTCGGTCCAGCAACCAAGCTCCGGATCGACTCGGCCCAGCCGAAGATCTCCGACAACAAGCAGGGTATCCTCATCGACTTTAAAATACTCGGCGCATCAGTGAACGATGATGCTACTCGGTCATCTCTGACGATTGATTTCGGCGATCTGGCAAGCAAGAAGGCCGCTACGGCTGGATGGCAGATGATTTCGACCCTTTCGGGCAAGTTTGTGGATTTTTCTACCACCTTTACCCATGCCTCGGAACTGGGGGGTGAACTTACCTCCCTCATAAAGGCCACCAACTCCTGGTATCTTACCCACATGGTCAAGGTGAACCTGCCGGGCCGGGACAGCAAGCTGGACTTCCTGGCCGATACGGACAGGGACCTTGACCACCTGCCCGATACCATCTTCGAGTCAGAAATTCCCAACGGAGGCGCCGACATGGCCTCCTCCCGGTCAACCGTCGCCGTGGTCTTCCCAACAGCGGCTCCGGTTCGCCCGACTCCGGAACAACAGCAAGTCACCTTTAACCTGCCGCTAGGCGCCACCGGCTGGATTTATACCAAACTGGCCGACCCGTCACAGGGGATGCAGAAACTGCTCGATGTGGTCCGCGCCGATGGGGTCAGGCTCGATCCCAACAATTTCTGGGTGGATCAGGGTCTCGACAAGGACTACAAAAAAACCTGGACCCTGCAACTGGTGGATTATCGTGTCGATACCACCACCCCCGGCGCGTACACCCTGGTCTTTGCCAAGCCCGACGTTGACACCACGCCGCCGGTTTCTGCCCTGGTGTTTGACGGTCCCGCGGTCGGGACGGCGCCGACGCTGATCACTCCGCAAACCAGGATCATCGTCACCGCGACCGACAATGAGGGGGGAAGCGGGGTAGACGCCCTGTTCCGGAAAGTGGAGGCGCAAGACCAGCAGTTCCTGCCGGCCACTCCGTTCACCATCACCCAATCCGGCGCGCACACCATTACCTATTACAGCGCCGACTTGGCCGGGAACATTGAGACGGCCCACGCCACCGAGGTCAAGGTCGTGGCCGAGGCCCCGACCATCACCACTTTTACCGCCATGCCGGGGAGCTTTGCCCCTCAGACGCCCAAGGGAGTGGCGGCTACCCGCGCCGTTGACCTCGGCCTCATCGCCCAGAGCGTTGCCACCCTGTTGAACGTGGAGGTAACCATCATACCTGCGGCCACGCCATCCGCCGGTCCACTTCGGACCCTGAAAGGGACCGTAACCCCCGGAACACCGCTCCACCTGTTCTGGGATGGCTTGGATGCGACGGGCAAACCGGCGCCGAATGGAAGCTACCTGGCCCGAGCCTCGGTCAGTGACGGCCTCGACAACCTCCAGGACCCCACCACTCCCAGCCACACGGTCACGGCGACGACGAATGTCACGGTGAGCGACTGGTTCCCGGCCACGCCGGTTGACCCCAATCCGACCGCCGCGCAACTGCATCCGCGCATCTCCGCTACCACCGTGGTCTGGCAGGACCAGCGCCATGGCGTCTGGGACATCTACTATCGAGAATTGATCGCCGGGGCCGCCACCCGGCTCACCACCGGCGCTGTCGACCACCAGTGGCCCGCCATCGACGGGACAACCGTCGTCTGGCAGGATTATCGGAACGGGAAGTGGGATATCTACGGGTATGATCTGACCACCAAGCAGGAGTTTGTCGTTGCCACTGATCCGGGGAGCAAGGAACGACCGGCGGTATCCGGCGACTGGATCGCCTGGCAGGACAACCGGAACGGCAATTGGGACATCTACGCCTACAACCGGCAGACCCAGGAAACCATTCAGGTCACCTCCCACGAGCGGGATCAGATCCATCCGGCGCTCTCCGGGAACACCTTGGTCTGGGAAGACTACCGCCACGGACTTGCCGCCATCTACCGGTACGACTTGGCGATCCGCATCGAAACCCGTGTCACTCCCGACCCGGCCGGCCATACGAATCCCGCCGTTTCCGTGGGAACCATCGTCTGGACCGACGACCGTAACAGTCAGCGGGACATCTACGAGTACGACCCGGTCAGGGGAATCCCGCGGGTAACCTACGGCAACGGCGACCATGACCAACCCGCGCTGCTCAACGGCCTTCTGGTCTACACCGACTACGAGGCCGGGGCCGACGACCCGAACCTTTCCTTCCGGATTCTTTCCGGCGGCGCCGGCGGTCGACTCACCTCCGACCCGGCCCGCCAGGAAGAGCCGGCTCTGGGGACAAAACTGGTCGTCTGGCAGGACAATCGGGACGGCAATTTTCAGATCTACTCCGCCCCCTTGGATACCGAAGCCGTGCCGATCACGGTTGATCTCAAGCCGGGCCTCAACCTGGTGGCGGTAGGCGCGTCACTGGCAAGCCGGTACCCCACGGCGGCGGCCCTGCTGACCGCCAAGGGAACAGAACTGGGTATCGAACGGCTCATGGTCCTCGACCCGCTCCACAACAGCTACACCATCGCCGACGCCTCGGGTGGTGACTTCGTCCTGACCAAGGGGATGGGGCTTGGGATCTACGTCAAGCAGACCGGCAGCCTGAAATTGGCCGACAGTGGTGAGACCACGACCTATACTCTGTATGCCGGAACCAACCAGATCGGCCTGCTCACCCTGCCGTACGGGTACATGGTCTATGACCTGATCAGGTCCCTTGGGATTACCGACGTCCAGAGTGTGCGCCGGTTCGACAGCGCCACCGGCGCCTGGCAGAGTGTGGCGACCCGAGTGACGGGGAACAATGTCGAGTTTCTCGGCGCCAATTTCATCATCCAGTCCGGCGACGCCGTCCAGGTGACCATGAAGAGCCGGGGGGACGGATGGGGTCCGTGAAGGCAGGGGATAGTGAATAGTGGTTAGCGGAGGAATTCCGTGGCGTCTTCAGGACCCAGGGCCGCCCACTCAACCTCGTATTCAGTAAAATCGCGCAACAGGCGCTCGCTCTTGCGCTTGAGGGTGTTAAGACTGATGCGTGATTTGTTGAGCTTGACTTCGGCAATCAGCATCCGTTTTTCCAGGTCATTGATCGCCACCAAGTCGATTTCATTCAGGTTGCCACGCTCCCACGAGGAGCCGATCCGGTTGTACCGGCCACTGGCCGCGGCTAGGTCGTGAAAATATCGCTCCAGTATCCTCCCGGCCCACGTGGTGTAGTCGCGGGTCACGATGCCGCGGAGGTACGGGAAATTGCCGGTTTCGACCGCCGACCAGTTGCGGAAGATGAATCGGAACCAGAAACTGAGGAAATTGTCGGTGATGGCGTACTTAATGACCCGGCCATTGGGGCGGGCGCTAATGGGAACATGCCGGGAGATAAGGCTGTACTC
>Ga0194037_1001775_pt1 | contig 15092 bp, 13 predicted proteins | sample JunL306m_MetaG_FD_148653 | JGI IMG/M metagenome (GOLD analysis project Ga0194037, IMG submission 148653) | Anoxic zone freshwater microbial communities from boreal shield lake in IISD Experimental Lakes Area, Ontario, Canada - Jun2016-L304-6m | ecosystem: Environmental > Aquatic > Freshwater >...
GTATAGAAACATTTCTTGCCTTGAGCTAGTGCGCTAAATGCGGCGAACTCTCCCACCACCGTCTTACCTGCTCCAGTCGGTGCCGCAACGAGAACGCCTTTACCATCTTCGACTGCATGGCAGGCGGTGATTTGAAAATCATCGAAACCGAAATCAAATTGCCCAATAAATTGCGTCGTTAATGGATGAGAGCTGCGCTTCTTCGCTGCTGCATAACTCTCAGCGGGGGTTGTTACAGCTTCCATGTTAAACCTGCTCCCGCAACGCACTCAGCCGAGATAGGTGCTGCGCCGATTCTTTCACCATCTGCATAGGCGATGGCATTAGCAGCTATCGATATCTTCTTGGTACGAAAAGTTTTAACTTGAGGGTGCGATGTATGTGAGCCCGAATACACCTTAGGAAAGACTTTCAGGAATTCAACTTTAGAGACGGGTTCAAGAATCATGACATCAAAGAGACCATCGCTCATATTTGCTTGCGGACACACCAACATGCCGCCGCCGTATGAACGACCATTTCCAATCGCAATCAGCATCGCTCTGGTTGAGAATTTCGTGGTGTCCGTGGATATCTCATATTCAATCGGAGAAAAGCGCGGGAGCTCTAACGCAATCGCCACGTTATAGCGTTGTGGACCTTTCGGCCAGGCCAGACGATTAGCGCGTTCGTTTACTACCGAATCGAATCCGGTGGAGAGAATGGCGGCGAACCACTCTGAATCTACATTGCCCAGATCAATTTTCTGTGGTGCAGAAGTGGTAATTCGTTGCAGATGACTTTCGATATCTTCCAATGACCAACCTAAAGTTCTTACTATGTCATTTCCAGTTCCGGCCGGAATTACTGCAAAAGGAATCTGGCGAGGAACCACAAGTTGAAGAACGAGATGAGCTAATCCATCTCCCCCAACACAAATGACACCTTGTACTCGTTCCTTCGTTAAGAATGAATCCAATTCGCTTTCAAGTTCACGGGAGCTTGGTGCCGTAAAGACTTGATACGTCAAATTTTTTTCAGCGAAGAAGTTGATGACCTCTTTACCTACCGTTATTCCTCTTCCATGTCCCGAAGCGGGATTGATTGCTATCGCCCACATTAGAGAGAGTCTGAAAGTAGGCTGGCCTGGAACTTCTTATCTCGCCTCTTATCGTTGACAAGGGCGATGGAACCGGCCATGAGGTAGAGCAACACCAACGGAGCTGCCAGAGCAAACATAGAGAGTGGATCGGCGCTCGGGGTAAATCCGGCAACGAAGAGACAGATTCCAAAGACCCAGATTCGCCAAGGACGCAGGATTGTTTTTCCCGATAAGAAACCAATCGCGTTAAAGGTAACTAGGAAGACGGGCAACTCAAAGGCGATTCCGAAGAGCAGGATGATGCGAAGAACGAAATCCAGATAATCATCGAATCGCACCAAGTTAGTGAGCGCATGCGGAGTAAAACCAAAGAGAACGCGTACGGCTACGGGAAGTACCGAGTAACCCAGATACGCACCAATCGCGAAGAATGGAGTTGCAGCGGTGAAGAAGAAGAAGGAGTTTCGCTTCTCTTTTCTATGAAGCGCGGGTGCGATAAATGCCCATAGTTGGTAGAGCCAAATAGGAGCGGTGATGATGACTCCGCTGAGAATGGCAACCTTGATTTGTAGATTAAGCGGACCTAGAACACCATTGATGTAGAGCGAGCCACAACTCGAGGCGCCGGTACTTTGCGCCTTCTTTAAATCGCAGACTGGTTGTGCCAGCTTTGTGATGATCGTGTTGTAGTAATACCAGCCAAAACCTGATCCAACGATGATGGCAAGGGATGCTTTAACTACCCGAGTACGTAACTCGCGTAAATGGTCTAACAGCGGCATACGACCGCCCTGGGTGGCCGCCATAAAGATTACTTTTCAGTAGTTCCTTGATCAGGATCTTTTGACTCGTCCTTCATCTCTTTCATCTCGCTCTTAAAGATGCGCATCGACTTACCGAGTGATTTCGCTGAATCTGGAAGTCGCTTCGCTCCAAAGAGAATAACGAGGACGAGGAGCAGGAGGAGTATGTGGCTTGGTTCGCGTAAAAACATAGCGCAACACTATCGCAAGGTCGGCAAATCAGCGATAAATGCTGAGGGCCTTGGCTGCCAATGAGGCAACTTCTGAGCGAATCTCTTTGGGGCCCGTGATTGTCATGGCTCCCCCAGACGCGATCACGGTGCGCGCCAACCAGGAGAAGCTATAGGTTGAAACCTCAACATCGGGACCAGCGCCAGAGATAAATTGCCCAAGTGATTCACGCGAACGCCGTGAATCTGAATTAATCCTGACATTTGCTTTCACCATCTCATCTGGAATAGGAGCCGATGACACCCGCGCTGCCAATTTATCGAGGACGGTGGCGCTACGAATTCGGTCCATCCGGAAGGTTCTCTGTGCATCAGCTCGTTCACAGAATGCGACGAGGAAATTGCGGTTATCCGTAACATACGTTTCAATCGGGTTGATTACTCGTGAAGTGAGGGCGCCATCGAGAACTGCCTCGTACTCAATCTCCACTTTTCGTCCCGCGCGCAGAGCGCTATTGATCGCTGCGACTACATCACCTTTGGTCAAAGGAGATGCATGAATGACTCGCTCAAAACCCTTACCCAACTTGAGTCGAAGGGAATCGATATCGGCAAGTAAGTCGGAACGATCTGCAGGTAGATCTTTGGCGATGAGATCGAGGCCCAACAAGATTGCAACCGTTTCCTGATACGAGAGATTGCGAACCTGGTTGAGCGTTTGGGCATTTCGAATAGATACATACCCGGATTCAAATTCGAGCTCGATGAGATCGAGGCGATCATCGCCACACATGAAGAGCGCGTTAAGGTCCGATAGAAGTTCTGGAATAGAAATTCCAAACTCATCCGCCAACTCTTTCGTGGGAATCCCCTGATGAGTAGATATATATGGGACGAGATCAAGCATGCGGGCAGCTTTCTGCGTCGGTGTTGATTTCTTAACCATGTGCTGCGACCGTCGCTGTGAGACGTGTGATGATTTCCTGACGAGCCGAAAGTGGTTCGATGATTTCAATATCATCCAAGTGCCATAAGGCATCGGCGAGAAGTTCGGCCTGATGTCGAAATGGGTATTCGACCACAATCCAGTCATCGCCCTCTTCAATAATGCGCGACATATTCAAAATCCTGTGGGCTTTGCCCCGCCTCAATTTAAGAGTCGCGATTTCACTCTTGAGCGGTGAAGCCAAGAGAGCACTCATCGCGAAATCCTGTGGGATTTCAAAGGAGGAAGCTTTGCCTTGTTTGACTACCTGCGAATCGATGCGATCTAGACGAAAGAGCCGAATCTCCTTCTTATCTAGATCACGTCCTGCGACATACCAATACCCGCCTTTGGTACCGGCGCCAAATGGCTCGAGAACGCGTTCTTGTTGCGACAAATCAGGCGCGAGATAAGTAAATGAGATCGTGCGTCGCTCTGAAATAGCATCAACAATCGCGACGAAGTTTTCATCGGAGATATTAATTGACGGAGAAATAGCCGGAATGGAATCTAAATCGCTTTCGATGCCAAGTGATTTCAACTTAATCAAGGCAGAGAGAGCTGATGAATCGAGGACAGCGCCTTGCCAGATTGATGTGGCCAGATTGATGAGCGAGAGCTCTCGCGAGGAGATTTCCTTGATATCAGTACTGTAACTATCAGGTCGAATCCGATAACCAACTTCATCATCAAAGAGTGGATCAAAGGAACCAACTTCAATCACGATACCTAGATTTCGTAGGTCATCCTTATCACGTTCAAACATTCGCTCTTTGGCATCTGGTTCACCTTCATAACCATCTACGGCTAGAAATATTTGAGTCTTTGTAAGCCAGCGCTTAGTTCCAAGGAGTGCAATTGTTAAATTGACTAACCGCTCACTCTTCCGCGACACCGTAGGCACCCTTCGCAGGTCGGCGGCGGCGAGCTAGGACATCAACTCCGGGAGCCATTCTTCGTGATTGAATAAGAAAACCAGTATGGCCAATCATCCGCTGTTGTGGCCGTACCGCCAGCCCCTCGTGATGCCAACCGCGAACAATAGTTTCAGAGCTCTCTGGTTCGGTGAAGTGCCCGTTCTCCTTCAGCGCTTCTGCAGTTGCCGATAACTGAGTTGTGGTTGCAACATACGCGAGAAATACTCCGCCGGGACGTAAGACTTTCGCAGCCATTTCAACGCACTCCCAAGGCGCGAGCATGTCGAGAATGACGCGATCGAAGTCGTTCTCAAACTCTTGTTCTTGCACCGATCCGACATCAAGGCGCCAATTGTTAGGTTTTTCGCCGAAGTAGTTGGTGATATTCGCAGTTGCGTTATCGGCGAAATCTTGGCGACGTTCGACGGAGTGAACGAACCCTTCAACTCCAACTGCGCGTAACAGTGAGAGCGTTAGCGCGCCACTTCCGACACCTGCTTCTAGAACTCTTGATCCAGGATAGATATCTGCGACACCAACAATCATCGCTGCATCTTTAGGGTAAACGATAGTTGCACCGCGCGGCATGGAGAGAACGTAATCAGCCAGAAGTGGAATGAATGCGGTGAACTTCAAACCTGCAGTAGTGCTGACTACTGAACCTTCTGGAAGTCCGATCAAATCATCATGAGTGATCCACCCTTTATGGGTATGCCACTCTTTTCCGGGCGTGATGGTGAAGCTATATAACTTTCCTTTGGTATCGGTCAGTTGAACTCGATCGCCAGCTTGGAAGTAACCACGTTTAGACACATGCGCATCTTAGGTTAAAGCCGCTCAACTTTTTCATCGCGCGCTGTATCGTCAGCACGGTGGAACCGCTTCGCCTATCCCCCAGCCGTATGAATGATTTCACCAACTGCCCGCAGCTCTATAAATACCGCGCAGTTGACCAGTTACCCGAACCTCCAAGTATTGATGCAGAACGCGGCAAACTCATCCACGCCGTACTCGAAGATCTCTTTGAACTTCCAGCCGCCGCGCGCACCCTCGAGAAGGCCACAGATCTACTGCCAGAAAAGTGGATGGAACAAGTAACTGCACTGCCAGAGCTGAAGACGCTAGTGCTTGATGAGAAAGAGTGGTTCGACCGCGCCAATTCGTTATTGGCAAATTACTTCTCGCTCGAGAAGCCGGATTCCTTTGATTCCACCTATCGCGAGCTACATCTCGAACGAGACATCTCCCCTGAAATCTATTTACATGGATATGTCGATCGGCTCGACATCGCACCCACGGGTGAAGTTCGTATCGTGGATTATAAAACTGGAAAATCACCGAAGCCCGGATGGGAAGAGAAGGCGCTCTTTCAATTGCGTGTGTATGCACTTCTCTATTGGCAGAACCAAGGAGTTCTGCCGAAACTGCTGCAGCTGATTTATCTGGGTGATTCGCGTATCGTGAAGAGTAGTCCGACCGAGGCGCAACTACTTTCCACCGAAAAGATTCTTAAAAATATCGGCGATGAGATTCTCACCGCCCTTCAGACGCAACATTTCCCCACCAAGAAATCGAGGCTCTGCGATTGGTGCTTCTTTAAAGCTATCTGCCCCGCCCACAATTAATTAGTTGGCGTTAAAGTACTTCGCTTCAGGGTGGTGGACGATGATAGCCGATGTTGATTGCTCGGGATGAAGTTGGAACTCTTCGGAAAGTTCTACTCCGATGCGACCTGGTTCTAGCAGCTCACAGAGTTGAGTCTGTTGTTCGATATCAGGACATGCTGGATATCCAAATGAGTACCGCGAACCACGATAACCCTGATCCAAAATCCCTTGCAGATCCGCTGAATCTTCATCTCGCACTGATAGTTCTTCACGGATACGCGCATGCCAGTACTCGGCTAATGCTTCGGTGAGTTGAACTGAGAGTCCATGGAGCTCTAAGTAATCACGATATGCATCTGCAGCAAAGAGTTCATTCGCCGCTTTACTGATGGTATTTCCCATAGTGACAACATGGAAAGCCACAACATCGACCTTTCCGGAATCTTTTGCAGCAAAGAAGTCAGATAAGCATAATCTGCGATCACGCGATTGACGTGGGAAGGAGAAGCGCACTCGCTCCTGACCTTCTAGCGGTCCTTCGTGATGGAGAATAATTAAATCGTTTCCCTCGGATACACATGGGAAGTAACCGTAGACAACTGCCGCTTCTAACCAACTATTAGATTGCACATCGTTGAGCAACTTACGTAGACGTGGGCGACCTTCATTCTCGGCCATTGATTCATATTCACCGCGCGCACCTTTAAGTCCCCATTGCCCCATGAAGAGAGCCCGCTCATCGAGCATTCCAACGTAATCAGCAAGGGGAATTCCCTTCACAATACGACTACCAAAGAATGGAGCTTTGGGAATAGCAATATCAATTGCAACATCGCTTCTGACGGTATCAATGACAGAGTTCTCTTCTCTGTTGCGCGATACTGCCTTCACTTTTCGCTCTCGCAACGCTGGAAGTTCGGCGCCTTCATCTCCACGTTTTACCGCCATGATGGCATCCATCAAACGCAAACCTTCGAAGGCATCGCGCGCGTAGCGAACTTCGCCAGGAAAGATCGCAGCTAAATCTTGTTCTACATATGCGCGAGTGAGTGCCGCTCCCCCGAGAACGACTGGCCATTTATCAGCCAAACCGCGCGAGGTGATCTCTTCCAAATTCTCTTTCATAATCACAGTTGATTTCACGAGGAGTCCAGACATACCAACTGCATCGACTTCATGCTCAAGTGCAGCATCGATAATCTGATTGATGGTCTGCTTTATTCCGATATTCACTACCTGGTAGCCGTTATTGGTCAAGATAATGTCAACGAGATTCTTACCAATATCGTGGACATCGCCTTTTACGGTAGCGAGCAACATGCGACCTCGTCCTCCGCCATCAGTCTTCTCCATATGTGGTTCGAGGTAGGCAACTGCAGATTTCATGACCTCCGCGCTCTGCAACACGAATGGAAGTTGCATCTCGCCCTTACCAAAGAGCTCGCCGACAACCTTCATTCCCTCAAGTAGGTGATCATTGATAATCGCTAGTGGCGAGATGCTCTCGGCCATGGCGCTATCGAGATCATCGTTGAGACCCACTTTTTCGCCGTCAATGATTCTGCGCTCTAAGCGTTCGCGCAGCGGCAGCGCTGCAAGTTCAGAGGCGCGAACATTGCGTGAGGCTGCGAGTTCAACACCTTCGAAGAGTTGTAGGAATTCCTGAAGCGGATCGTAAGTACATGTATCGCCATCGTAGACACGGCGATCGTAGATGAGATCGAGCGCAACTTCCTTGTGTCTCTCTTCGATACGCGCCATCGGCATAATTTTCGAGGGATGAACAATGGCTGAATCAAGTCCGGCCGCAACACATTCATGGAGAAATACTGAGTTCAATACAACGCGAGATGCGGCATTAAGTCCGAAGGAGACGTTGCTGACTCCCAGGGTGGTCTGTACATCAGGAAATTCGGTCTTCAAGGTGCGGATGGCGTTAATGGTTTCAAGGCCGTCGCGACGTGTCTCCTCTTGACCGGTGGCGATTGGAAAAGTGAGTGTGTCGATCAAAATGTCGCCGACGGCAATGCCCCAGTTAGAGGTGAGATCTTTGATCAACCTGCGCGCGACGCGTAACTTCCATTCTGCAGTGCGCGCCTGTCCTTCTTCATCGATGGTGAGCGCAACTACCGATGCTCCATGCTCTTGAACGAGCGGCATGATGCGAGCAAAACGTGATGTAGGCCCATCGCCATCTTCATAGTTTACGGAGTTGATAACACATCTTCCGCCTAGAGCTTCAAGACCAGCCTTAAGAACAGCCGGTTCAGTCGAATCGAGAACAATGGGAAGAGTTGATGCAGTTGCGAAACGCGAGGCAATCTCAGTCATATCGCGAACACCGTCGCGCCCCACGTAATCGACAGATAAGTCGAGCATATGAGCGCCATCGCGAATCTGATCTCGAGCTATCTCGACGCAGGTTGACCAATCTTCTGCGACGAGTGCATCACGGAATGCTCGTGAGCCGTTGGCATTGGTTCGCTCACCTATCGCCATGTAAGTCTTATCTTGTCTAAAAGGAACGTACTGATAGAGAGAAGAAGCGCCCGGATCTAATTCGGTCTTTCTCTGCTTGAGCACGTGTCCTCCGAGCAGATTTACAACAGCGGCTAAATGTTCGGGAGTAGTTCCACAACAACCACCAATCAGAGCGATTCCATAATCTGTAACGAAGGTGGCTAGCGCCTTAGCCAATTCATCAGGGCCAAGTGGGTACTCCGCGCCTTTGGCTCCGAGAATAGGAAGACCAGCATTGGGCATGACCGAAATTTCGCATTGTGCATTCTTTGACAGGTAGCGAAGATGCTCTGACATTTCCGCAGGACCAGTTGCACAGTTCAGACCAATGAGATCGATATCAAGCGGTTCGAGGGCGTTGAGAGCTGCGCCGATTTCTGAACCCAACAACATAGTTCCGGTTGTTTCAACAGTGACTTGCGCAATGAGAACAACATCCCTTTGTGATTCTGTAATTGCTCGACGAGCGCCATTAACCGCAGACTTTGCTTGCAATAAATCTTGCGTTGTCTCGATGAGTAACGCATCAGCACCGGCATCGACCAAACCTTTGGAAGCGAGGTAGTAAGCGTCCTTGAGGTGTGCATATGTTGTGTGGCCAAGACTGGGAAGTTTGGTTCCGGGCCCAAGAGAGCCTAAGACGAAACGTGGTTGATCTGGAGTTGTAAATGCATCTGCGGCTTCGCGCGCAATCTTGCCGCCAGCGAATGCCAATTCGTAGATGCGATCTTCGATTCCATACTCGGCCAAATTCGCCCAGTTGGCACCAAAGGTATTTGTCTCAATGGCATCCACACCAACTGCCAAGTAGGCGTCGTGTACAGAGCGGACTAAATCAGGTCGAGTGACGTTGAGAATCTCATTGCAACCCTCATGGTTCTGGAAATCTTCAAGTGAGGGATCGGCAGCCTGCAGCATCGTTCCCATTGCGCCATCGGCGATGACGGTGCGGGTAGCCAGAGCGCGCCGAAGAGCGCCATCGACCTTCTTGATATCTGCGGGAGCGCTCGTCACAGCGCTGAGGTTACCTTAAGGTGTCGTTATGGAGATTCACCAAATACCTGCGCTTCGTTCACCAGTGATGGTTATCGCCTTCTCCGGATGGAATGATGCTGGAGAAGCTGCCACTGGTGCTGCAGCGCATCTACTTGGTTCGTGGGCTGACTCACAGAGTGATGTTGTTCCGGAATTGATTGCAGATGTTGATGCCGAAGAGTTTTACGACTTTCAAGTCAATCGCCCCACTGTTGTCGTTGATGAATCAAGTATCCGCAGTCTCACGTGGCCAGGAACCCAAGTCTTCGGACTACGCACCCCTGAACTTGGCCATGATTTCGTAGTAATCAGTGGCGTAGAACCTTCTATGAAATGGAAGACATTCACCGCAAATATTCTTGATCTCGCCGATGACTTAGAAGTAGATATGGTGATCACACTTGGTTCGATGTTGGCCGACACTCCCCACACCCGTCCCATAACAGTCAGCGGTAGTGGGGCGCATCCTGAGATAGCGCAGCGTCTTGGAGTTGAGATCAGTAGATATGAAGGTCCAACCGGAATTCTTGGTGTTATCCAAGATGCTTGTGTTCGTCGTGGGATAGATGCGATTTCTTTATGGGCTGCAATTCCGCATTATGCATCGGCTTCCCCATCTCCCAAGGCCACTCTTGCACTGATTAATGCCCTCGAGGATTTCTTGGAGATTTCACTGCCGCAAGGAGATCTGCATAGTGAATCAAATCAATGGGAAGTCGATGTCTCCGAGATGGCGAGAGAAGATAGCGATGTAGCTGAATATGTAAAGGCGCTTGAGGAGAGTAAAGATGCTGCTGAATTACCAGAAGTCTCTGGCGAATCTATCGCTCGCGAACTAGAACGATTTTTGCGTAGGCAGCGCGAAAACTAAAGAGCGATACCCAACAAGGTGTCGAGCGCGCGGGAAAGTTCTCCGGCTTCTCCCCCTGTTTCTCCTGCCTCTGTAGCGTTCATCCAGCGACGAATGCTTTCCAAAGCCCCAGCAGTGTCGAGATTATTAGATAGAGCAACAATGATTTCTAGGATGAGAGAGTCAGTGGGAGCAACTTCCATCTTTGCTAAATTGAGTTGTAATCGCTCAACATCGTTCTGCGCACTCGCTAAGAGCGATTCACTCCACATGAGATCTGCTCTGTAAGGTCGACCCATGAGGGCCCAGCGAATTGCTACTGGGTTTACTCCAGCTTGGATAAGTTTCGAAACAAAGACTAAGTTGCCAAGAGACTTGCTCATCTTCTCGCCGTCGAGTCCGATCATTCCCGTGTGGATATATGTGCGAGCAAACTTCTGGCCATTGATGGCACGACTTTGCGACGCAGACATTTCGTGGTGCGGGAAGATCAAATCGCTCCCGCCACCTTGGATATCAATCGCGTAAGTATCGGTAGGTTGGGGTTTGAGGTAGTGAAGTGCAATCGCACAACATTCGATATGCCAGCCAGGTCGACCGGGACCAAATGGGCTGGGCCAGCCAGGTTCTCCCGCACGTTGAGCGAGCCACACGAGTGCATCGAGAGGATCTTCTTTACCAGCCTTGGTTGGATCACCACCGCGTTCGGCAAAGATGGTCAACATCTCTTCTTGCGATAGATGAGAGCGTGCACCGAATTCATTATCGCTGCGGACACGGAAATAGAGATCGGAGTCGACTAGATAAGTGGTCTTTGCATCGCGTAGCTTCTGCACCGAATCGACGACCAAATCCATCGCTTCAACAACTCCGATGTAGTGATCCGGTGGAATTATGTGCAAATCTGTCATATCGCCGCGGAAGAGATCAATCTGCGACTTGGCTAAATCTTGCCAGGTAACTCCATCGCGAAGTGCGCGTTCGAGTAGTGGGTCATCGATATCAGTGATGTTTTCTACGAAAATTACTTGTGAACCAGAGGCACGAAGATAGCGATTGATCAGATCAAAAGTCAGATACGTTGCGGCATGACCGAGATGGGTTGCGTCGTAGGGAGTAATTCCGCAGACGTACATGCGATAGAGCTCTTTCTGCTCCAATCTTTCGATTTTTTCAGTTTCGGTATTGAATAGCGAAAGCGCGGGAACCGAGAAGCGAGGCGCTAACTTCGGAAGATAAACCTGAGGCCACGAACGCATATGCAGAACCTAACTTAAAAGGGCGGCCAGGGCACGGCCGGCCAATCTTCGCTCGGTGATGGGAATCGCTCTTGCTCTAACAGCCGTTGGATACGCATTACTAGGGCATCAAATTCATCTTCGGTAATGAGTTCCAGTATCTCGCTTGGATCCTTTTGTAGCACCTGCAATAAATCTTGGAGAATGGCTTTCTCTTCTTCAGTCAACGGTTTATCTGCCCACTGCCATAGAACTGTTCGCAACTTATCTTCCTCGTGGAAGGTCACTCCGTGATCGCATCCACGTAGATCGCCCTCAACTGTTGGCAACAAGTGGCCAATCTTGCGGTCGGTGTTATTGATTACCGCATCAAAGAGCGCCATCTTCCGCAACCGTGGATCATCGGTACGATAGAACTCTGCTAGGTCTACCTCTTCATCAATATCAATCCACTGCTGCACCATGCCAACGCCGAATGGGCCATCGCGCAGAACAGTTGGTGGAACCACCGAGAATTTTCCGATCTCGCTGATTCGATAAGCGGCGTATTCACGTTGCGCTAAGTTTCCATCCGGAAAATCCCAGAGGGGGCGTTCGCCTGCAACTGGCTTGTAGATCACTGGGATACTTTTTTCTGCGTAGGTACAGCTGGCATAGAGCGTGGCATTAGATGCATCAACCAATCGACCGGTTACCTCTAGCTCACCGAATTCGAGGTGTTCGAGCAGTTCATTCATCGGCGATAACCATTTGATCGAGGACAGAGATGACCTTTCGGATCTAACGGCCCTCCACAGAATGGACATGGTTGGCGACCTGCTCCAACAACTACCTGGGCGCGTTTTGCAAACTTATCCGCTTCACTCGGAGAGATGAGAACACGCAGAACATCTTGAGCACCGCTGAGATCATCAACGTCGATAAATTCAGGTTCATCCGAACTCTCCTCGGCCACAGCCTGCAGATCTATTTGAATCAAGCTCGTTTCTGCTTCGAAGGCTAAACCAATGATCCCGACGCGGAACTCCTCTTCGATGGGAGTAGATAGCGGCGCATCATCTTTGGGCAAGCGACCTATAGCGATTGTGGGATCACTCTGCTTTATTTCGCGCAGCATATACACGAGACGTTCGGCTAGCGCTAAGACTTGTGTCTTTTCGAGTGAGACTGAGATCAAACGGGAACCTTGCTGGGCTTGTATAAAGAAGGTTCTCTCTCCTGGCTGACCGACTGTTCCGGCTACGAAGCGATCCGGCGCGTCGAAGAGAAGTATGCGACCCTTCATCGCTTCTTTCCGCGCAGATTTCCGGCACCGCCACCCAAAAGCACTTTGGATGATTTCTGAGTCTTGAGCATAGGTTCGATTTTAGTTTTAGTGTCATTAAACATAATCAAACGTGCACCCTCGGCATCGACATCAAGGATGGTGATCGATGCGGGATCTACAACCAAACTTTGAAAGTTATCGAGTTTGAGATTGATTAGGCCGGCGATAATCGCTTTGATGACATCTCCGTGGCTGACAAGTAGGTGTGAACCGTTCTTCTTAGAAGCTACTGCTTCATAGACGGAAGCCAGAGCGCGCTTTTGCATCGCTGAAAAACGTTCACCTTCGGGGAACTTCACCTTGCTAGGAGTGCTTTGAATAATCTTCCATAACGGTTCTCTTCGTAAACTGGAGAGTTTTCGTCCGCTCCATTTCCCGTAATTCATCTCGATCAAGCCATCATCGAGTCGGTAATTGTTGAGAGCGCGAGAATAGTGTGAAGAGATCCAAGGAGCTATCGTCTCCTCGCAACGTTGCATAGGGCTGACGAGAATCGAATCGAAATGCGATGCGCCAATACGTTCTGTCAGCTCGCGCGCTTGTCGGTTTCCATCCTTACTGAGAGATACGCCAGGCAATTGACCAGAGAGAACCCCAGCACTATTCGAAGTCGAATGTGCATGTCGGAGTAGAACAATCTTGGCCACAACACGAAGATTAACGCGATATTTGTCTTAACGATATTTGAGCGCTTACCTTGCTAGGGTCAGCGATATGGAGATGCGACGTGCCGGAAAGAGCGGATTAGAGCTCTCTCGTTTAGGACTCGGCACCATGACGTGGGGACGTGATACCGACACTCATGAGGCGGCGGATCAATGTCGCGCCTATATCGAAGCCGGTGGCAATTTCTTAGATACCGCTTCAACCTATGGCGATGGTGATAGTGAGCGCGTTATTGGTGGTTTGATCGGCACCCTCTTTCAACGCGCAGATGTTGCCATCGCTTCGAAAGCAGGAATTACCTTCCCTGATGGACATCGCACCATCAATAATTCTCGTCAGGCGCTCATTGCTGAATTAGATAAGTCGCTCGCCAGATTGGAGACCGATTATCTCGATATTTGGCAGATCCATTCGTGGGATCCTTTTACTCCGCTTGAGGACACGCTCTCTGCTTTAGATTACGCATATTCATCAGGCAAAGCTCGCTATGTGGGAATCAGTAATTTCTCTGGTTGGCAAAGTGCGCGTGCAATTACGATTCAAGAATCCAATTCAGCAAAAGCCCCCATCATTTCTCATCAAGTTGAGTATTCACTTCTGAATCGCGAAGCCGAAGATGAGGTGCTCCCCTGCGCCGATGAAACTGGAATTGGAATACTCGCTTGGGCTCCGCTAGGCCGTGGTGTCTTAACTGGAAAATATCGCAACGGAATTCCAAATGATTCGCGCGCTGCCGCGCCTCACTTTGTCAAACATGTCGAACCATATCTGCGGCCCGATAGCACTCGGATTGTCGAAGCGGTAACGGTTGCTGCACAGGGACTTGGTTTCTCACCTTTAGAGGTCGCTCTCGCGTGGGTTCGCGATACACCAGGAATTACGAGCGCGATAGTAGGAGCGCGCACTGGAGCTCAGATGCGCGGAATCTTGAAGAGTGAAGAAGTCACTTTGCCGCAGGTTGTACGCGATGCACTCGATGAGGTTTCAGCGCTCTAACAATTTTCGAGGAAGTTCTCCAAAACTTTCACGCCAAATTCCAAACCTGAGATAGGGACTCGCTCATCGACTCCGTGAAAGAGCGCCATGAAGTCTAAATCAGCTGGCAATTGCAAAGGGCTGAAGCCATACCCGACGATGCCAAGTTCAGAAAGCGCTTTATTATCTGTTCCGCCGCTCATCAGATAGGGAACGGGTATTCCTTCTGGATCAAATGCGAGGATCGCCTCACACATGGCATCGACGAGATCTCCTTCAAAATTAACTTCTAGGGCGATATCGCGTGAGATTGTCTCGATCTTTATATCTGGTCCCACAATGGAGCGAATAGTTGCGTTCAGTTCATCTTCATATCCTGGCAAGAAGCGACCATCAATCACCGCGCTTGCGCTACCCGGGATTACATTTGCCTTATATCCAGCATCGAGCATCGTTGGATTTGCAGTGTTCTGCAGAGTTGCCCCGATCATTCGAGCAGTAGGTCCAATCTCTTTCAATAGCGGACGAAGATCTTTCTCGTCGTAGCTCTTCCCGGTTGCTAGTGCAATCTTCTTGAAGAGAGTCTTGACCGTTGAGGTATACCGTTGCGGCCATTCAAAGCGTCCGATCTTGGCCACAGCCTCAGTCAACGTAGTGAGAGCATTCTCATCATTCATCATCGAACCGTGACCGGCGCGACCTATCGCAGTTAATCTCATCCAGTGAATTCCCTTTTGGGCAGCTTCGACAAAGTACAGTCGCTTGCCATCACCCACAGTTACTGAGAATCCACCTACTTCAGAGATTGCCTCACTGCACCCGGCAAAGACTTCCGGATGCTGGGCTGCCATCCATCGTGAACCAAATGTCATTCCCGCTTCTTCATCCGCGAAGAATGCAAGAACGATGTTGCGAGGT
>Ga0194037_1001776_pt1 | contig 15088 bp, 5 predicted proteins | sample JunL306m_MetaG_FD_148653 | JGI IMG/M metagenome (GOLD analysis project Ga0194037, IMG submission 148653) | Anoxic zone freshwater microbial communities from boreal shield lake in IISD Experimental Lakes Area, Ontario, Canada - Jun2016-L304-6m | ecosystem: Environmental > Aquatic > Freshwater >...
ACAGCAGTGAGGATATTCACACCCGGATTCACCGTGATGGTAAAGCTCCTTGGCGTGCCCGTACATCCTGATGCGCTGGTAGGCGTTACCGTTATGGTGGCCGTGATCGCTACAGAGGTGCTATTGATGGCGGTAAAGCTCGCAATATTACCTGTGCCACTAGATGCTAAGCCAATCGATGCTGTATTGTTCGTCCAGGTGTATACCGTACCCGCTACTGCGCCGCTAAAGCTGATCGCTGTTGTAGTGGTGCCTGTACACAGTGTCTGGTTCGCCACCGCATTTACTGTAGCCGTTGGGTTCACCGTGATCGTAAAGCTTGTTGCTGTTCCTGCACAACCTGCTGCAACCGGTGTTACCGTAATGGTAGCTGTTACCGGTACTGCGCCCAGGTTCGTTGCTGTAAACGATGCAATATTTCCACTGCCACTGGCAGCCAATCCGATCGATGCTGTACTGTTGGTCCAGTTGTATACCGTACCCGCTACCGCACCCGTGAAGTTCACGGCCGTGGTTGCTGATCCATTACACAATGCCTGACCCGCGATGCCATTAACCGTTGGCGTTGGGTTCACCGTGATCGTAAACGTTACCGGTGTGCCGGTACAGGTGATTCCGCCATTGCTGAAGCTTGGCGTGATCGTAATCGTAGCTGTTACCGGTGCCGTGCCCGTGTTCGTTGCCGTAAAGGCTCCGATATTGCCGGTGCCTGTTGGAGAAAGTCCGATGCTTGTATTATTGTTGGTCCAGTTGTATACCGTATTGGTCACAGGACCTGTGATGCTTACCGCATTTGTTGTGGCGCCATTACACAAACTCTGGTTCACTATCGGTGTTACCGATGGTGTTGGGTTCACCGTGATCGTAAACGTTACCGGTACACCCGCACAACCATTAGGATGTTGAGGTGTGATCGTTACCGTTCCTGTTACCGGAACAGCTTCTGTATTGGTAGCTACAAAGCTCGGTATATCGCCTACGCCGATGGCAGCAAGGCCAATCGATGGCTGAGTATTTGTCCACGTAAAGAAGGTGCCGCTTACCGGACCTGCCAGTGGTATGGTCGGTGAAGTAGATCCATTGCAATAGATCCGGTTCGTTGGCAATGGTGCACTCAATGTTGGGGTTGGGTTAACCGTGATCGTAAAGCTAACTGGTGTTCCCACGCAGGTTACTCCGCCATTGGTATAGCTTGGTGTTACCGTGATCGTGGCGATCACTGGAAGCGCTGTAAGGTTGATCGCTGTAAATGCTGCGATATTACCCGTGCCACTCGCTGCAAGGCCGATCGAAGTATTGCTGTTCGTCCAGCTATACACCGTACCTGCTACCGTGCCGGTAAAGTTAACCGAGGTGGTTGCCCCGTTACAAACTATTTGGTTTGCCGGAGTATTCACCACCGGTGTTGGGTTCACCGTGATCGTAAAGGTTTTTGATGTGCCCGTGCAGGTAGTGCCGCCATTAGTGTAGCTAGGCGTTACCGTTATGGTAGCCACCACCGGTGCATTTGTTGCATTGGTAGCCGTGAAGCTGCCGATATTGCCTGTGCCTGTTGTGGCAAGACCGATGCTTGGCGTATTGTTGGTCCAGTTATATACCGTGCCCGGTACTGTACCACTGAAGCTTACTGCTGCAGTTGGGGCTCCATTACAAACCACCTGACTCGATACTGCATTTACCATAGGCGTTGGGTTCACTGTGATCGTGAACAGTAGGGCCGGACCTGTGCAGCTAATGCCGCCATTGGTATAGCTTGCTGTTACTGTAATGGTGGCCGTTACCGGAGTGATACCATTATTGGTTGCCGTGAAGCTGGCAATATTGCCCGTGCCAAATGTGGCCAGCCCGATGGTTGGATCACTGTTGGTCCAGTTGTACACAACAATACCACCAGTGGTAGGATTTGTAAAGTTCACCGCCGCAGTTGATGCACCATTGCATAACACTTGATCAGAAATTGTATTGATCACCGGCGTTGGATTAACCGTGATCGTAAAGGTTTGTGATGCTCCTGTACAGGTTACCCCGCCACTGGTATTGCTTGGCGTTACTGTGATAGTAGCTGTTACCGGAGCATTGCTTGCATTGGTCGCCGTGAAGTTCAGGATATTGCCTGTACCACTGGCCGCCAGTCCGATAGATGTTGTATTATTTGTCCAGCTATAAACCGTGCCCGGTACCGCTCCTGTAAAGTTCACCACCAAGGTCTGTGCACCATTGCACACTACCTGGTTGGCCGGTTGGTTCACCGTTGGGGTTGGGTTCACCGTGATCATGAAACTGATCGGAGTGCCTACGCAAGTAGTGCCTCCGTTAGTGAAGCTAGGCGTTACCGTTATGGTAGCATATACCGGATCACTACCTGTATTGATCGCTGTGAAGCTGCCAATATTACCCGTTCCGCTGGCGGCTAGTCCGATACTTGGATCATTGTTTGTCCAGTTATAGGTAAGTGTTCCACCGGTGGTTGGACTACTAAAATTGATTGCTGTGGTTGATGCTGTGTTGCATACAACCTGATTCGTTACTGCGTTAACAGTGGCGATAGGATTAACGGTATAAATGAAAGTCAGCGGAAGACTCACGCAAGTGATGCCATTGCTGGTATAGCTCATCACAACACTGATCGTACCGCTAACAGGAGCGCTACCTGCATTCAATGCTACAAATGCAGGAACATTTCCGGTACCACTTGCTGCCAGTCCGATAGCAGGATTACTGTTTGTCCAGTCAAATACCGCCACACCTCCTGTTGTAGGAGTAGTAAACACGATCGGAGAAGTTGAAATATCTGCACATACTGCAGGATCTGCCACTACATCAATGAGCGGTGGCGGATTTACAGTAATCGTGAAACTAATTGGTGTTCCTACACAACTAACTCCTCCATTGGTAAATGTTGGAGTAACGGTGATGGTTGCAACCACTGGTGCATTTGATAAATTGATCGTTGTGAAACTTGGAATATCACCTATGCCACTGGCAGCAAGTCCGATGGAGGTCAAATCGTTTGTCCAATTGTACACGATCGTACCGCCGCTGGCAGGACTAGTGAAATTGATTGCCGTTGATGTGGCGCCATTACAAAGTACCCGATCAGATACTGCATCGATTGTTGCTGTTGGATTAACCGTTATAGTAAAGGAAATTGATGAGCCATTACAGGTTATACCACCATTAGTAAATGCAGGGGTAACAGTAATAGTTGCTGTTATTGGTGCATTGGTAATATTCGTAGTAGTGAAGCTGGCAATATTTCCACTGCCACTGGCAGCAAGGCCAATGGAGCTGGTAGTGTTTGTCCAGTTGTAAACGATCGTTCCGCCAGTTGTTGGGCTACCAAAGTTAACCGCTGTGGTTGCGGTATTGTTACATTTCACCTGATCGGATATTGCATTGACGGTAGCGGTAGGATTTACCGTAATCGTAAAGCTGATAGGCGTTCCATTGCAGGCAGAACCTCCGTTTTCAATTTCAGCAGTAACCGTGATTGTTGCAGTAACAGGTGCGTTTGTTGCATTCGTTCCAGTAAAGCTGGCAATATTTCCTGTGCCACTAGCTGCCAGTCCAATGGATGTATTGTTATTGGTCCAATGATAAATAATGGTGCCGCCAACGGTTGGACTACTAAAGTTCACCGCAGTTGTTGATGTATTGTTACATATCACCTGGTCGGACACTGCATTCACCACCGCCACTGGATTTACGGTAATGGTAAAACTAATTGCTGTGCCCGTGCAGGTAACTCCAGCATTGGTATATTCTGGTGTAACGGTAATGGTTGCCGTTACAGGAGCACCTGTGATATTGGTTGCTGTAAAGGCTGAAATATTTCCACTGCCACTGGCAGCAAGGCCAATGGATGTGGTATTGTTGGTCCAATTATAGACGATCGTTCCGCCTGTTGTAGGACTACTGAAATTAATTGCCGTAGTCGAACTTCCGTTACAAAGCACCTGATCAACAACTGCATTCACTGTGGCTGTAGGATTAACGGTGATGGTAAAATCTTTTGACGGACCTGTACAAGTAATGGCAGTTCCACTAAATTGATATGGCAGGAATCCAATACTTTCATCATATCCGCCCCATTGCGTACCGCCTTCCCAATGAACAAATAATTTGCTATCCCATGGAGAGATAACAATACTTGCCATATCAGACAGATTGGTATAACTATTCAATACAGAATTCACACCGGTATTGATGTTATAGCTTTCAATATTATGAACTGGATACGCTCTTCTATAAACAACTGAATAATTACCTCCTGTAAATTCGGAGTATCCCCAATGTCCCCAGTTTTCAGTATTGTTCGGATAATTTTGGAATCCAACCATGATACTGGCACCCAAATCGGTAACTACCGCTCCTGGAAGAGATACACGATAAAAATGATCATTGTTAGAACTATGTACAATTACATACCCCCTGCCCGAGAAGATACTGCTTCCAGATGGCAGGTATATTGAACTTGATAAACTGATCGGAGATCCAACGGTTGCCAGATTTGCATCCAGTTGCCAGATCTGATCAAATGTTCCGCCACTGATATAATTTGGTATTATTCCAGCACTGGCAAACGAATACACGGTACCGTTACCACTTAGGTCGGAGAAAAGTGCGTCTTTTGTTGAACCCACTATAATCGGATTGGTTAGATCATGATTGAACCGACCAACATATTGGTCGCCATTCAAATAAACATAATCCCTGGTGGCAACAATGCCGCCCCGATCATCGCCTGTATAGATATTACATTCGATGAAAGTAGGGGTAACTGCATTTGTCTTACTTGCTGTAACGGTAATGGTAGCCGTAACTGGTGAGTTTCCTGAATTGGTTGCACTGAATGAAGCAATATCTCCTGTTCCGCTTGCACCCAATCCAATGGATGTGGTATTATTGGTCCAGCTAAATGTTGAACCTGCCACTGTACCGGTGAAATTAACGGCTGAAGTGGAACTATTGTTACATACCACCTGATTGGTTGGTTGATCAACCAATGGAGTAGGATTAACTGTAATGGTAAATAAAAGCGGAGTGCCGATACAGGTTACCCCTGCATTGGTGTAGCTAGGCGTTACCGTTATAGTGTCAATCACCGGAACATTTCCAGTATTGATGGCGGTAAAGCTGGCAATATCTCCTGTGCCACTGGACGCTAGTCCGATGGTACTGTTACTACCTATCCAGTTGTATACGATCGTGCCTCCAGTTGCAGAACTACTGAATTGTATTGCAGTGGTGGCTGTATTATTACATACCAATTGATCCGAGACTGCAGTTACCGTTGCCGTTGGATTTACTGTAATGGTAAATGTTTTTGAAGATCCGGTACAATATGCAGCAGGTGGTACATAATTCAGTATTTCGATATGCTTATATGGTCCAAGGTCACCTGTTGATGGTGTTACAGTAATAGTTGCTGTAACGGGTGCTAGCCCTGAATTGATAGCGGTAAAACTGGCAATATTGCCTGTTCCGCTTGCTGCCAAGCCGATCGATGTGGTATTATTTGTCCAGCTGAATGTAGTACCCGATACCGGGCCGGTAAAATTAATAGCCGATGTAGCTGCACTATTGCAAACTACCTGATCAGAAGGTTGATCAACAACAGGTGTTGGTTCAACCGTTATGGTAAATGAAGAAGCAGTTCCATTACAGGTTGCTCCGCCATTGCTGTAGCTAGGCGTTACCGTTATAGTGGCAACTACAGGTGATGTACCTGAATTAGTAGCCGTAAATGAAGCAATATTTCCTGTTCCACTGGCTGCCAATCCGATGGAAGTATTATTATTTGTCCAATTGTACACGATGGTACCACCGGCAGTAGGACTGCTGAAATTTATAGCCGTGGTTGATCCATTATTACATACATCCTGAATTACTACTGTATTGACGGTAGCTGCCGGATTAACCGTAATGGTAAAGCTGGTTGCTGTACCATTGCAGGTAACCCCGCCATTGGTATATGCTGGCGTAACCGTAATGGTGGCGAAAATCGGAGCCGAACCGGAATTCGTTGCGGTAAAGCTGCTAATATCACCGCTGCCACTCGCTGCCAATCCGATAGCAGTATTATTATTGGTCCAGTTGTACACGATGGTTCCACCCGTTGTAGGGCTGCTGAAGTTTACCGCTGTTGTGGAAGCATTATTACAAACCACCTGATTGGAAACAGCATTCACTGTTGCTATTGGATTTACTGTAATGGTAAAATCTTTTGATGGTCCGGTACAGGTGACTTCGGCTCCGGTTGTAAAGACTACTGTGAGCACCTGGTTGGTTGCATCACAAGTTGATGCCGATACACCTCCCCAGTTTTCATTAGAAATGCATGGACGAATTGATAAGATACTACCGCAGGAACAGGTACCCTGGTCCATACTCAACTCAACCGCACCAGCTGGTCCGCAATTAGTGCCAACCCAATAAGTATGACCTCCGAATGACCAGCTGCCTGCAGTTGCCGTACGCAGTGCATTGGCAATATTCTGAACCGTGGCAGGATCACTGAGCGTATGAGTTCCACCCAAACTACTCGATACCGTCATGGTTCTATAACTTCCGGTCAATTCCGACATGAAGCTATTCCATGCCGTACACTGTGCAGGCGATGAAGTCGCCTGTACGAAAGCTTGGCTGAATGTTACACCGGATGTTGTAACCGGCGTTACCGTTATCGTTGCCGTTACCGGTGCATTAGTTGCATTTGTTGCCGTGAAGGAGGCAATATTACCTGTTCCGCTAGCGGCAAGGCCAATGGAAGTAGTATTGTTGGTCCAGTTAAATGCTGTACCCGCAACCGGACCTGTAAAGCCTACCAGTGTAGTGGCTGCATTATTACAAACCACCTGATTGGATGGCTGGTCAACGGTAGGGATGGGATTAACGGTTATCGTGAATGTTCGTGAAGTTCCATTACAGGTTGCACCGCCATTGGTATAGGCAGGTGTTACGGTGATGGTGGCTACTACAGGAGCAGTAGTTGTATTGGTAGCCGTGAAGCTTGCGATATTACCCGTACCACTGGCAGCGAGGCCAATTGAACTGGCATCGTTGGTCCAGTTATATACAATGGCACCACCAGTTGTTGGACTACTGAAATTTACCGCAGTTGTGGAACTGTTATCACAATAGATTTGATCTGTAATGCTATCTACCGTAGCCCTAGGATTTACGGTGATGGTAAAGTTTGAAGGGGTACCGTTACAAGTAACTCCTGCATTGGTATATGCCGGTGTTACAGTAATCGTTGCTGTAACAGGTGCTGATCCATTATTTGTTGCTGCAAAACTGGAAATATTTCCTGATCCACTGGAAGCCAGTCCTATTGAGGTTGTATTATTGGTCCAGTTATAGACGATCGTTCCTCCAGCAGTAGGACTACTGAAATTAACAGCTGTGGTAGACCCGGCTTTACAAACGCCTTGATTAGAAATCGCATTAACAGTAGCAACCGGATTCACTGTAATGGTTCCTGTTGCAGTAACTGTGCCACAACCACCTGTTAAGGTTACAGTATAGTTGGCTATTCCCGTAACAGTTGAACTTCCACTGATCGTTACTACATTACTCGCCCAATTACCTGAAATGCCAGCAGGCAAACCGCTAAAGCTGGCACCGGTAGCACCTGTTGTGGAGTAGGTGATGTTTGTAATCGCTGTATTATAACAAACACCTTTAATATTCGTTCCTGCTCCGGAGGTTAATGTTATGGTGTTTACTGGGGTAACGGTTACGCTTACACTACCCGTCATAGTATTGGTACAACTGCCCACCGTATTCGTAGCCAGCACTGTATAAGTACCTCCGGAAGTTTGGTTTCCAAAACTTATTGCTGAACCGGTTCCTGCAACTGCACTTCCGGTATTTGAACCATTCAATAATAATTGGTAATTGATCCCTGTTTCAGAACCATCTAAACCCACTTCCATTCCTGCTCCACCAGAACAAAATGTACCACCACCAGTAACAGTAAATGCTGTAGGAGTAGTACATGGAGGTGTTCCACAGGTTCCGCTAAAAGATTCTGGGGTTTCACCAACCAGTATGGTCAACACTTCGCCTGCTGTAACAGCAAAATTTCCTGACATATAAGCACCCTTACCACCTACATGTGAATACCCTCCACTCACTGCAGAACTTCCACCCATTGCACCTTTTGCTACAATGGTAATTGATGTAACTCCTGCTGGAACAGTAAAGGATTGAAGTGTATTGTGAACTTTATTAAAAGTTTGAGTACCACCAGCCCAAGTTATTATTACAACTCCATTTCCGGCATTGCCATAAGTGGCATTACTTCCATCATAATTCGTTTGGGAAGTACCAATATTATAAGAACCACCACCACCACCGGCACCCCAATTACTAGACCCAGCTGCACCGCCACCACCAGAATAACCACCACCGCCGCCTCCGCCGCCATTAATCCAAAAGCCAGTTTGTGAAGCACCACCACCACCACCAAATCCGGCATAAAGATGCTGAACTGCACCGCAATAAATTGCACCCAGCCCACCGATACCTCCATTTAGAAAAGAGGCTCCACCAAAATATGTTCCTGTACCGTTTCCTCCGTTTGTATTAAAGCCCCCACCCCCACCAGCACCATTTACTGTTGCTCCTACGCCTCCATTACCCCCTGTACCTCCAGCGCCATCAATACCAGCACCATTACCAACAGCATTTGTACCAGAAGTTGATATAACTCCGGGGCCTCCGTCTGCATCTCCAGAGCCACAGCATTGTCCACTAGCACCACCACCACCACCGGCAATGATCCAGGGAACATTCCCTACTTGTTTCACTACAAAGGTTCCGCCGCCGCCGCCATTATTGGGCGTTTGAGCATTCAAAAATATTACAGCAAATAATAAAATAAAAAGCTGCAATGATTTTAAAATAATTTTTTGGTAACCATTTGAATTGAATGAATTCAAACTTTCTGATTTTCTGTTCCTAAGATTTTCCTTGTTACATAGTAATGCTGGAGAATAGTTTTCAAAATGATTCATAAGATTCGGTTTTTGATTTTATTATCGGGTACATAGTATATTCAAGTCATTTATGCTGAACACTGAAAAAAAGTCATGTACAAATGATGAATAGAACAGTTATAAATGATCGTCTATTATTTGAGTCGGACTTTTTTAAAAAAATACTAAAAGAAGATTTTAATATTTCGGTTCGGATTATTAGGGTTAATAGGGTTAATAGAAGACAAATTTATCTTTATTTAAAAGACAATTAAGATAGAGTTTGCTCTACTTTTTAGTAGTATTTTTTCTACGCTTGAGGCGTATGCAGCGCAAACCCAATACCCATGGGGGTTAGGGGCTATTTAAGGGAAAATGATTTTCATGGGAAATATGGCCAAATGTTAGAAATGACGCTGGAATCTTGTGATTGCACAAAATCAAATCACTACATTCACCATCTTGCCTTTTACGTAGATGATCTTTTTGGGTGGTTTACCCTCCAGCCATTTTTGTACCACTTCATTTTGTAGTACCAGTGATTCAACAGATGCCGTATCCATATCGAGTGGAAGTAAGATGCTGCTGCGTAGTTTACCATTGATAGATATAGGATACTCTTTACTGCTTTCCACCAAATAATTGGCCTGATACACAGGAAATGTAGCATCCAATACAGATGTAGTATTGCCCAACTGCAGCCATAACTCTTCAGCAATATGCGGTGCATAAGGGGTAAGCAGGATCAGTAATTGTTCCAGTATTTCCTGGCTATGACAATTGATATCGGTAAGTTCATTTACAGCGATCATAAAACTGCTCACCGCAGTATTGAAACTGAAACGCTCGGTATCGTCTTCAATTTTTTTAATGGTTCGGTGCAGGATCTTGTTGGCTGCATCATTTGGTTTATCCTGATTCCATACAGCTCCTTTTTGTTCATCAAAAAACAAACGCCACAATTTTCTGAGGAATCGGTGTACGCCTTCAATACCCTTAGTATCCCAGGGCTTACTTTGTTCAACAGGCCCCAGAAACATTTCATACATCCTGAATGTATCCGCACCATATTTATTGCAAAGCTCATCGGGATTAACCGTATTGAATTTCGATTTCGACATCTTCTCTACTTCGGCCCCGCATATATATTTACCATCCGCTTCAGTAATGAAAACAGCTGTTGCAAATTCTGGTTTCCATTTTTTAAAGGCCTCCATATCCAGCTCCAGTGCATCCACCATATTTACATCCACATGAATAGCTACAGTATCATATTGATCCTTTGATCCTGCTGATACAAATTGATTGCTATCTTCTTTCAGGCGATACACAAAACGACTGCTGCCCTGTATCATTCCCTGGTTCAGCAATTTTTTAAAGGGCTCATCAAAACCGATCAATCCCAGATCGTACAATACCTTCGTCCACATTCTGCTATACAATAAATGACCTACTGCATGCTCCGTACCGCCTATGTATAGATCGACCTGGTTCCAGTAATCGCTTATTTTTCTATCACAAAATATTTCGGAATTATGCGGATCCATATACCGTAAAAAATACCAGCTGCTTCCTGCATAGCCGGGCATGGTATTGGTTTCCAACTCACGAGCCACCCATTCCGGAATATTGGCCAAGGGGCCCTGTCCATCGGGGCCGGGACTGTAAGAATCCACATGCGGCAAAACCAGCGGTAAACTACTTTCATCCAAGGGGTATGCCACACCCTCCTTCCAGGTAATGGGGAAAGGTTCGCCCCAATAACGCTGACGACTAAACGCTGCATCGCGCATCTTGTAATTCACTTTGCGGATGCCAATTCCCATTTCTGTTAACTTGTTGATGACCACCTCAGCAGCCTCCCGCATGGGAATGCCATCAATAAATCCGCTGTTCTCCAGGATCGCATCCTTGGTCGCATTGGCTGCTTCGCCGGTAAAATGCGAACCAATGATATTGCTGATGGGAATATTAAAATATTGGGCAAATTTAAAATCCCGTTCATCGCCGCAGGGCACTGCCATGATGGCGCCGGTACCATATCCCGCCAGTACATACTCACTGATCCAGATCGGGATGGCCCTGCCATTGAAGGGGTTTAATGCATAAGCACCCGTAAAACAACCGGATATCTTTTTTTCGGACATGCGTTCCCGTTCACTTCTACTTTTTACATAATCCACATAGGCATCTACTGCTGCTGCTTGTTCAACTGATTTGATGGAGTTCACCAATTCAAGCTCAGGAGCGATCACCATAAAATCCACTCCGAAAATAGTATCCGGCCGGGTCGTGTATACGGTCAGCATATCGCTGGTATCCTGTATCTGGAAACTGATCTCAGCACCGCTGCTTTTCCCGATCCAGTTGCTTTGCATCTCTTTCATGGCATCACTGAAGGCCACGGTGTCAAGCCCTTCCAGCAACCTATCGGCATAATCCGTGATCCGCAAATACCATTGGCGCAATTTCTTTTTTACCACCGGATGGCCTCCTCTTTCACTCAATCCATTTACCACTTCATCATTGGCCAGTACCGTACCCAGGGCTTCGCACCAATTCACTTCTCCAATGCCACAATAAGCCAAACGATGGTTCATCAGTATGGCCTGTTTATTAGCTTCGGTAAATTGTTTCCATTCCATTGCTGAAAAAGCTATTCCATTGCCTGCAGTTTCAAATGATGATATCAGTTCCGAAATGGGTTTTGCCTTATTTTCTTTTTTATCAAAATAGCTGTTGAAAAGTTGCAGGAATATCCACTGGGTCCATTTGTAATAGGCGGGATCACTGGTTTGAATTTCGCGGTTCCAGTCGTAACAAAATCCGATCTTATCCAATTGCGCCTTGAAGGTGGCGATATTTTTCTGTGTAGTGGTTGCAGGATGTTGCCCTGTTTCCAATGCATATTGTTCGGCCGGCAATCCAAAACTATCGAAACCCATCGGGTGTAATACATTGAATCCTTTCAGTCTTTTATACCGACTGAAAATATCACTGGCGATATATCCCAGAGGGTGGCCCACATGTAGTCCTGCACCACTGGGATAAGGAAACATATCCAGCACATAATATTTTGGCTTCGTGAAAACATCCTGCACCGCATAGGCATTCGAACCCTTCCATTTTTCCTGCCAGCCGGCTTCTATTTTCCTGAAATCGTATTCCATGATGATTTGAATTCTTTTATCCTTGACTACTTTATTTTATTATGACACGAATAACGATTCCCTTTTCAGGCAATCCGATTATTCATTTTGTGAATGAAAAGTTATAATACCGCTCAAGTGGCAATAAACCTTCATCCGGTAAAAATATATATGGCAGACATTCGTTTTTGAAGAGAGCAAAAATACGGTAAAGCAGCTAAAATCCTTTATTTTTGCAGCAGTTGGTACAATAAAAAAGGGGATCATCCATTAAAAACATATTCCATGTCGCAATTCGGAAAAGCAAGCAGCAAAAGAGGTAAACCAACCTATGCCTACGCCATTATCGGGGTGGCCCTGGTTCTGTTTTTATTCGGTATTGTGGGCTGGTTCTTCTTAAATCTCCGCAAATCGGGCGATTATTTTAAAGAGAATATTCAGGTACATGCCTATGTAAATCCGGATGCCGGTAAAAAGCGGATCGACAGTCTTACCAAATATGTAGCAGCCCTGCCATTTGCCCGCGATGTAAAATTTGTTACGAAGGAAATGGCGGCTAAGGAATGGAATACCAATAATGATACCAGCTGGAAAAAATTCCTGGACTTCAACCCGCTTCCCGAAAGTGTTGATTTCTATATCAAGGCCAGCCATGTTCAAAAAGACAGCCTGAATAATCTTTCGGCCGATCTACAATCTAATTTTCCTGGGGTGATCAAAGAATTTCAGTTCCCCACAGAAACCGTTTCCAAGATCAGTCAATATGTAAAGATGGCGGCCATCATTTTCCTAATTGCAGCCATCATTCTCACTATTTTGGTGGTATTTTCTATCGATAATACGATCAGATTAGCCATGTATAGCAACCGATTTTTGATCAAAACCATGCAAATGGTGGGGGCCACCAGGTGGTTCATTGCCAAACCGGTCAATATCAGAGCAATCCTCAACGGGTTGATAGCGTCTCTGCTCGCTATTGCGGCCATATGGTGTTTTATCCTGGTGATCGAAGGGTTTGTTCCTGATTTCAAAGTATTACACGATAACAAAAGCATGTTCCTGCTGTTTTTCATAGTGATGGTATTGGGTATCAGCATCACGCTGATCAGTACCCATCGTTCAGTGATAAAATACCTGCGCATGAAATTGGATGATTTATATTAATTTGCAAGTTCAACCATTAACCAATGAGCAACGATAAAAAACAGGCCTCCCCGGGCGGCAGCCTTTTCGGAAAAGAAAATTATTTATGGATGCTGGGCGGACTGGCCGTGATGGCACTTGGGTTCTTTTTAATGGCGGGTGGTAAAAACAGCAACCCGGGAGTTTTTAATGATAGCGATGTGTACAGCACTACCCGCATTACCATTGCCCCGATCCTTATCATTGGCGGATTGCTGATAGAGATCATAGCCATCATGAAAAAACCAAAAAACAGTTAAGTCATTCATATTAACCAAAACTTTTAATTGTACAATTAAGCGGAGTTATACACTTCGCTTTTTTTATTTGCTTATTTTCACTTCCAAATAACCGCTATGGATATTGTACAAACCATCATCATAGGGATCGTTGAAGGGGTTACCGAGTTTTTACCTATTTCCTCAACCGGCCATATGATCATTACCGAAAAATTACTTCAGATCCCTGAGGATGATTTTTCAAAATTGTTCACCATTGCTATACAACTGGGTGCCATACTCGCCGTAGTAGTGTTATATTGGAAAAAATTCTTCGCATTTAAGCACTGGGAATTTTATGTAAAACTGATCATTGCAGTGATACCCGCCATTGTGTTGGGTTTGTTATTCAACAAAAAGATCGATGCCCTGCTCGACAAAAGCATGCCTATTGCCATTACCATGCTGGCCGGCGGAATTGTGTTGTTGTTTGTAGACCGGCTTTTCAAAACGCCCAAGATCGACCGGGAAGAAGATATACCTTTTGCTAAAGCCTTTCTGATCGGGATTTGGCAGTGCATCGCAATGATCCCGGGAGTGAGCCGTAGTGCCGCTTCTATCATCGGAGGTATGCAACAAAAATTAACAAGAAGTGCAGCCGCAGAGTTCTCTTTTTTTCTGGCAGTTCCCACCATGCTGGCTGCCACCGGATATAAATTGTTGAAATATTACAACGAGCATGGAGGTATCAATGCCGGGGAAATAAAAACCCTGGCCATCGGCAATTTAGTTGCCTTTGTAGTGGCCATGCTGGCCATTAAGTTTTTTATCGGTTTTTTGAAAAAACATGGATTTGCAATATGGGGTTGGTATAGGATCGTGCTGGGCAGTTTGTTGCTCATACTGATCTTCACCGGATATATTCATGCCTGAGTTGACCAATAATTCATTATTTTCAAACATAAAATTCAACCATGCTAACTGCTTCCAAAAAAGTCATCAATGGCTGGGCCATGTACGATTGGGCCAATTCGGTGTATAATCTGGTGATCACGACTACCTTTTTCCCGGCTTATTATGCGGCAGTTACTTCACTCGAAAATTATCCGAATGGTATCCATTTTTTAGGGCGCTATTTTGTGAACACCGAATTGAAGGATTATGTATTGGCTTTTGGATTTTTGGTCATCGCCTTCCTGTCACCCATTCTTTCATCCATAGCGGATTATAAAGGCAACAAGAAAAATTTTATGCGCTTCTTCTGCTATATGGGTGCGGCCAGTTGTTCCCTGCTTTTCTTCTTCGATAAAAACAATGTCACCCTGGGACTCATGTGTTTCATGTTTGCGGGCATTGGTTTTTATGGAAGTCAGGTTTTTTATAACTCCTACCTTCCGGAAATAGCGGCGGAAGAAGATATGGACAGGGTAAGTGCAAAAGGTTATACCATGGGCTATATTGGCAGTGTATTGATGCAATTGGTGGGCTTTGCCATGGTGATGCTGATGGAAGATAAAGCCCTTGCCCTAACCATTACCTTTTTATTGGTGGGCAT
>Ga0194037_1001778_pt1 | contig 15086 bp, 11 predicted proteins | sample JunL306m_MetaG_FD_148653 | JGI IMG/M metagenome (GOLD analysis project Ga0194037, IMG submission 148653) | Anoxic zone freshwater microbial communities from boreal shield lake in IISD Experimental Lakes Area, Ontario, Canada - Jun2016-L304-6m | ecosystem: Environmental > Aquatic > Freshwater >...
CTGATACGCGCAAAAGGTGACGTCGGGAGTTTCAGCGGCGTAATCAAGAATCAGGTCGATGTCTGTATTGAACAGTACGTTCCTGGTTACATGAAGAACATGCGGCATCAGGTCGCCACGCATCATGTTTTCGTCGGTTCCCATGCCGATCAGTATCAGCGTCCGGGCAAGTTTTTTCGATTCCTCATAGTACTGCTCTATCATGGCAAGATACTTGCCGTCTCCGCTCTCGGTTTCGCTTCCGGCCAGAGTTGCACACCCCAGGACGGCATGCATCATATTGTTGTAGTCATGGGCTATGCCACCCGCCAGGGTGGCAATTATTTTATTGTGCTTCGACCAGACGTCCTGAATTTCCCGCTTGTGCTGAAGTTTCAGCTGCTGTTCCGCTCGCAGGCGATGCGCGCATTCCAGTAGGCATTCAAACAGCAGAAAGCTGTTGACCGGTTTGGTGACGTATTTGTCAATCCCGATGCTAATTGCCTTCATAAGATAGTCGGTCTGTTCAAAAGCGGTTATGACCACAATCGGGACAGACGGCGAAAGAGCTCTGATTTCATCCGCCATGGTCAGGCCATCCATGACCGGCATAAGGATATCGGTCACAACGATGTCCGGCGAATGATCGATGAAAGCCTGCAACCCTTCCGCGCCGTTGACAGCAGTGATCAGCGTACCGATCGGACGCTGTAGAAATTCGGAGAACTGGACTCTGGTCTCATCATCGTCTTCAACGTATAAAACCGTAAGCGCCTTCAGGTAGTTCTGGTCCAGCCTGTCAATGTTCATGATAATGTCCTTTCAGATACAAGCTGTTGATTAATGCGAAGCTGCTGTGCCGGTTATTTCACTCACGTCGGCAATCAGACAAACCAGACCATTCTGGCCGGCAGACTCGGTCTCGTAGTAACTTGCCGTTACATGCCCCTGGAAAAACGTGCCGTCTTTCCGGACAAAACGCCGTATATCGTCGATAGTGCTGATTTCTCCGTCCACCAGTTGCTGCTGCTTTTCCATGCTCTCCTTGAAATCGTCCGGATGAACATATTCAATATAATCGTTGCCGATCAGCTCTTCGAGCTGATAGCCGAGCATTTCAGCCATGCGTCGATTGGCAAAGGCTATGAAGCCGCGCAGATCTCCCAGAACAATCCCGACCGGCGACAACTCAAAAATCATGCGGAGCTGATCATGAAGATTCTGGTTACTGATCGCCATCTCCTTGAACTCCCAACTCTGCTTGAGGTTCAGCTGTTCTTCGGCCCGCAGAATACGGGCCGACTTTATCAAAGCCTCGAACAACAGTTGACTATTAACCGGTTTGGTAACGTACCGGTCAACACCGATATTTACCGCCCGCATCAGATAGTCTGTCTGTTCAAAGGCGGTCACGACGATGATCGGCACTGCCAAATTGACCTCCCTGATGCGAGAGGCCATGGTCAGACCGTCCATAACCGGCATCAGGATATCAGTGACAATAATATCCGGTTGATGTTCGAGAAAAGCAGCCAACCCTTCTGCACCATTGGTGGCAACAATCAGCGTGCCGACCGGCCGCCGCAAAAATTCGGTGAACTGTTCCCGGGTATCGACATCATCCTCTACATACAGAACCGTTAACGTTTTCAGGAAGTTTTGATCCAGTTTGTCGATGCTCATACACGTCTCCGTTTATTCGTTGAATATGTTCAGATTCCTCAGTGGACCGGCTCGCTGCTGCAGGCCAGCACTCCGGCTATGGCGGTTTCCAGCTCGGCAAATCCGACCGGTTTTGACATATTTTTTTCGGCGCCCATGAGTTTGGCCATATTGAGCAGATTAGCGCCATCAATACCGACTGCACCGCCCGACATGACTATAATACGCGGTCGCTGCGGTCGTTCATTCAGCGCCATAAACAACTCGAAACCATCCATATCCGGCATGACGAGATCGGTAATCATCAGATCAACCTGATTGCTATCAAGTATTTTAAGAGCTTCGAAACCGTTACCGGCACTGAATACGTCATGCCCTTTGGCCGTTAACTGACGTACCATAAGCGCTCGCCAGTCGGATTCATCATCTACAAGCAGTATTCGTGGCATTTTTTCCTACTCCATATTTTAAAAAAAATAAATATAATTACGCCAGCGGCGTCACAATAATGAATTCGGCGCCACCTTCGACCGTGTGTACTTCGATCGTTCCGTTCATGCTGCGTTCAATGATCATTTTTGACATGTACAGACCGATTCCGGTGCCCATCTCTTTTGTTGAAAAGTAGGGTTCAAAAATCTTGTCGATGACGTCATCGGGAATTCCACCGCCGCTATCGAGCACTGATACGCAGCCCATATCGTCCCGTTCATACAGACGCAGCGTAATTTTGCCGCCTGAAGCACCGGATTCCCTGATGGCGTCTCTGGCATTCGCCAGCAGGTTAAGCAGCACCTGCGAATATTCATTGGGGAAGCCGGTCAGCGTACTATCCTGCGGCGCCTCCAGACAGACGCTGATATTATTGCTGGTCAGACCGGCTTCCACCAGTGCAACCGCATGATTAATCTGCTCACGCGCCGAAAAAGAGATCTGCTCTTTATTAGGCCGGAAAAAATTACTGAAATCATTGATCGTGGTCGACATCTTCTGCAGCAGGCGATTGCCGTTATCAACCGTTTTTTCAAGATAGTCGGACGTGAGCTCATTGTACAGAAACGCAGACTTGATATTGCCGAGTACCATCGCCAGCGCATTGAGCGGTTGACGCCACTGGTGGGCAATGTTGCCGATCATCTCACCCATGGCAGCCTGCCTGCTCTGACTGATCAAGACCTGATCCTTCTGACGGATTTCAGCAACCGCCTCATTGATACGCAGCTGCAGTGAATGATTGAGCGTTTCCAGCTGAGACTGTTTGACCGCCAACCCCTCCTCTGCCCGTTGCCGTTCCGCAATTTCCAGTTCGAGCAGGTCGGCCTGTTCGTGAATCTGCTCTTCCGCGCGTTTTTGATCGGTGATATCGTAATTCACCCCGATCATCCTGAGCGGTTTTCCGGCGACGTCACGCAGCACCAGTGCATTGGCCTTGATATGTCGTATAGTTCCCGATGGCCAGACAACCCGAAACTCTATATTAAACTCTTTTTCTCCCCGTAGAGCCTTGCCGATATCTTCATCACCGCGCGCCTTATCGTCGGGATGCAGACCATTCTGCCAGGCCTGATAGGCCCCTGAAAAGTCCTCTTCCCGCACGCCATAAATGGCGTACATCCATTTGTCCCAGATAAGCTGGTTTTCCGGTACCAACCAGTCCCAGACACCAATGTGCCCGGCATCTGCGGCCAGCGAAAGACGGTTGTTCAGGTTCGTGATTGTTTCTTCAGCCAGCCTGATGGCCTGATTCCTGGTTTTCAATATAAAAAAGACCAGACCGGAGAACAGAACGCTGATCAGAATGCCGGCCGACAACACCAGGTATGATTTCTCCCGGTTAAGTTCCTTATTGAAGCCGGGCAGCGTTTTAAACGTGAATTGCCAGGCACAGCCATATGATGTAACCGTCTCCGTCGAACTGATAACAGGCTTGAAATCCTTAGGCACGGTCTGCTTTTGCGCCTGAAGGGAACTGAACATCAACGTGTCCGAGGTCTGATTGCCAATACTGTTGAGCGTGAACGCAATTGTTGGTGACAGCTTGGCAAGAGTTCCGCTTACAAAATCATTCATCCTGATGGGACTGTATGCAAAACCGATGAACGCCTCCCGCCGGTGTTCAACAGTATCCAGCGGCATACCCTGGCGATAGATCGGTACATACATCAGCATGCCGCTCTGTTTGTCTGTATCGGTCTCCTGGACGAGGACGATTTTGGCGGCTATTGTGGCAATATTTCCATCACGCGCCTTGTCCATGGCCGCCCGGCGCAGCGGTTCGCTATACATATCGAAGCCAAAAGCCCGCTGATTGCGCCAGTTGAATGGCTCAAGATAGATGATAGAGGTATATGCCGAACGTTTTCCTTCAGGGCGGATGGAGTATTCAGGAAAGCCTTCCGCACGGATCTGACGGACGTTGGCATCTTTCTCCGCCGGTGTCAGCCATTTGGAAAAACCGACCCCGAGAATGCCGGGATGATTCTCATCAAGCTGTAGCGCAGATACGTAATGGCGCCAATCGGTGCGTGAGACATCCTCCTTGACGCTGAAAAGCCCCGCCGCCCCCCGCAGCAGCTGTTCATGTTCGCGCATTCTCTTGAGCAGACTGCCAGAGATCATCTCGGTTTCATCTTTGTACACGGCCTGTGAGCGCGCCATCAAACTGCTGTCGAACTCTCTCCACATCAGCAGGGTAATAATGAGTGATACCACCAGCGTCGCAAGCGTTACCACTCTTGAAGAAAACAGGGAGTGCCGTGCCGGAGCGGTGCCGGAGCTGGATACTTTCGTGATCATGGTGTTCATTATGAGTTCTCTTTCAAGGCGACACGATAATGAACTCGGCGCCACCTTCAATATTGTGAACTTCGATGGAGCCTTTCATACTCCGCTCAATGATCATTTTTGACATATACAGACCGATGCCGGTGCCCAGCTCCTTTGTTGAAAAATAGGGTTCGAAAATCTTATCAAGCACATCGGCAGGTATTCCACCGCCGGTATCACTGATGGCCAGACAGCCCTGACCGTCGCGCCGGAACAGACGTATCGTAATTTCTCCCGCAGCTGCGCCGGACTCCCGAATAGCATCCCTGGCATTGGAAAGCAGATTCAGCAGAACCTGAGAATATTCGTTCGGGAAACCGGTCAGCATTACATCCTCCGGAGCCTCCATCTGAACGGCTATGTTCTGGTTTTTAAAGCCGGCTTCCACCAGCGATACGGAGTGTGTGATCTGTTCAAGCGCCGAAAAAGCGATCGACTCCTTATCCGGCCGGAAAAAATTGCGAAAATCATTTATTGTGGAGGACATTTTCTGAATCAGGCGATTGCCGTTTTCCACCGTTTTTGCCAGATACTCGGGCGTTAACTCGTTGTACTGATGCGAGATGGAAATGTTACCGAGCACCATTGCAAGAGCATTGAGCGGCTGGCGCCACTGGTGGGCAATATTACCGATCATCTCTCCCATGGAAGCCTGCCTGCTCTGGCTGATCATAAGCTGATCTTTCTGGCGTATCTCGGAAATGGCCTCATCAACGCGCTGCTGCAGTGAACTGTTGACCTCTTCCAGCTTCAGCTGCTGTTCCGCCAGTGCTTCCTGTACCCGTTGACGCTCGATAATTTCAGATTCGAGCAGCTCTGTCTGATGACGAAGCTGCTCTTCAACAGTTTTTCGAGCGGTGATATCAGTGTGAGTTCCAGCTGCCCGCAGAGCGGTGCCATCCTGATCCCGCACCACGACTTTACCACGGTCCAGAATCCACACCCAGCCGCCATCCTTGGCGCGCGCACGGTATTCGGTCTCGTACAGCTGCGTAACTCCCGACAGGTGCTCGTTCAGCGTCAGCTGGACCATCGGCAGGTCTTCGGGATGAACCAGATTAACCCACGACTGGATATGGCGTACGATTTCCTCAGGAGCATACCCGATCATCTCGCTCCAGCGCCGGTTGATCTCGATTCTGCCGCTCTGGATATCCCAATCCCAGATTCCGTCGTTGGTTCCGTCCAGAACAAGTTTGAGCCGCTCCTCGTTCTCTGCATTCATTTTTTCGCTGCATTCGGCCGTTTCCTTGGCAGCGGTCAGTTCACAGATACGCTCGGCTATCGCCCGCGACATCGAGTTAAACGCTGTACCCAGCTGTCCGATGTCATCGCTTCCTTCCGGCACAGGCGGCGGCGACAGATTGCCACTGGCGACTTCCAGGCTGGCTTTCGTCAAAACGGTCAGGTTGCGCGTCAACCAGACAACGATCAGAAACAGAATAACGGAAGATGACAGAATTTCAATCAGCGCAATGACAATTCCCTGTTTTAGCAGGGTGCTTCGTGCAGAAACAATGTTGCTCAGATCGAGCCCGAAATGCAGGGTTCCAAGACGTTGGCCGCTTTGTGTAATATCAACAAGCATGTCATACCGAGGTTTTTTGGGACTGCTGAGCAGTGACAACGTTGTGCTCGGGGGAGGGAGCGGTTCTCCGACCTTCCAACCGCTGGCTGCAACCTGCCGCCCGCCCCTGTCGGTAACGACGATATAGTCTATGCCTTCCGTAGCCCGCCCTTCATCCAGCACAGCCTGAACAGTAGCATAATCCAGCTGGGCTACCGGGGCCTTGATGGCAGCATTCAGTACTGGTGCAATCTGGGCGGCCTGCCAGAGAGCCTGACTGGTCATGGCTGAATGGAGCAGGCGCAGACTGTTAGTCACCAGCACGGTCAGCATGAGCACTTCGACCACGATAGCCAGGAGCAGCAACCGCCCTCGCACGGTATGTAAAACGGTAATTTTTTTCATGAATGGCCGGGCCCGGCTTACTCCAGATATCGAGTGTCGCGCTGCAGACGTTTATTAAGCGCCTGCCGAGAAATGCCCAACATAACGGCTGCGGCCCGCTGATTCCCGCCAGACTCCCGCAACGCCTCTCGTATAAGGAAATCCTCAGCTTCAGCCAATGTCGGCATACGCCCGGTGGTGGCAGACATGCGGCTGAAATCCGGCATCGTTTTAAACGTGACTGGACTTGGAGCGTGCTGCGACTTCAGCTTTGGAAATTCGAGCGCACCGGACGCTCCCATGGTTACTGCGTTGCGCACCATACCCTCCAGCTCGCGAACATTTCCCGGGAATTCGTAACAAATCAGCATTTCAACTGTTTCTGCAGATGCCGTCGGAACCGGGCGTCCAAACATTTTTGCCGTGTCCCGCGCAAAATATTCCATCAATAACGGGATGTCGTTTTTTCGTTCCCGCAGGGAAGGCACATGAATATGGTGCGAACTGAGACGGTAGTAGAGGTCGCTTCGAAATATGCCGTTTTCGAGATGATTTTCGAGGCTTGAATTTGTCGCGACCACTATTCGAGCCGATGATTTCTTGAGTCGGTCCTCACCAAGTCGATAATACTCATTCTCCTGAAGCAGCCGTAACAACTTGATCTGGTTTGGAATATTTAAATCACCAATTTCATCCAGAAACAGGGTCCCCCCTTCTGCTGTTTCAATTAATCCCTTGCGGTCCCGCTCGGCTCCGGTAAAAGCGCCTCTGCAATGACCGAACAGGGTGTCCGAGAACATGATGTCGTCCAGTCCGGCTACGTTGACCGAGACGAAACTGCCGCTACGGCCACTGACTGCATGAAGAGCACGGGCGACAAGCTCCTTGCCGGTGCCGGTCTCACCGGTTACCAGCACCGCCTGGGACGTCGGTGCAATCGCTTCAATATATCTGAATATGGTCTGCATCTTTCTGTCATTGGTTACAATCGAAGCAAATGGTTGCGGAATTTCCCCAAACCTCGGGCGTTTGGGATCGATTCTCGGTGTGATGTCGCTCATTTCAGCTCCTGGCGGGTTATAAAGCAAATAGTCGGCCAAAACAGGATCATATTATTTATTAAATATTTCAATATGTTACGAAAAATAATTCCGGCTGCAAAAACTGTCGGATCAAGACATACATTGACAGTATCATCTTATGGAGAAATTTACATGCAATTTCAATATATTGCGATGTACGACAAAAGTTGACCAGCAATATATGTCGCGTGCAGCAGGCGCTACCGTATTCAGCCCGCCAAAACTTCGTTTATGATGTCCTTCAGCTCAGGAAGGTTAAGCGGCTTCGCAATAACTCTGTCTGCACGCATGAGGTGAGCGGTCGTTATCAGCATACTCCGGTCGATTTTTGCCGAACCACCGCTCATGGCAATCACACTCAGATGCGGCATTTTCTGCCTGATGGCTGTTATGACCTCTAATCCGTCCATTTCCGGCATGACGATGTCAGTGATTACCAGATCGTACGAATTGCGCTCTGTGAGCCTCAATCCGGCTTTTCCATTCTCGGCGGTATCAACCGTATGTCCCTGGCCGGACAAGTATGTTTGCAAAACAAAGCGCAAATCCGCTTCGTCATCAATTACCAGTAAATATGCCATTGTTGCCCCCTTGTTCACGTTCAAGTTCAGATTCAAGTTCAATCTCGTTCTTCTCTGCCAGTGCCAGCAGTGCCACTCGTGCTGCCTCAAAATCAAATTTTTCCAGATGCTTACTGAGCTGTTCAATATCCTGAACCGGCAGGCTTTGCAGCTCCTGATGATGAGCTTCCAGGTATCCGACCACTTTGCAGTCACAGTCCCGTATGTAGCACAGCAGTCTCGCAAGCAGCGGAGTCACAACCGCCGGATCAAGCGGTTCGGACAGTACAGCAGCCTCACCGGTCGACTGCGCGGCAGGCAGACAGCGTGCAAGAACTGAAGTCAATCGGCTTATCTCGACGACACAGCCATTGAAAACGCCCGTGCTGAATGAAACCGGTTCACCCTGCTCGATGGCCGATTCAAGAGACTGCGCCAACAGCGCCAGCTTCACAGCTCCGATGGTTGCGGCACTGCTTTTGAGCGTATGGGCAGTGCGCGCCGCCAGTTCAGTATCTCCTTCGTTCAGCGCTTCCTGAATAACCGTCATCGTGTCGGCCTTGTTCTCGACAAATGAACGGAGCAGCCAGGTGTACATTTTTTCGTTTCCATCGAGGCGGTTCAGAGCAGCGGCGACATCAAGCTCAGCATCCATGTAGCGCGAACAGGCCGTGCTATCAGCATGTTCAGGCTGCTCAGAACACGGAGGGTCAACAGGCTGTTCACTCAGGAAATAATTAATATTCTGCAGCATGGTGCTGGCATTAATAGGTTTTGAGATATGAGCATTCATACCGCTTTGCAGGATCTTTTGCTTCTCCTCCACCATGGCGTGGGCCGTCATGGCGATAATCGGGAGTGACGCAAAACGGCCATCCCGCCTGATCAGGCGGGTCGCCTCATAACCATCCATCACCGGCATCTGAATATCCATCAATACCAGATCGTACGGCATACTGCCACCGGTAACCAGCTGCACCGCTTCCTGACCGTGAGAAGCCACCGTCACATCGGCACCGGAATCTTTCAGCAACTCAAGCGCCAGCTGCTGATTAATCTCGTTATCTTCCACCAGCAGTATCCGGCAGGCGCTGAAATCGTACCTCACCGCCGCAGTCACTGCTGTTTGAGTCGGCATAACATCGTCAACCTGCCCGATACCGAACCATGCCGTAAAACGGAAAACACTCCCCTGACAGGGGGTACTTTCACAGCAGATCTCCCCTTCCATCAGCTCCACCAGTTGCTTACTGATTGACAACCCCAGCCCGGTTCCTCCAAAACGGCGGGTGGTGCTTTCATCAATCTGGGTAAAGGGTTGAAAGAGCTTGACTATCTGTTCAGGAGCGATGCCGATACCGGTATCATGAATGGTAAAAACGAGCTGCTGTCGTCCCTGTTCCTGTTTCAGCAGCGCGCTCTCAAGAGTAACCACACCCAGTTCCGTAAACTTGACGGCGTTGTTCAGCAGATTGACAATCACCTGGCCGAGTCGCAGCGGGTCACCGGTCAGACAGGGTGCGATGCCGGGCAACGTCGTGACCTGGAGCGACAGATTCTTGTCCGTTGCCTTGTGCTGAACCATACTTACAGCGGTGGCGAGCACCGTTTCCAGCATGAACGGGGTCTGTTCCAGATTCAGTTGTCCCGCTTCTATCTTGGAGAAATCAAGGATGTCGTCGATTATGTTCAGCAGTGTTTCGCCGGAGATACTGATATTCCTGATATATTCACGTTCTTTGGGCAAATGGATACTCTTCTGCATGAGTGCCGAAAAGCCGATGATCGCATTCAGCGGCGTGCGTATCTCATGGCTCATGTTGGACAAAAACCGACTCTTGGAAATATTGGCACTCTCGGCGTCGGCTTTGGCCCGTTGTAATTCTGCCGTCCGCTCCTCCACCTGCTCTTCCAGTGATTCATTCATCTGCCTTATTTCGTTGAATTGCTCTCGAATTTTCTTCTCGCTGCTCTTGAGGGTGCGGGATGTTTTGATCAGACGTGCGCCAATAACCAGCACGGCGATACCGAGCAGTGACGATGCAAGCCAGTAGAAAGCGGTCAGATCTTTACGTGGAGAAGGATCGTATATGAATTGTTTGAGATCGATGTTTTTTGGCAGCATCCCCAGCTCGTTATAGGTATCGGCTATATGCCGCCAGCGCCCTGCATGCATATAACCGATCTCTACCAGAGTGGGCTGAATCAACTGCCTGATCTGTTCGGCTTCGTATTTCAGGTGCGCCCGGTCAGCGTTCGGTGCGTAGCTGGCAATAATCAGATTTATGATTTCTTCAGGATGCTGCAGGGCGTAGTGCCACCCTTTCAGACTTGCATCCCGGAAGGCTTTGGCCCGGGCGGGATGGTTTTTGAGTTCGTTTTCGGTCGTAAAAAGATTGTCGCCGTAGAAGTCGATACCTGCCGAACGGGGCGTATAGGCATGATACGGGAATCCTTTCCGTGCAAGAACATCGGGATCGTCGGTGATATAGCCCGACATGGCGTCTACCCTGCCGTCAATCAGATCCTTGAGATTGAAACTGTGCTCAAGGCGCTGCATCGGGATGCCTTCTTTGGTGAGATAGGCCAGCAGTTCATCAGCCTGCGGTTCGAGCATCAGGCGTTTTCCGACCAGGCTGTGGATCGTCTGGCCGACGGAACGCTCTCTGGTCAGAATAATGTAGGGGGAGTGTTGAAAGATGACCGCCAGTGACACCACCGGTTTGCCGGAGTTGCGCAACAGCAGCAGACTGCTGCTGCCGACGCCGTACTGCGCAGTGCCGTTTAGGACCTCCTGTGCCGGATCCTTGCCCGGTGAGGCGGGAACTAAGGTGACATTCAGTCCGGCATCATGGTAGTAGCCCTGCTGCACGGCGGCATAATAGCCGGCAAACTGGAACTGGTGCAGCCATTTCAGCTGCAGTGTGACCTGTTCCAGCGCAAACGCAGGAGAAGCCACACAGATGGTATACAGGGCATAGAGCGTTAGAAGGAGGCACAGACGTTTACGGAGAGTTGCTGCAGACAGTTTATGGAGTAAACCTGCTGCAGCATGGTTCATATACAGCATTCCGGGTCAGCCAACTGCTGTTGTATAGCGGTCAGTTCAGTAAGTTTTGACAGGAAAACATCGACAATCCGGGGATCAAAGTTTTTAGCACGACAGGACGTGATCTCCGTAACCGCCTCAGCAATGCTCCATGCCTTCTTGTAAGGGCGTTCACTGGTCAGCGCGTCAAACACATCGGCGACAGCCACCATCCTGCCGAACAAGGGAATATCGTCACCTTTGAGACCGTGCGGGTAGCCGGCTCCATCCCAGCGTTCATGATGACTGAGAGCCACAAGTGCGGCAGATTTGAGAAGGTTGTTCTGATGCGGGCCGATGATCTTGTGGCCTATCTCGCAGTGCGAGCGGATAATCTTCCACTCGTCCTGATCCAGTTTGCCCGGTTTAAAAAGAATGCTGTCAGGTATCCCGATTTTACCAACATCATGCAGAGCCGCCGCATTGAAGAGCAGTTCGACCTCATTTTCAGGAAGACCATACGCCTCGGCGATGAGGCGGGAATAGTGGCAGACCCTGACAACATGCAACCCGGTTTCGTTATCCCTGCACTCTCCGGCGCTGCCGAGGCGGTGCAGTATTTCCAGGCGGGTTGTGTTCAATTCAGAGGTGCGTTCCTGGACGAGTTTTTCCAGGGCGCGGTTCTGGTCGTAGAGAGCCAGGTGGGTTTTGACCCGGGCTCGCAGGATGGAGGCGGGAATCGGCTTGATGACGTAGTCGACGGCACCGCAGGCAAAGCCCATCGATTCGTCTTTCATCTCGTTTCTGGCCGTAACAAAGATGACCGGTATGGCACGGGTCTGAGGAAGTTCCTTGAGGTGGCGGCAGGTGGTAAAGCCATCCATCTCCGGCATCATGACATCCAGAAGAATAATATCAACCGGCGAGGAGCAACATATGTCAAGGGCCTGTTTACCGCTGGTTGCAGCTTTGACGGTATATTCTCCCATCAGGGCAGCATTCAGCAGGCTGATATTGTGCGGTGCATCATCGACAATCAGAACTGTCGCTTGCCGGGGTGGAATATTCATGGAGACCTCGGGTATAAGCCGAATTGCATCTAATAGATTCATGCAGACAAACCTTCGCTTCATCGACCTTTGCATAACATTTTTTTTTGCATCTCATAACAACCATAAATGTCTTTATACAAGTAATGAGCAAAAGTCAATATTTCTGTATGCCATAAAATCTAATAATTACTGCAATATATCGGCAATCTAAGCTGCATTCCTGCGCCCGCACGCGGGAATGCAGCTTACTACGGCAGGTATTAATCCCCTTCGTGACTGTAATCCTTGTAAGCTCCGCAGCAGACAATGATGTCGCCGATTTTCTGAAGGTAGGTTCTCTTAAACTCCAGCTCGTTCGTTTCCGGATTCAGATACATATACTCAACCCATCCGGAACCCTTTGATTTTGCCAGTTCAACAATATCCTTGCGAAACAGTTTCCCTTCGCTGTCCGGAACGTCAATCAGATTTTTCCCGATCAGGGTCGGATTTTTCGGGTGCGCAACCATGACCCCCTTGAGGTCGTAGGCAAAGACGTACAGTTCGCCTTTGTCAAACTGCCCCTTGGGTTTGCTGAACTCTGCCAGAGCCTTCCCTTTGCCCTGATATTTGACAAACGCCACGGCATGTTTTACCAGCGCCTTGGCATCATCTTTTCCGGCAGCCAGCGCGAGACCCGCGAATGTGAATAATCCGATTAAACTGACAACGATTGAAAGTACGATAGTTCTTTTCATGAGTAGTGCTCCCCTTTTTTTAGGCTTTTGGGACTATCTGTGGAATATAGAGCAGTATCGCTTCGCGCATTATTTTTGACAGACTTTTGCGACTGCTGCGCGTTGCCTGCTCTATGGCCTCTTTTTCAGCATCGGTGATCCGCAACGACACCACATTGTTGCGTGGGTTTTCTTTATGAATATTCGCCATTGGTCAACTCCCGTTCTCTACTCTACTCTGCTGCTGCAGGCTCTGCTTCCATAGCCAGTTCCGGTTCTTCTGCTTCCAGATCGGTGTCGTTATTAAGCATCCGCGTCATTCTATCCAGGTCAAGTTCGTTTTCCCAGCGCGAAACAACAACCGTTGCCACGCCGTTACCGATCAGGTTTGTCAGGGCCCGCGCCTCGGACATAAAACGGTCGATGCCGAGAATCAGTGCCAGACCGGCCACCGGAATGGTGGGGATTGCAGCAAAGGTGGCAGCCAGAGTGATAAAGCCGCTGCCGGTTACTCCTGCGGCACCTTTGGAGGTAAGCATCAGGACACCCAGTATGGTGAAGGTCTGCGTCCAGGTCAGCGGAGTATTGGTGGCCTGAGCCACAAAAACTGCTGCCATGGTCAGATAAATGGAGGTGCCGTCCAGATTAAAAGAGTAACCGGTCGGGATTACGAGGCCAACCACCGATTTTGTGCAGCCCAGGTTTTCCAGTTTGGCCATCATGCGCGGCAGGACGGATTCTGATGATGAGGTTCCCAGTACGATCAGCAGCTCTTCTTTGATGTACTTGATGAACTTAAAGATGCTGAAGCCGCACAGCTTGGCGATGGTTCCTAAAACGATGAAAATGAACAGCAGGCAGGTCAGATAGAAACTGCCCATCAGCATGCCGAGTTTGGTCAGTGAGCCGAGCCCGAATTTGCCGATCGTAAAAGCCATGGCTCCGAAAGCGCCGATCGGCGCAGCCTTCATGATTACGCCGACGATGCCGAACAGAACGTGAGCGGTCTCGTCGATTAATTTAAAGACCACCTTGCCGCGCTCGCCCAGCATCGAAAGGGCAAACCCGAACAGAATCGCAAAAAAGAGTACCTGCAGAATATCACCCTTGGCAAAGGCATCTATGACACTGCTGGGGATGATATTGATCAGAAAATCAACCGTGCTGTGTGAGGTTGCCTTGGAGGTGATGGTCGTCAAGGCCTTGGTATCCAGCTTGGTAACATCGGCGTTCATGCCGGCTCCCGGCTGAATGACAGTTACCACCAGCAGGCCGATCGCCAGAGCAAGGGTTGATACAATTTCAAAGTACAGTAGCGCCTTGGCGCCGACCCGGCCAACTTTTTTCATATCCTCCATGCCGGCAATGCCGGTCACGACGGTACAGAAGATAACCGGAGCGATAATCATCTTGATCAACTTGATGAAGCCGTCTCCGAGCGGTTTCATGGCAGTGCCGGTTTCAGGGTAGAAATGCCCGACGCAGACTCCGATGGTGATGGCGGTTATAACCTGAAAGTAGAGGTGCTGGTAAAACTTCTTTCCGTTCATAGTGTGGCTCCTTTTGGTTGAATTTATAACGATATGTTAGCAATCGCAGTGCCAAAAACGTATACATTTTTAACAGTCTGTTATTGTTTGTATAATTTTGATTTATTCTGAATTGTATACAGGAATGGGTATAACCTTGAGAAAAGGAAAAAGGGGGGCAGACAAGGCCAAATCTTATATTATTGTTATATTCCTGAGAGTTGCAACATCATAACCCTGGTTATGGGATATAACCAGGGTTATGACCTTTGCAAACGGGTTTTTCCAATTCCAGATCAAGGATGATATCAAGGCGGCGAGGATTGAGGTTGCGAGGCGTACATGACCGTACGTTGAGCAGCCGAAGACGAGCCAACGAAGATAGGGCCTTGATATGGAATTGGGATTAGAGATCGCCGGTCATTTCCTGCAGTAGATAGAGCTTGACGTTGACATTCTTAACGCACTCCACGATCTCTTTCAGATGTTCTTCATCAAGCCCGCACTCCTCCTCGACCCCCTGAAACCAGGGAAATCCTTTGGGGAGCGGCGTCAGAGCCCCGTTGCGCAGCAGTAGTGCGTCTACCAGGTCGTTGACACGCCCGCTGGCTTCCCAGGCATCGCGATAGTTAAACTGCCGGGCAACCACGTTCATGCCCATGCCGTTCGGAAAAATCGCCTTCACTTCAAAGGAAAATTCG
>Ga0194037_1001779_pt1 | contig 15085 bp, 12 predicted proteins | sample JunL306m_MetaG_FD_148653 | JGI IMG/M metagenome (GOLD analysis project Ga0194037, IMG submission 148653) | Anoxic zone freshwater microbial communities from boreal shield lake in IISD Experimental Lakes Area, Ontario, Canada - Jun2016-L304-6m | ecosystem: Environmental > Aquatic > Freshwater >...
TTACCGTTGAGGCCATTAATGGCACACAACATCGCGTTACCGCCATTGAAGAAACGCTCAAAAAAACAAATCTTGCTAATTGGACTGTGGGTAATCAAGTGAATTTAGAAAGATGTATGATCATAAACGGCCGTTTGGATGGGCATATCGTTCAAGGGCATGTAGATGCTACTGCAACATGCATTGAATACCAAGTTTTAGAAGGCAGTTGGGAATATCGATTTGAATTTCCTGATGGATTTGCACACCTCGTGATTGAAAAAGGAAGTATTGCTGTGAATGGAACCAGTCTTACCTGTTTTAATGTGGATAGTAATCATTTTAGCATCGCAATTATCCCTTACACTTTCGAACATACCAGTATCAACGAAGTGCAAATTGGATCAATTGTAAATATCGAATTCGATATTTTAGGAAAATATGTTCAACGCTGGATGCAACTAAAAGTTTAAATTGATTTCCCTTTCAAAGCGCCGCTAACTGCAGCATCCATTGCCCTTTCAGCAAATGGCCTTGATACTTCATTCAATTCTTCAATCTTCGTTTGAATCAGGTTTTTATCATCCATTGTCAACGCCATTTGTAAGGATTGCATGGCCGCGGCAGTATCTAATATTTCTTGTTGGGTTAATAGTAATTGATTTTTACCTATGAACTTTTCGGTAACATCTAAAATCTGCTCTGCCTCTGTTCTAGCTTCTACAAGTGCTCGAATTTGCATATCATCTTTTGCATTTGTGATACTATCCATCAACATGATTTCCACTTCTTCATCAGTTAATCCAAATTGAGGTTTCACTTCAATACTTTGTTCAATTCCACTCCTCAACTCTTTTGCTTTCACTACTAAAATACCATCTGCATCAATTAAAAATTGCACTTCTACTTTTGGTAAGCCAGCAGGCATTCCAGGTATTCCTGTTAGATTAAATTCTGCGAGTTTTCGATTGTCTTTAACCAGATCTCTCTCGCCTTGAAAAACGGAAATTCGCATGCTTCCCTGTCCGTCTTTATGGGTAGTATATTGTCTCCCAACGCTTGTTGGAATTTTAGAATTTCTTGGGATCAATACATCCATCAACCCGCCCATTGTTTCAATTCCCAAACTCAATGGTGTGATATCTAGTAATAAAAAATCTTTGTTGTTACCAGCTAAAATATCAGCTTGAATGGCAGCACCCAATGCCACTACTTCATCAGGATTCACACGATCATTCACGGGCTTTCCAAAGAAAGCACTAACAGCATTTTTTACTGCGGGAACACGTGTAGAACCACCCACCATCACTATCGTAGAAATCGCGTCAGGACTCAGTTTCGCGTCTGTAAGTGCACGTCTACAACATTCAATTGTTTTATCAACCAAGGGCTGTATTAATAATTCGAATTGATTTTTTGTAATGCTTAAAACTTCTCCATTCCAATCAGTTGAAAATCGTTCATGCGTACTCAAATGTTTTTTTGCTTCTTCCGCTTTTAATCGCAAACCCTGGGCTAATGTTTTATGCTCGTGCAATTCTTCAATTGTAATTCCAACTTCGCTTAACCAATGTTGCATGATGGTTCTATCAAGATCATCACCACCTAAATAAGTATCTCCGTTGGTACTCAATACTTCAAAGATTCCATTACTGATATGAAGGATAGAAATATCAAAAGTTCCTCCGCCCAAATCATACACCGCGATAGTTGCATCTTCCTCTTGATTCATTCCTAAACCATATGCTAAACTTGCAGCCGTTGGTTCATTCACAATTCTCATCACATCTAACCCAGCTAATTTTCCAGCATCTCGTGTAGCCTGTCTTTGCGCATCATTAAAATATGCAGGTACTGTAATCACCGCTTTTGTGACAGGCGTTTTTAAAATATGTTCAGCTCTTTGTTTTAATTCTTTTAAAATAAAAGACGATAATTCGATGGGAGAAAAAAACTGATTGCCTACCTGCACTTTTACCAGGCTTTCGGTATCATCATCGATTACTTTATAGGCAAAAAATCCTGCATTTTCTTTTATATCCTTATAACTTTTTCCCATTAATCGTTTGGCACTAAAAATGGTATTCTGAGGATCTAATTCTAAGAATGCTCTAGCTTGTTCACCAACTGTGGGATTTCCAAATTCATCAAAATGCACAATACTTGGAACAAGACTACTGGTATTAAACTCACGTAACGCTACCGGTTGCTTGGTTTCGGGATGTATAATGGCCACTAAACTATTCGTGGTTCCTAAGTCGATTCCTACAATCATTTCTGCTTGCTGTAAACTTCCTGTTGCGATATTGATAGCAATTTTTGCCATATATAAAATGAGTTTCGAAAAATATTTGAATTTCCAGGCGGCAAATGTAAAGTAATGCAGGTGCCCCTAGTTGCGATTTCAGGAATGAATCAATCTATCGCATAAATCAGTTTTCAACCACTTCAGTACTTGTCCATTTATCATGTAAAGGTTTTCCCCAGAAAGCATTGAAAAAAAAGTCTATCACAATAAGTCTTAAAAAGCTACGCCCCAACACTTGCCAAGTACTAGGTCTTCCCCCATCTTTGTTCACCACTTTGGAGCTTGTTAACCATTTACCAGGCGTTCTGGCCCAAATGATTTCAAAAAAGCTATAATACACAAGTAAAACACCAGCAATAAACCACCAAAAATTAATGGGTTTAAAATGCCAATTCACCACATAAAAATTCCAATACTTAAATACTGCAAAGCTGAGCCAGAAAACCAGGAATCCGTCCATCAGAAAATTTAAAATACGCGTACCATCACCAACCTTTTTCATAGACCTTTTGTATTTGAGCAAAAATATCTGCTTTAGTTGATTAAAATTCAATAGGCAACCAAATGAAGTAATTACTTTTGCGCAAATAGTTTGGAAGATGCATTTAATTGAAGAATTACAATGGCGGGGTATGATTCAGGATATCATGCCGGGTACAAAAGAGTTATTAGAAAAAGAAATGGTATCTGGATATATCGGATTTGATCCTACTTCAGATAGTTTACATATTGGAAGTTTAGTTCCCATACTATTGCTGGTGCACCTACAACGTGCCGGACATAAGCCCTTTGCATTAGTGGGGGGAGCTACCGGAATGGTCGGCGATCCCAGTGGCAAAAGTGAAGAGCGAAATCTTTTAAGTGAAGAAACCCTACAATTCAATCAGGAAGGGGTTCGCAAACAGTTGTCTAAATTTCTGGACTTCAATAATAAGCAACCCAACTCAGCTGAATTAGTAAACAATTACGATTGGTTTAAAGATTTCAGTTTCTTGAATTTTATTCGTGATGTGGGTAAGCATATTACAGTGAATTATATGATGGCGAAGGATAGTGTAAAGAAAAGACTGGAGGGTGAAACGGGAATGAGTTTTACTGAATTCACTTATCAATTGGTTCAGGGATACGATTTTTACTGGCTATATCAGAACCGCAACTGCAAATTGCAAATGGGCGGCAGTGATCAATGGGGTAATATCGTAACCGGCACAGAATTAATCCGTAGAAAAACAGGAGGTGAAGCATTTGCTTTTACCTGTCCACTCATTACAAAGGCCGATGGCGGTAAATTTGGAAAAACAGAAAAAGGAAATGTATGGTTAGATGCTAAGAAAACATCCCCATATCAGTTTTATCAATTCTGGTTAAACGCAAGTGATGAAGACGCAAAGAAATGGATCAAGATCTTTACACTTTTGCCAATAGAAGAAATTGATGCATTATTATTAAAACAAGAAGCTGCACCACACGAAAGAGCGCTTCAAAAAAAGTTAGCCGAAGAACTCACTTGTTTTGTACATAGCAAAGATGACTTTGAGTTTGCAGTAAAAGCATCTGAAATTCTTTTTGGAAATGCAACCACTGAAATATTACAAAGCTTGAGTGAAGAACAATTATTACAGGTAATGGAAGGCGTACCAAGTATCGAAATTGCAAGAAGCACTATTGATGCAGGATATGACATCGTATCATTCTTAGCCGACACTCAAATTTTTCCAAGCAAGGGAGAAGCTCGGAAATTGTGGCAGGCCGGGGGTTTGAGCATTAATAAAGCAAAAATCAATTCTGATAAAACTATAATTGATACCAGTGATTTATTAAAGGAAAAATATATTCTGGTGCAAAAGGGGAAGAAAAACTATTATCTGGTTATTGTTTCTTAATCAACCACCCCAGCTGTATGCCGAGTCCGGCATCAGCGTCCCCTCCATCGCATGCGATGGAGGGGAAACCATTTTTTATACTTACTTTTCTACCTAACTTTTCTTCACTTTTCACTTTTCACTTTTCACTTTTCACTTTTCACTTTTCACTTTATCTTCTTAATCTCATTCCACATAGCTTCTGCAACAAATTGCTGACCAGTTGGATTAAGGTGTACTCTATCAGAAGTTAAAATTCCCCGCTCCTTATTCTCATGATTGTTTTTCAGATTATACTCCATTAAATCTGCTCTTAGATCAACCAATTGAAGCGAATTGTCTGATGCATATTTTCTAATCCAATTACAATACAAATTCAAATCTCCGTCTTGCTGGTTTGAGTTATCAGTTCTTTCGCCAATCGCAGCTGGAGTTGCAAGAATGATTTTTGAGCCACTTGCTTTTATTTTTTTAACAACAGCATCATAAAATTTTCCGAACTTATCATAATCCGTTCCGGTTCCACCATTCATTTTATGCCACACATCATTTACACCAATATATATCACAACGATGTCGGGGTTCTTTTCAAGTACATCTTTTTCTAAACGCAAATAAAGGTCATATACTTTATTACCACTAATACCGGCTCCAATCAAATCATAGTTGTTTGATAGTCCCTCTTTCTGAATGATAGTATCAATTAATCTGATATAACCTCCGGGGTTTACTGCGGCTTCCGTAATACTGTCACCAAAAAAGACCACTTTTTTCTTTTTATCGTATTTGTACGACATCAGTATCATCGCACACACAAAAAGGGCTAATAAAATCAGTTTGTTCGTCATGGCAGTTGTTTAATCGTTTAGGTTTTGAATATTAAATATAAATGTTAAAAGTAACTGTCAACTCAATTTTAAGCATTTTGGTATAGAAAAAGAGCCATAATTTTTTCTAATTTTGTATGTTAAGAAGAGATTTTGCTAAGAAATCTTTTAAAAAATTTGGAACAATTGGGGTACACCCCTATTTTTGCAACCCATTCGAATAGAATGTATAGGATTGCCTGATAGTATAATGGCAGTACGACTGTTTTTGGTACAGTTTGTCTTGGTTCGAATCCAGGTCGGGCAACAACCAAAAAAAAGGACAATTTTAATTAATTGTCCTTTTTTTATTTTTATTTAAGCAGTTTCTGGATGCATTGATATATCATGTTCACATTATTTTCCCAGGAATGAGATTTTGCAAATAGTATACGTTGATTTTCCTTTTCCACATTGTTTTCATGTAATGACTTTTCAACTGCTTCTTTGTAATCTTCTAGAGAATCGCACAAATAAACATGTTCCTTGAAAAGCTCCATTGTTTTTGTTCTAGTTGCAAGAACAGGTTTTCCCATGGCCAGGTATTCATCTACTTTACGCGGATAATTTCCAATGGTAACTTCATTTACTAATTGTGGATTCAAACAAATATCTAAGGCAGCCATATATTCCGGAACACGGTCTTTTGGAATTCTGCCTAAAAAATGTACATTTTTTAAACTATGCAATGCGTGTGCTGCAAAAACTTTATCCTCATTACCAATCATTATAAATGAATAATTGGGTTTACTCTTTGCAAGTTCGTAAATTAGATCTGCATCTAAACGCATGCTAATAATATCTCCAATATATCCAATTCTAGGTTGAGGTATCGGTTGAACATTATCCGGGATATTAAACTTGATCTCTGTATTATAAGCCGAAAGATCTACACCCTGCCCTACATCATAACTTTCTGTATTATATGTTTTCGCATAATCTGATAACTGAGGTGAGTTGCAAACAATTAAATCACTTTTCTTAATTAAGAGAGGCTCTAATCTAACTGCATGTTTTTTCCAGTATTCATAGGGTTGAACATTATCTCTACGGTAATAAACAGAAAGTTTAGGATGTAAAAATTCTTTCGAATAAAAACTGCGATAAATATCATTGTCAATTAAATGAATGGGGTCTATTAAACCAAGCTCTCCGGCTACTTTTTTTATATAATTGAATATTTTTTTATTATTAGCCTTATTAAACAGATCAAATAAAAATCCATCAGGCAACCCATTAACAGACAATATTGATAAAGGGAAATCGAGCACCCAAAGGTTTTCTGATATTTTACGAATAGGGTCGATTTTCTTTTTATAAACATCTAAACGATGTTGGTTTTGAGGTGTGGGTTTGTTGCGGTAAATAGTCATCATATCTAATGGGCTATTCACATACAATACTCTATTATTTTTTGAAATTTCTTTTGCAATATCTATGGCATTAGAACCAACAGGAATATCCCATGATTGAAGACCTGTAATGATAAAATCTTGATTTTTCATTTTTTCTTATTTAATTTTTATAAGAGCAAATACTAAAAGCTAATATTTAAAAACAGATTATTTCAAACTTGTCTTACCCTACTTTAATAGTTTTTAACGCTGCTTTCAATTCAATTTCTGAAATATCAAAAACTTCCGAATTCAACATGATTGCCATCGAAGTATAGAGTAACATGGCAGTTGGCATGCCCCCTAATACAGCATTACCATAAGAGGCCACCATCACACCAGCCATCCCTGCAATCAATGCAGACATCTTCAATTTGATCATTGGATCCCGGATCCTAAACATCACTTTATAGGAAGCTTTTCCTAAAGTGTAAAAAAGAATAAACAAGTGAAGTAATAAGCCTACAATACCGGCTTCCACCCAAACCAATACATACCAGCTATCTGTAGCAATTTGCGACAAGAATGCATAGGGCAAATATTTTTGGGCTTTAACTCCACCATGCCCGATCCCCCCGCCAAAAGGTCTTGATGCAAGGTATCTGCTTAATATTTTTTGATTATCCAGTCTAACTTGTAGCGAAGCGTCATTGGGGTCAAATGCAGTTCTCATTCTTCTAATTTGATCATTCCCCTGTCCAATCAACGTAAACCTAAAAAAGATATAAACTAGTAACAATAGCGACACCCCGAATGCTAAAACACGAATATTTTTTCTAAGCACAAAAAAAGTCATAAAACCTGCCAGAGGTACACTAATGGCACCTCTCGTTCCAGAAATGATCATTCCATATAAAGCTAAAATACCAACAATCATAAAAAACACTTTGCTTTTACCTTTCTGCGACATGGAATAAATAATTGCCACTACCCCTGTATATCCTTGATTACCCCCAAACTGCCCAGCATCACTCATAAAAGAAAATACACGGAGTTTACCAAAAAGAATATGTGTTTTATAATTTCCTTCATTTAGCCATCCCTGCTCCCATTGATCAACACCAAATTTCATTTGAATGATCCCTTTTAAAGTTGCAAGTATCGAAACAGCACCCCATATGTATAAAAAAGTATCGAGTTTCCGATTATCATTGATCAGTAGTAAAGTCAATGGTACCATTAGAAACATATAAAGGAATACGCCCCTGCCCGAAAACCAAGCCGGCATACTTCGTGCTTCAGGATTTACAATTTCAAAAAGAGCATAACCAAACCAAATGACAGATAAAATAGTAATGTCTTTATTGGCAGGTGACCAGTCAACTCTTTCTTTAAACCTATTCATGATTAAAGCCAAATAAGTAAGAATCAGGATTCCATCCATGCCAAGACCAACTTGTAAGTCTTTAACGTATCGACCGATGCCGATAAGAATGAAGCTCAACCCTATCGCTGTATATAAACCAATAATAGGTCGAGTGAAAAGGAAAAATGCAAAAAGAATTGCGCAAAATAAACCTGTAATAAATCCAATTCCCATTAAACCCAATGAAGCAAAAATCAACGAAAACAGTAATACTGTTAGAAAAATAAATAAAATAAACCGCGGCTGTACCAAACGATCAGAACCTGTATAAACTTCAAATGGATTTATTTGATTATCGCTCTTCATTTTCTAGTTCTGTTTTTCAAATTTCATTACTTGCTAAATCTTTCTTGTGTAAAAGTTTATTAAAAATTGATTTATAAAAGTTTGCTCCCTTGATGAAAATCTCAGAATAACTTAAAGTCAATTCTTTATCTAGAAAATACATGCCGATCCAAATACCTAGAATTGTAAATAAAATTGATCCTACTGCCACCATAATCAAAGATTTGAATAAAAATATTGCAATGAGATCTCCCACAATATTGGCAATAACCATAAATAAAACTTTTATCGCATTTATATTTGGTTTATTGATACTATCAAGACCAATTCCTGTCATTCTATCGATGGGAAGCAATAACCCGTATAAAGAAAATACACGTACAATATTTACTGCATTAAATCCAGTGGCAGGGTCATTTTGCAGATATTTTTTTCCGGCAAGGAAAAGCACAAATATATCAGCAAAAACAAAAGTAAAAAGGCTCATGAAAACAAATAAATAAGTAAGGGCACCTGCATAAGCATAAAAGTGTTCTCTCACTTCATTCATTTTCCCATGTATACTTGCTTTTGACATTTTAGGGAATGCTGTTGCTACAAAGCTGCGTAACGGAATCTGTTGTAGTTCGGTAAGTTTCATTGGGATGCTGTAAAGAGCAACGGCAGAACTACCCAAGGGGCTAAGACTAATGATTAGTGTATCAGCACTCCTTAAAAGATTCGTACCTACTAATGTAAAAGTGGTATATTTTCCAAAATGAAGTAATGTTTTATTTGTTTCTGAACTAGCTTTTCTAATATCTTTTAATCCATCCCAACCCATCAACATACTCACTATCGAGGTAAATACATTAATGATTAACATTGCCCACACTACCTCAACGAGCGTCATTTTAAAAAAGAAATAATTCACCAATAGGATGAAAAAAAATGGAACGCTATTCAAGGCTTTTAGCAATAATATTTTACCATATTTCCTATCCGCCTGCAATACAACCAATGCATTATTCCAGGGAAGGTTTATAAAAGCCAATATGGGATACCAATTAAAAAATAATGCATAAGCAGAATTCTGTATGGCATTATGAAAGATAAGGTTAGTTAATAATAAAAGGATTACAATAACGGTGGTAGAACCTAATCCAATTAAAGCGTTCGAACCAATTAATTTTATTCGTTGCTCATCATCTGCACCAGATAAATATCTAATCAAAGCAGTATTGGTGATACCAAATCGAAACACTTCAATGAAAGAGCCTGAAGAAATAAACAATACCCATTGTCCAAATTCACTCACAGAATAAGTTCTAGCAAGTATTGCAAAACTGGTAATACCAAAAATCGCAATCGTTAAATTACCAGTGAGAGAAAGAAAATTGTCTTCTCGAACAATCTTGTTAAGGGTTTTCTTCAAGTGATTGATGTTTAAATTTGATTATTGGAGAAGAATTGAAACCGTAATAGATTCTTTATTTTCAATTTAAACTCACTGCTCTTTTTAGGCAATTCTCCAACAAGAGATTCAAGTTCATTAAGTTCCACTCCATTAATAATGAAACCAATTTTACTGCCTGTAAGTGGTAACAAATCTTTTAAGGCAGATTGATCAGCTTCCGACCATAGCCTATTTGCACGGCATATTAATATTGACAAATCGGATTGAGCTACCAAATCGGAAGGATAATTATTAAAAATTAGTGCTGGAAGTTCTATAAACACATAATCCGGCACATACGATATCTGAATATTATTTTGTTCAAGAATTTCTGAATAATTCTTTACATCATAAAAATGATTATCAATTTTGCAGTAAACATATTCATCAGACGGAAGATAATTGGCAGGGCTATCGAGAAAAGAACTTTTCTTATTAATCCTTGGATCTTGATATCCCAAAATCCGATTCACAAAAGAATATTTCCTCTGATGAAAAAATTGTTCAGATGTTTTAGAGAAATTCAACATCAATACTTTTTTGCCCTCTTCAATTAACTTTTTAGCAATATTTCCTGCAATTACAGTTTTTCCTTCTTGTTCTAACGTACTTAAAAACAATATTGTTTTCACTGAAGAACCAGAATCGTGTAAACTCAAATACTGTTTTAAATTCTGTGTAGTAATTTCAAATAATCGATTATTAATAGCTGGGAAATTCTTAATAGCAGGTTTTAAGAATATTTTAGGCAACATTCCTAAAGCAGTTAAGTTTAATATTTTGGAAGCCCTTTTAATATTTTTCAAAGTGTCATCAAAATATTCCATTGCTAAAATATTACCTAGAACTAAAATAAGTCCCAAAAAAGCAGCACCAATTACAAGCGCCATTGTTTTCGAAGGTTCAGGCTCAATTGGAAAGAAAGGAGGATCTACTGCTTTTAAATTTGAAGCCAAAGCATTATCCTGTAATTTCAACTTGGCTAAATTTAACCCATGAAGAATTTCAAGATAACCTTGTTCGGATACTGAAATCTCTCTTTCTATTCTTTTAATATTTGCACCGGCTGGAGCATATATTGAATATTGTTGTTGAAAATCTTTATTGCGTTGATCCATCACCTTAAGCTTTGCTTTCAGATTTTCAGCTTCCACAACATTGTTTATCCATTCTGAAAGTACTGTGTTTATTGGAATACCGTCAACTGAATTTTGGTATGAATAAATTTCTTGAACACTTTTTTTGATTTCGTTTTTCAGATTCTCAGATTGCTTTTTTAGAGCTGATAATTTTTTGATATTCGTCTCAGAAGTTGAAGATTCAGATTCAGTTGTCGCGATTTCAAAATTGATATCACCCAGCTGTTTCTTTTTATCAAGTAAATTATTATTTTTCAATTGCACCTGTTGCTGAATCCCTAATTTTTCTTCTAATCTTTTAATTCCAGCTTCTAAGCCTGCCAGTTGAGCTTTTTTATTGTTGTAGTCAACTTCCATATCTTCTTTTACAACTGCAACTGCTTTACTCTGCTCATAATAGTTGATGATATTATTAGATTTATTAAATACAAGCAATTTGTCTTCTGCGTCTTTTAATTTAAGATTAGCAAAATCCAATTGTGATTCAAAATATTTAACTACTGCATCTGACCTGTTTTCTTTTATATTTTTATAATTCTTAATACAAACATCATTAAGTATAGCAAGTGTTTGTTGACATATTCCTGGATCATCTACCACATAACTTAATTTGATCATATCGCTACTTCCAATTCTTTCCGCTTTAACTGAGGATATAGCCTTAATAGAATAATGTATATCATCATGATTCAAAAGTTGATAAACAAAATTGGAATCACTACTTTTCATCAATTTTGTAAGATTGTTTACTGTCATTTCATAATCTGCCTTATTTATTGAAGAAGGCACAACTTTGACAACAACTGTCTGTTTATTTGTGTCAACTTTTTGATTCTCGGGATTGACAAAACTAAACGGTGTTTTCTTTTTTAAATTTATTTCAGTTGAATCATCTTCCTCTGAATTGTTATTGCCACTATTAACAACGTATGAATACAAATAGGTTGGAGTGATTTCTTTTAACTTTTTAAAAGATTGTGCAGATATAAATTTTGAATTTTCTTTTTGCAGACTAAGATGCTGGCTTAATAATCGAATTGCTACTTCTTCTTGAGTTTCCCTTGAATTGATAATGTTTAATAAGTTATCGAAAGCAGTATTTGTTAAGAAGTAATTGAACGTTTTGTCCATTTCAATTGTAGATCCAGTTGCAAGACCAGTATACAATTTAGTTGATGATGCGTATGTATGTTTTCCATTCCTAGTAAGAAGTAATACCAAGGTAGCAAGCAAAATGGGCACAATGATTAATAAAATTAGATGTTTTCGTATTAATCTAAGAAGTTCTATTATTTTCATTATTTACTATTTGAATTTGCTTTATAAAAAGAGAATCCAACAAGTTCTTCTAAAATCTTTCTTGCTGTAATGAAATCAGTTTTTGCAGTTTCATATTCAGCTTCTGTTCTTGATACAATATCAGAAACTCTAACAAATTCATTAACTGGAATAGTCCCATTCCGAAACTCCCTATCAACCATCTCCATATTTACTCGGGCATTACCCCAACTCTGAGATCTTATATTTAATAACTTTTGTTTCAATAAAATATCTTCATATAGTCTTATTACTATTTGTCTAAGCTCATCTATTTGTACCTGTGCCATACTCTTAGCTTGATCTAATTGAATTTTTGCAACATTTATTTGATTTTTTCGATCAATCATATCATATAACGGAAGTTTTAAGAAAACCCCCATACCATAATTGAACTGTTTGCTGTTGGTATTTAGGACAGTTGTGCTTTGGCTGTTTGAATTTGAATTGAAATAGTCAAAAGTTCCATAATTTGCTACACCCTGAAACCCTAGATTTCTTAACCAAACATTATGCTGAGTTTTAAGTAAAGATTCCTTTGCATCAATATCCAAATTTCTATAAAGCACATTGGAATTATGTTTAATTGCAGAATCAATTAATTGTTCTAATGGAGGAATTTTGATTTCGTTTTTTGTTAATTGGCTCTCTTGAATTTCAGCAGTTTGCCCAAATGCTGAATTAAAAAGGAAGCAATTCAAAAAACTTATAATAATAAATTTAAAAACCATTTTCATTTTTATAATTTTTGTTAGTCTGTTTTATACAGCTGATTTCTGAAACATTGCAGGTATAGTTCTTAAAATAAGACCGATATCATACCAGAAAGAATATTTGCCATCTTTAAAATGATCTGCATATTCATTATCTAAACGCTTCCTTTCATCTTCAGACATGTTTCCACCCTTTCCTCGCAATTCAACTTGCCATAGTCCAGTAATTCCTGCAGGGGCTAAAAAACGTTTTGATAAAGCGTCTTTGGTAAGCATTTCAGCTTCGTATACTGGTAAAGGGCGATTACCTACAATTGACATATCCCCTTTCAAAACGTTGATCAACTGAGGAAGTTCATCAATACTTGTATTTCTAATGAATTTTCCAACCTTAGTGATTCGTGGGTCATCTACAATTTTCACAAAAGCAGATTTCTTATTTGTCACTTCCTTCTTTTGAAGATTATACCAATAATCGCAGATCTGATGGGAATCGATATGCATGATAGGAGAACAGGTTTGTCCTTCAGTTAACTTACTGCATCTTGGACAAGGTGCATAAAAATCAATCTCTACCTGCGGGGTTGAACTGTTATACTGGTTTTTCTCTTTAGCCAATTTTTTCAATTCATCTTCAGCCCCAGTTCGCATAGAACGTAATTTGTAAAAATCAAAAACTTTGCGCCCTACTCTTTTGGATATAAAATATACTTTCCCTTTCGACTCGAGTCGTATCGCAATGATAACAATTAATAAAAATGGGGAAGCGATAAGCAGAATTGTAGAAGCTACCAAAATATCAAAAATGCGTTTAGATAGTGGCATTTTATACACTTCATTCTTCTGCCCCAATGAAATATTAGTTTTCCTTTGACGGAATTTTATGAGGAATTGTATACGGTTTACCAAACTTTCCAGCTCTGTATTCGATGTAACATAATAGTCGTCCATTCGTTTTGAGAATGCCAATTTGTAAACTACACTACTGAACTTATTTGATAATAGTATAAATGGAATAGTCTCATATTCAGGTTGGGCTCTAAACCAATCATATAAAAAAATTCCATTTTGACCTGGCAAATAATAATCACAAATCACCACATCAGCTTGGTTGTTTAATTGAAGATGATTTATTGCTTTAAGGTTGTTTTCAACTATCGTCAAAGAAAAATTTTCATTTTCAGAAATTCCGGCAAAATATTCAGGGGAATTGCCAACGTATAATATGTTTATGAATGCTTTCATAATGCTTTTAATATGACTTTAATGTCAATGATAATTTTACCTGCTACCATTCTATTGAAAAATGGATCGGGAATAAATTTTTCTTGATTACTTCTTCAAGCTCTTCAGGATTAAATGGTTTTATTAAATAATCCTGCGCTCCAAGTTTGTAACATTTAATCCTTTCTTTACTTTCTGCTTTTGCAGAAAGCATAATAACAGGGGTATGTTTTGAAAATCCTCGTTGCCTAACATTGGTAAGAAACTCATACCCATCTTTATCCGGCATTTCAATATCGCAGATGATTAGATCAGGAAGATTGTCCTCCAGCCAATCAAGACCATGACTACTTGTATTAAATGAAGTAATATCATAATCTTGTGAAAGGAAATTCTCGAGTAATTGACAGATACTTTTTTCGTCATCTACCACTAATATTTTTTTCTTCATCTTCTTTTTATTTTATCAGTTATTAGAATGTATTCCAATAATGGCGATTCCTGTGCCAAAAATTTTATTTTTGTAACGTGTTTTAAATCAAGGGGATGCAAACTGATGACTAAAGAGACTTTCTCGAAAAGAGACTTTTTTTCCGATTTGAGGAATATAAAAAGTAAACAATCAGGAATACGTAAATGATACATCCTGATAGATTTATACATGACTACAATTTTTAAAACTGATTATGTACTAGATACTCAAATTTAAGCATTTTTTAGACTTATTTCATCAATAATGGTTCTTTTATTCTATCCAAAACCTCCATATTTCAAAAATAGGTTTAGTCGGGATTACAATCATTAATGATATTTCGAAATTAAATACAACTTTATGAACTCATTCAATCATAAAGGCAAACAGTTCCGTAATTTTGTAACGAGTTTAGATTACATACATGCAATGATTCTAGATTCTATTACATGAACCAAATGCAAATGAAATACCCAGAAGCTCGCATAAAAACAGGTATTTCTGAGAAGTTGCTAATTGTTTTAATGTCTTTATTTTTATTGTTTCATCTTAGCGCGCAGAACAGCAAGCTAGTAGTAACTACTTCTATTAATTTAATTGATGGAACAATTGCGCCTTATAACACGGTACAACCTGGCGATACTATTTTTTTAGAAGCCGGCATCAGAAATAAATTACTGATTCGAAATTTTACTGGCTCAGTTCAAAAGCCCATCACCTTCATC
>Ga0194037_1001781_pt1 | contig 15079 bp, 17 predicted proteins | sample JunL306m_MetaG_FD_148653 | JGI IMG/M metagenome (GOLD analysis project Ga0194037, IMG submission 148653) | Anoxic zone freshwater microbial communities from boreal shield lake in IISD Experimental Lakes Area, Ontario, Canada - Jun2016-L304-6m | ecosystem: Environmental > Aquatic > Freshwater >...
TCCATGAACTCCTCCCTGACAAATGGCAGATCGTAAAAAACGAGCAAGAGTGACACACCACTGAATACTATTCAATATGGTCTATGTTTGTCGCTTACGTACAAGCGCAGTTTTGGCAGAACGGGGAGCATTGCCCGGTTTTGGAGGACCACCTCCGGGGATGGAAAGAGGTGTGGAGAGTTTTGAGGCCCGGATGGCAAAAATTCTCAAACTGACAGATACACAGAAAACTCAGATCAAGTCGCTCCTTGATGCTGAGCGGGAATCTGTCGAACCGCTCCGGGAGAAGATGCACCAAAGCAGAGAACAGCTGAAGCAGTTAGCAGATGCGACTGTCTTTGACGAAACAGCCGTGCGAGCGCTTGCTGTTGCCCAGAGTCAGATTGAAGTGGAATTGATCGTGTCACATACCAGAACGCTTAATAAAGTAAATGCGTTGTTGACGCCTGATCAGCGGGAACTGCTGGCTCATCTTCTGCCAGAAAGAAAATAGAAGAGCGCTAAACTTCCCTGATTGCAAAAAAGCTTGTGAAGCCTTTTAAAAAGAGGCTTCGCAAGCTTTATATTATTTGTATTCCAACCTTTTTATTGGCAAACCTCACGTCCAGAACCTGCTGACAAATTTATTTACTCCCCGCCAATAAAATACATTTACTACACAATTCAAACACATTTGCCTGTTATCAACATAATCATACAACGTGCACAGGAGCTTATCATGTCAAAAAAACAAATCACAGTGCTGCTACTCACTGCAGTTGGAACCCTTATGTTCCTTGGCTGTGGTGGCACCACAACATCAACCACCTCAACTGCTTCATCGACTGACATCACCACCACTACTGCAACTACTACCACCGCAACAAAAAGCACCTATTCCATAGTCGATACGGGGCAGGCAAAGAACTACAACGCCACGGCTGAGATTACCGCCCCATCTGCCGGAGAGGCATTCTATGGACAGGATGCCCAGTTTTCCGGTGTCCAACCCAGCTATACCAAAAGTAGTGACGGCCTTACGGTGAAAGATAACGTCACCGGCTTGACCTGGCAGCAAAACCACTCCACCAGTCAGGTGAACTGGGCGGAAGCCAAAGCGGTCCCCACAGCCCTGAATGCGGCAAATTACGGCGGCTACAGCGACTGGCGTCTGCCGACCATCAAAGAGCTATATTCCCTCTGGAACGGCAGCAGTGGCTGGCCCTACGTTAACACGAACTATTTCACCGTCAATTACACAAGTGAGATGGAACTCAGTCATGCCATCTTCTGGAGCAGCACAAAGTATACGGGACTGCTTGAAAGCACGATAGACCCTGAGACCGGCGCAGAAATGGCGTTCGGCGTAAATTTCGGCACCGGGCATATCAAAGCGTATGCCATCAGTACCGGGCCGAGGCACCTTGCCCGCTGTGTTCGTGGGGATGTTTACGGTGTCAATAATTTCAAAAATAACAGTGATGGCACTATTACGGATCAGGCCACGGGCTTGATGTGGGCCCAGGCTGACAGCGGTTCGGGTATGGATTGGGAACACGCACTGGCGTTTGCTCAGACCAAAAATGCTGCCACCTATCTCGGCCACAATGACTGGCGGCTGCCAAACAGCAAGGAACTCCAGAACATCGTCGATTATACACGCTCACCCGGTGCAACTGATTCAACAAAGGTGGGTCCGGCCATTGATCTGCTTTTCAGCAGCACCGGGATCACCAACGAAGCGGGAACGGCCGACTATCCCTGGTACTGGACCAGTACGTCCGCAAAAGCCAACGCGACCGCCGCGTACGACTCCGCCTGGTATGTGGCCTTCGGGCGTGCCGTGGGCTCGGATGGAAAAGACCTTCACGGAGCGGGTGCTGTCCGTTTCGACGCGAAGGTTCAAGGGGCTTCTGGTGGTGAAGATCGGGGCTTAAATTACGTTCGTCTGGTGCGGAACGCACAGTAAAAACTCAATAAAGGAGGAGTAAATCATGAGCAGTATCGGAAGTATTGGAGCAAGCAGTATGCAGCGTCCTGACCCGTTGGGAATTTTCAAAAAAACTGACAGCGACGGCAGTGGCGGGGTGTCACAGGCAGAATTGAAAAATCTGTCAGACGTTATCAAAGAAAAAACCGGAAAAACTTTTGAGGTAAGCGACAAATCCTTCAAAACATACGACAGCAACAGTGACGGTTCGTTGAGCGGGGATGAGTTGAAATTGGTGTTGGATAACAGCGGTTTCGGCCCCCCCCAGGGAATGCAGGAGATGGGACCGCCACCTCCGCCACCGCAACAGGCATCAAATTCGTATAATGCGAACTCTTCTCATTTAGGACAGGACTCTGTTTCGGAACTGGTCTCCAATCTGCAAAACCTGTTAGGTCAGTTGACCGGAACATCTGCCCAAAATGGTCCTGATGGTATGCAGGGCCCACCGCCAGGCGGTGGACAGCAGGGTGCGCCACCGCCCCCACCCCCGAATGATAGTGGATCAACGTCATCGGAAAGCACAAGTACCTTCCAGGTGTTTGATGCCATGGATACGAATAAAGACGGCACGGTAAGTACTGAAGAATTACTGGCTGCACTTGGAGGTGAGAACAGTGGTGAATCATCGTCCTCTAGCACTTCAGCTTCACTTCAGGATCAAATAAAAGAACTGAACAACCTTCTTAAAACATTGTCTAAATTTGTAGATTCAAAGAGCACTGAATCAGGCTCTCTCGTTAGTATCACCTCTTAAGCCCGATCATATTCGATTGTCAGAAAGGGGAACGACATGCGGAAGAACATCATAAAGAAAGTCCAGACCATCTGCCTGCTTGCAGCCATAGTACCGAATCTCGCGTGGTCGGCATCTGATTCACAAAAACCACCGGGCGACCGCAGAAAACCGCCCAAGGAAGCGTTTGAGGCCTGCAAAGGGAAGAGCGAAGGGACGTCAGTGGAAGTGACCACTCCCCACGGCACGCTCAAGGCAACCTGCAGAAAAATGGACGGCCAGTTGGTTGCCGTTCCGGAGGCGGCGCCACCACCGCAATAAGCGTTGAATCGTAGCCGGCAGCAATGGTGGTAATAAAAGGTGCTGATAACCGCTCATGGCATATATAAGCATCCAGAGCAAATATTGCACAACAATTAGGCAGACGTTATACCAACCTCTCGCAATTAAATAAAAATACATTTAATATCGAACAATTACAAGACTGCCGTTCCTTGGCACGCCCCGTGCTAAAGGACAACCATAATAGTTTTCGCGAATATTCATTGGCAATGGCGCCACCAAGTATGATTTGGGGCGCCGTTTTGTTTGGTGCTCACGAAAGCTCACCACAAGCAGGTGAGGAGAAAATTATGGCAAAGCCCGACTACTACGACGTAACTGACTGCGAAACAAACGATAAAGGTGCGCCCAAGTTCTGTAAAAAATCTGAACCGGGCGAAGGGACTGAGCGTTCCTGCGCTTATGATGGTGCACGGGTCGTGTTGATGCCGATCACTGATGCCATCCATCTCGTGCACGGTCCGATCGGCTGTGCCGGCAATTCATGGGATAACCGTGGCGCACGCTCTTCAGATGCACAACTCTACCGGCGCGGCTTTACAACCGAGATGCTGGAAAATGACGTCATTTTCGGCGGTGAAAAAAAACTCTATAAAGCGATCCTCGATCTGGCGGATCGTTACAAGGATCAGGCTCGCGCCATCTTCGTCTACGCCACCTGCGTCACCGCCATGACCGGCGATGATGTCGAGTCGGTCTGCATAGCGGCGCAGAACAAAATCTCTATCCCGATCATTCCGGTTAACACTCCGGGCTTTATCGGTGATAAAAATATAGGCAACCGTCTGGCTGGCGAGATTCTTTTCAAATATGTCATCGGTACGACCGAACCGCCCGTACTGGGCGAATATCCGATCAACCTGATCGGCGAATACAACATCGCCGGCGACCTGTGGGGCATGCTGCCGCTGTTTGACCGCCTGGGAATCCAGATTCTCTCCTGCTTCAGCGGCGATTCAAAGTTCGAGGAGTTGCGCTACGCGCATCGGGCCAAGCTCAATATCATTATCTGCTCAAAATCGCTGACCAACCTCGCCAAGAAAATGCAGAAAACCTACGGTATGCCGTATCTGGAAGAGTCTTTCTACGGTATGACCGATACCGCCAAGGCGCTGCGCGACATCGCCCGTGAACTGGACAACATTGTCAACGGCCTTGAAAAACGAACCATGCAAGACCGGGTTGAGCGGCTGATCCAGGAGGAAGAAGAGAAGTGCCGTACTGCCATTGCCCCCTACCGGGCGCGACTGCAAGGTAAGACTGCGGTGCTGTTCACCGGCGGCGTTAAAACCTGGTCGATGGTCAATGCCTTGAACGAACTGGGCGTCGAAGTGCTGGCAGCCGGCACGCAGAACTCAACTCTGGAAGATTTCTACCGCATGAAGGGGCTGATGCATAAGGATGCCCAGATCATTGAAGATACCTCTACAGCCGGCCTGCTGGCGGTCATGCACGCAAAAATGCCCGACCTGATAGTTGCCGGTGGTAAGACCAAGTTTCTGGCGCTGAAAACCAAGACTCCGTTCATGGATATCAACCATGGTCGCACGCACCCCTACGCTGGATATGTCGGAATGGTGACCTTTTCACGGCAGTTGGACATGACGGTTAACAACCCGATCTGGCCGACTCTGAACGCACCGGCGCCATGGGAAAAAATCGGTCGGGTCACAGACCACGCCCCTACGGAAGATTATGTGGCGGCAGCGCTGAATCATGCGGAGACGTATCTGGCCGAGGATATATCCGCCTCGAGGGTCAAGATGTCAACGAAGTGTGCCACCGTTAATCCACAGAAAAACTCTCCGGCACTGGGCGCCACGATGGCCTATCTCGGGATCCACAATATGCTCGGCCTCCTGCACGGCGCCCAGGGATGCTCGACCTTTATCCGCCTGCAGCTGTCGCGCCACTATAAGGAGTCAATCGCCCTGAATGCCACCGCCATGAGCGAAGATTCTGCAATTTTCGGCGGCTGGGAGAATTTGAAAAAGGGAATCGGGCGGGTTATTGAGAAGTTCGGCCCTGAAGTTGTAGGGGTCATGACCACCGGACTAACCGAGACCATGGGCGACGATGTCAGTAGCGCCATCAAACAGTTCCGTGAACAGCACCCGGAGCACGACGGCGTCCCTGTTATCTGGGCATCTACACCGGATTACTGCGGTTCACTGCAGGAAGGGTACGCCGCTGCCGTAGAGTCAATCGTATCCAGTCTGGCAGAAGGTGGTGATCCGGTTGCAAATCAGGTCAATTTCATACCTGGCGCACACCTAACGCCGGCCGACGTTGAAGAGTTAAAGGAGATTATTGAGTCATTCGGTCTGACCGTACTGACACTGCCGGATATCTCCAACGCTATGGATGGCCATATTGACGACGTTGTATCGGCACTTTCTACCGGCGGCATCACGGTAACTGATATTAAAAAATCGGGGCGCAGCTCAGCGACGCTGTTTGTCGGTGACTCTCTGTCAAAGGCGGCGCTCAAGCTGAAGGAGAATTTCGGCATTCCGAGCTACGGCTTCACCTCGTTGACCGGCCTGGCCGAAACCGACCGCTTCATGGAAGTTCTGGCTGCCGTCAGCGGCCGTCCGATACCCGAAAAGCATCGCCGCTGGCGTAGTCGCCTGATGGATGCCATGGTGGACAGCCATTATCAGTTTGGCACAAAAAAAGTGGCACTCGCTCTTGAATCAGACAATCTGAAAACGATGACCACGTTCCTGGCCGGTATGGGGTGCGACATTCAGGCTGCACTTTCTGCCACCCGCACCCGCGGTCTCGATGGTCTGCCCTGCAGCAATGTATTTGTTGGTGATCTGGAGGATCTGGAAACGGCGGCAGAAGGGGCTGATCTGATTGTTGCCAACTCTAATGGGCGTCAGACGGCAAACAAGTTGAAAATTGGTGCTCACCTGCGGGCCGGTCTGCCGGTATTTGATCGACTTGGCGCGCATCAGAAGGTTTGGGCCGGGTATCGCGGCACACTGAATCTGGTCTTTGAAACCGCCAATCTGTTTCAGGCCAATGCCAAAGAGGCGCAGAAGCTGGCGCATAATTAAGGAGGATATATGAAAATTGCATTTACCACTTCAACCGGCGAAACCATCGATCAGCATTTCGGCCAGTGTCAGGGGTTTCATATCTGGGAGGTTGGTCCGGATGAGGCTCATTTTCTGGAGGAGATCAAAGTAGGTGAACATGGATCCGACGAAGAAGATCGTATCGCAGCACGGGCAAAGATTCTCTCCGAGTGTGCCATCGTCTACACCATGCAGATCGGTGGTCCGGCAGCAGCAAAACTTGTCGCGCAAAAGATTCACCCTATGAAAACCAATACAGAGGTCAACCTCAAAGAGGCTGTTGAACGTTTTCAGGAAGTACTACGGGGCAATCCGCCCCCCTGGCTGAGGAAGGCAATGAATAAGGGACAGGCACCATCATTTTTGGAAGATTAACAACACCACAAAGGGAGGAAGACGAACATGGCATTTATCACTGGAACAACAAAAGACGGACGTGAGTGGACACCGCAGTTTATCAAGGCTATTGACAAAGATCTCTGTATCGGCTGCGGTCGCTGCTATAAGGCATGTGCTATGGATGTACTGGCATACGAGGAGGTTGATTGCGAAGATACGGCCAAAGCTTATATGACCGTAGCCAATTCAGGCAACTGTATCGGCTGTCAGGCATGTGGCCGAACCTGTCCAAAGAAATGCTTTACCTTTGAGCCGGTAGAAGCACATGCATTTGGCTATACGTCCTAGCAGACAGAGTGAGCCTCCGGGGGTAAAAAATCCCGGAGGCCTTTTTAGAGGAGGTCAAGCATGCTGATTGCAGTTGCATCCAAAGATGGTAAAGTGATCGATCAGCACTTTGGTCACGCCGAGCGTTTCCTGATCTTCGATGTAGACCAGGGCACGGCAACACTGGTTGATGAAAAACATGTTGAACGCTATTGCAGTTTTGATCCGGAACACCCGCTGCGTGGGCATGTGCTGCGGGATATCGGCAAGGCTCTGCAGGGGTGCCGGGCGGTTGTTACGGCACAGATGGGCGATCATCCCAAAGGTGAACTGGAAAGCCTGGGAATCGAGCCTTTTGTTGCCAGCGGTCAGATTAAATCAACACTCGTGGAATTGGCAAAAATTCTTTAATTATCAAGGTTCACAACGAGGTGACAGGCGATGGGTAACGGCTCCTACAATTATTGCAATCTGCCGCCTTGGGTCATCGCCTCACACCACTTTAACGACAACCCTCAGACAATCAAAATCCAGGGCGTTCTCGAAGCCAATCGCTTCCTGTTCCACAAGCTTGACTCTCTGGAAAGTCAGGTTGAGCGGGCTCTGACGTTCAATGATTTTATGTCGGTTAAATTTCAGCTGCACCATTGGCAAGAGCAGACCGACACCGCCCGCAAAAGTATCAAAAACAGCTATCTTCGCTTTTTGCGCGGCTGGATGATGGATTCCAACTCCATCGAAGGTGCTGTCCTCAAACGCTGGGTAGAGAGCCGCATAGGGATCGCCCCGACCTTTCACCGTGCCCGCATTTCCAGCATACATAGTGAAGAGTATTTTGACTTTTCAATTGATGTTATGAAAGGAAGCGCTCGCACCAACGCCATTCAGTCCCAACTTGATCTGCTCTACGAGTACTGCCAGTATGAGCTGGCCAAAAAGTACACCGCATCAAATCAGATCCTGCTCTACCGAGGCACCTACGACGCCAGTGAACATCTGCTGATCGAAAAAATTGATAAACGCAACCAGATTGTCAGGCTGAACAACCTGGTATCGTGCACATCCGATGAAGAACGGGCCTGGGAATTCGGGTCAACTGTCTGGGAGTTGCGCGTACCGCTCTGCAAGGTGGTCTTCTACAATGACCTGCTGCCCGGCAGCATCATGAAGGGCGAAGGGGAATATCTGATTATCGGTGGCGAATATCAGGTTCGGCAGGTGATGTGTACGATCGGCTGAATACCGGTGAATTAACTTTGCAGAGTGTGCCCTGCCGCGTTCCGCGCCGCTCCAGCTCGGCATCGATCAGGTTGAGAACCTCGAACTTTTTCAGTGACCAGAGCGGTGCCACCAGATTATCATGACCACCATCACCGGTCAGGCGATGAATCTGAATATGCGGATTCAGCCGTTCAAGAAAATCGCAGACCAGTCCGGCGTACTCATCACGCCCGAGCATACTCACCTCTCCCCGCTCATACAGCTCGGCCAGCCGCGTCCCCTTCATGACATGCAGCAGCTGCAGCTTGACACCCGCCACACCGAGTCGATTTAACTCATCCGCCATAGCCAGCATCTCTTCAGGAGTTTCACCCGGAAGCCCGAGTATGATATGGACGCACACCCGCAGACCCTGCGCTCTGGCTCTTTGGATTGCATCTATCGAACAGGCGTGGTCATGACAGCGATTGATAAAGGCAAGGCTTTTATCATGGATTGACTGAATGCCCAGCTCAAGCCAGAGATAGGTCTGTTGATTAATTTCAGCAAGATAGGAAAGGACATCTTCAGGCAGGCAATCAGGGCGGGTGGCAACAATCAGCCCGACAATATCGGGAGCACAGAGCGCAGCAGAGAACAACAACCGCAGGCGCTCCACGGATGCATAGGTATTGGAATATGCCTGAAAATAAGCGATAAATTGTGAAGCCTTGTATTTACGGCGCATGACCTCTTTACCATCTTCGATCTGCTCAAGGGCTGAGAGGCTTCTGAAAATACCGTATGAACCGGAACCATGACCGCCACAAAAAATGCACCCCTCCGAGCTAAGAGAACCGTCACGATTGGGACAGCTGAAGCCGGCATCGACAGATATGCGCTGCACGCGGCAGCTGAAAACCCGCTTGAGTTCTTCTGAAAAAGCATTGAAGCGTTTTGCTGGAGTGATCAAGCAGAGATCCGGCAGGCGGCAGGAATGGCGGCTTCACAGGGAACCTTTGTCTGGCAGAGACCGCAGCCGGTTTGAGGAACACCATACCGTTCTGAAAGTTTAGCCGGGGCGGTGCCATAGACCAGTTCTCGGCAGCGCGATTTATCATGTCCGCCACGCGTGATGGCATCCACCGGACAGCGGGCAATACAGGCACCGCAACTGCCATCGTGGTAATGGAGACAATTGGAATGGTGGCCACGGTATTTTCGCGGTGATGGTGCCAGCGGCAAAGTTGTGATAACACTGCCGCAGCGGTGAGCGATACCACGTTGCGTGATGAAACCATCACTGAGACTGAAGGTTCCCAACCCGGCCACATAGGCGGCATGTCGCTCGGACCAACTTGAGGCGATCCCGACCGGCGTATCGGAAAACTCTTTCCAGAGCGGCGAATACTGCGGTGCCACGGCAGCGTGGCCCAAGCCCTGCAGCCAACCGACAACATGACGGCGAAGATCGCCGTTGACTCCCTCACCATGTGTACGGGTCAGCGCCCACTCGCGCGAAGGCAGCTCTATCTCTGCACGGTTACTCTCACGCACCGCCCGGTTTATTGGCAACACCCAGCTGATGACCGAAACTGCACCCGAAAGAAGTTCATCAGGAGTGCAGTGAAAGGGGCCAATAATGGTTCGGTACTCCTCGAAGAGTGGATCTGCAGCAGATGAAAACCCGACCAACGGCTCTTCGAGATAGTGATTTTCGCTACCAAGCAGATGGTTGCCGACATGCGAACTGACGTAACGCTTAATTTCAGAGTGTATCTGTTCTTCCATGTTCAGTTCCACCTCACTGTTAACCTAAATACGGCGTTCACTCACGCAAAGGCGCTAAGACGCAAAGAAAGTCAGGTACGTATAAAAAAAGCTACTTCACCTATTCGGTATTGATGTTGTTACTTCTAATGGTTTGTTTTTCTTTGCGGACTTTGTGTCTTTGCGTGATCAACTGCATTTTATAGGTTTAATGTTTCTTTTCCGGCCGCTCAACCCAGCACTGTTCCGTAGACAGGACTCGCAGAAACTCGGCTGCAAACAGAAATTTAGGCAGTGGAACCGGTACGCTGATAAAGTCTTTCCCCCGCCCGACGGTCAAGGCGTAGCCGGCTTTACCACCCCGTTCCCATTTCTCAACCGAGACCGTTGTTACCGTTTCAGCGGCTTGTTCACCGGCTGAGAATTTGTGCGGATTCAGCTTTTCCTTGACCGGAACAGCGGAATCGGCGACCTGACTAATTATGCGAGAGAGACTGAAAGCTTCATCAGGCTCACAGATAAATCTGATCTGGGTAATTTCGTCAGGACTCGTTTTAGGTGCCAGCTTGAAGAATCTGAGCTGAATCCTACCGCAGCGTTCGGTTACCCTGCCCTGTTCTTCACTCTTTTTAACAGTTGCCCGAATTTCGAGTCCAGTTGATTGGGAAAAGATTTCCAAACAGTGGTAATGCGCTAAATCAGGAGTTGTCAGCATAGCCCCCCCTTATCACAGGAATACGTACCAGCTGTTTGTAACAAAAATTACGAACATTTTCCATAAACAAAAAGAGCGGCATATAAGCCGCTCTTTTTGTTGCTGTATGAATATAATCTTGAAAACCTTATTTGCGAACAGCTTTACCGGCTACCTGCATACGGATAATAGCCCGCTCAAGAGCAGCTTCGTAAATTTTGAACTGCTTATCTTCTGATGTAAGCTTCTTGAGAGCTTCTTCGGCGCGACCTTGAGCGGCACGTGCCCGTTCTACGTCAATCTGGTCGGAGGTCTCAGCCGTCTCAACCAGGATAATAATTTTATCTTCCTTGACTTCAAAATAGCCCCAGTTAAGCGCCATACTGACCGGAACACCATTATTCTTGTAGGTCAGCTCGCCGATACTGAGTGACGTCAAGAATGGTGCGTGACCCGGAAGAACGCCGAACTCACCAAGCTTACCACTGGCAGTTACTTCCTCGATCTCGGTATCGACCACTTTTTTATAAGGTGTAACTATTTCAAGCTTCATTTTTTCAGCCATATTTGATCCTTGTAGAGACGAATTACGTATTCGCCCGGAAGATCAGAGCGATCATCAGGATCGCCCCTACGATAAATTTATATTGCAGCCAGTTTAGCGCCTTTTTCGATGGCTTCTTCAATCGAGCCTACCATATAGAAAGCCTGTTCAGGCAGTCCATCATGAATACCGGCTACGATTTCTTTAAAGCCTTTGATGGTATCCTTAAGTTCCACGTATTTACCGGGAGCACCGGTAAAAGCCTCAGCAACATGGAACGGCTGCGAGAGGAAACGCTGAATTTTACGGGCACGGGCAACAACCATCTTATCTTCCTCGGAAAGCTCGTCCATACCGAGAATTGCGATAATATCCTGAAGATCTTTGTACTTCTGCAGAACGTACTGAACCGAACGGGCAACACCATAATGTTCATCGCCGATAACCTGCGGATCAAGAATACGTGAGGTTGAATCGAGCGGGTCAACTGCCGGGTAGATACCAAGCTCGGCAATCTGTCGTGAAAGAACCGTCGTAGCGTCCAAGTGGGCAAACGCGGTAGCAGGAGCCGGGTCAGTCAAGTCATCGGCAGGCACGTAAATAGCCTGAACCGAAGTGATGGAACCTTTTTTAGTTGACGTAATACGTTCCTGCAGTTCACCCATTTCAGTAGCCAGCGTAGGCTGGTAACCAACGGCTGACGGGATACGTCCAAGCAGAGCCGAAACTTCTGAACCGGCCTGAGTAAAACGGAAAATGTTATCGATGAAGAGCAGAACGTCCTGACCCTCTTCGTCACGGAAGTACTCAGCAACGGAAAGTGCTGTCAGAGCAACACGGGCACGGGCACCGGGAGGCTCATTCATCTGGCCATACACGAGAGCAGCTTTGTCAAGAACGCCGGATTCCTTCATTTCCATCCAAAGGTCATTTCCCTCACGGGTACGTTCGCCAACACCGGCAAATACTGAGTATCCACCATGCTGCTTGGCTATATTATTAATCAGTTCCATAATCAAAACGGTCTTGCCAACGCCGGCGCCACCGAACAGGCCGATCTTGCCGCCTCGGGCATATGGTGCCAACAGGTCTACAACCTTGATACCGGTTGTAAATGCTTCTACCTTGGTGGACTGGTCTTCAAATGGTGGAGCTTCACGGTGAATTGCGTACTCTTTTTCATTGCCGATCGGGCCCATCTCGTCAACCGGTTCACCGATGACGTTCATGATGCGACCGAGTGTTTTGTGGCCAACTGGTGCGCAAATCTGTTTTCCGGTATCGATAGCTACCTGACCACGTTTGAGGCCGTCGGTGGAGTCCATAGCGATGGTACGAACAGAGTTTTCACCCAGATGCTGAGCGACTTCAAGTACCAGGTTATTTTCACGGTCATCAATGGCCGGGTTGGTTACTCGAAGGGCGTGATAGATCTCGGGCAATTTGCCGGGCTCAAACTCGACGTCGATAACAGCGCCGATAACCTGCGTAATTTTACCTGTGTTTTGACTCATGGAACGGTGTCCTCCTGCGGCCTGCGGCCTCTCTATAGTGATGCGAATTCAGTATTATCCCTTAATTGATTCTGAGCCGGAGATGATTTCCATCAACTCCGTAGTAATTGCAGCCTGACGGGCGCGGTTATACTGCAGTGTCAGCTTGCCGATCATTTCATTAGCATTTTTGGATGCGCTGTCCATGGCTGTCATACGCGCGCCATGCTCACCGGCAACCGACTCAAGCAATGATTTGAAGAGCTGTACTTCGATGTTCTTGGGCAATATTTCAGCCAGTAGTTCACCGACAGACGGCTCGTAGATGTACTCGACCGGTGTTATCTCTTCGCTTTCTGCTTTCAGCTCGGGGACGATCGGCAACAACGGCTGAAAGGTTATATCCTGAGACATGACGGTTCTGAAGGCATTGTACAGCAGTTCAACACGATCATACTCACCAGCCAGATACCCTTCGATAACATCCTGTGCCAATGCTGCAGCCCCCTGGTAGGTTGGCTTGGTAATGATAGTGGTATAGTTTCTGTAGATGGTCTGCCGGTTTTTAAAATATTCAAAACCTTTACGCCCAACGGTCAGGACGCTGATCTGCTCATACTTTGAACTGTTTTCCTTGATGAAACGCTCGCCCGCTTTGCAGAGGTTTGAGTTAAAACCACCGCACAGCCCCCTGTCGGAACTGACAACAATCAGCAGCAGTTTTTTTGCTTCGCGCTCTTCAAGAAGTGGATGCAGATCACCGCTCTGGTTACCGGCCAGTGATTCCAGAACTTCGCTGAGCTTCTTGGCATACGGCCGGGCAGCGACAACGTTTTCCTGGGCACGGCGCAACTTGGCCGCCGAAACCATTTTCATGGCTTTGGTAATCTGGCGGGTATTTTTTACGGATACAATCCGTTTTTTAATGCTTTTAAGGCTCGCCATTGGTCAATCCGTCCTTGTTTAAGCGGTAAATTCCTTTTTGAACTGATCAAGTGCAGCAACAATCCGTTTCTTCAGATCGTCGTCGATCGCTTTCTTGTCACGCAGTTCACTTACCAGATCGGCCTGACGATTATCAAAATAGGCGTACATTTCAGTTTCATAGCGACCCAGCACAGAAACCGCCAGATCATCCATAAAGCCGTTATTAGCGGCAAAGATTATCAGAACCTGTTTTTCATTCGGGATCGGACGGTACTGGGGCTGTTTCAGAATTTCAACCAGTCGTACACCGCGCTCAAGCTGCATCTGGGTGGCTCTGTCAAGGTCGGAACCGAACTGTGCAAAAGCGGCCATTTCGCGATACTGAGCCAAGTCGAGACGCAGGGTACCTGCAACCTGTTTCATCGATTTGGTCTGAGCTGAACCACCAACACGAGATACCGAGAGACCGACGTTGATCGCAGGACGTACGCCGGAGAAGAACAGATCGGATTCGAGGTAGATCTGGCCATCGGTAATCGAAATTACGTTAGTCGGAATATAGGCAGAAACGTCACCGGCCTGTGTTTCGATGATCGGCAGAGCGGTCAAAGAACCGGCGCCACGAGCATCGGAGAGTTTGCAGGCACGTTCCAGCAAACGGCTGTGCAGATAGAAAACGTCGCCAGGATATGCTTCGCGGCCTGGTGGGCGACGCAGAAGTAGAGAAAGCTGACGATAGGCAACGGCCTGTTTTGAAAGGTCATCATAAATGATCAAAGCATGCTTGCCGTTATCGCGGAAGTACTCGCCCATAGTTACGCCTGTATACGGAGCGATAAACTGGAGCGGTGCGGATTCAGATGCGGTCGCAGCAACAACGATCGTGTAATCCATGGCGCCATGCTCGGTCAGCTTGGAAACAACCTGGGCAACCGTAGAACGCTTCTGGCCGATAGCGACATAGATACAGACAACATCGCCACCCTTCTGGTTAATGATCGTATCTATAGCAACAGCGGTCTTACCGGTCTGACGGTCACCGATGATCAGCTCGCGCTGTCCACGCCCGATTGGAACCATGGAGTCGATCGCTTTGAGGCCGGTAGCCATCGGCTGATGAACTGATTTACGGTCAACGATACCGGGGGCCTTGATTTCGACTTTGCTGAAGGAATCGGTATTAATGGCGCCTTTGCCGTCGATCGGTTGACCGATAGCATTGACAACACGCCCGATCAGCGCACTTCCGACAGGAACCTCGGTAATACGACCGGAACGTTTAACCGTATCGCCTTCCTTGATCTCGGCGAATTCACCAAGAATAGCGGCTCCGACGTTATCTTCTTCGAGGTTGAGAACCATACCGCTTACGCCGCCCGGAAATTCGAGCAACTCGCCGGCCATCGCGCCTGCCAGGCCATGTATACGGGCAATACCGTCACCAATGGAGATGATCGTGCCGGTTTCCGACACTTCCACTTCCTTGCCATACTCTTTGATTTGCTTTCTGATGATCTCGCTGATCTCTTCGGCTCTGATTTCCATGGAAGCTCCTACCCCTTCTGTAATATATCCTGAATCCTTTTAAGCTGGGTCTTGACACTGTTGTCGTATGCAATATCGCCGATCTGGGTAACAACACCGCCCAGAAG
>Ga0194037_1001784_pt1 | contig 15052 bp, 12 predicted proteins | sample JunL306m_MetaG_FD_148653 | JGI IMG/M metagenome (GOLD analysis project Ga0194037, IMG submission 148653) | Anoxic zone freshwater microbial communities from boreal shield lake in IISD Experimental Lakes Area, Ontario, Canada - Jun2016-L304-6m | ecosystem: Environmental > Aquatic > Freshwater >...
TTTTCTTACTCATATAATGAATAAGTTTTGCAAAAATTTCTTTTCCGGTTCCACTTTCCCCAGTAATCAGTACGTTAGTATCCGGATATTGTGCTGCTTTTTGAGCCAATTCATAAATATCAATAATTGTTGAACTTTTTCCGATACAGTGCCGTCCAATTCTTGACTCCATTTCGTTTGTGATCAATGAGTACTTTTCCTCTATCTGCTCAAGTTTTCGTTGCATATGCAGATATTTTTGTGTGCGCTCGATAGCAATCTGTATATCGATATATCTCAAAGGCTTACGCAGGTAATCGAATGCGCCGAGACGTACAGACTGAATGACCGTATCCATATCACCATGTGCCGAAACCATGATAACTTCGATGCTTGGGTAAAGAGTTTTAACATTTTTCAATATATCCAGCCCATTTGCCCCGGGCAAACGCACATCAAGTATCAAAAGATCGATCTCATTTTTGCTTAAAATTGTATATCCCTCTTGAGTTGTGTTGGCAGAAAAAGGCACAAACCCCGAATTTTGTAAATAGTCACTGATTTCATTAGTAAAATCAATTTCATCATCAAGTATCAGGACTTTGATTGGGCTGACAGTTTTTTTATTCATTATTAATAAATCAGAAACGTTTTATTGTCAATAAAATAATACAAATCATAAGTGCGACAGATAATTTTACTTATTTTTAAATATGAACACCTGACTGATCGCAATCCACAATCAACTGACACAATACCTGCGCGACGAAATAAACGCGCACTATTTTTTCAATTAACTATTTTTCAATAATGCAATTTGCTATTGCTTTTTTTTGATCGGAAGGGTAATGATAACGCGAGTACCTTTCATTAAAGTACTTTTTATTTTAATATCGCCATTCATCTCTTTAATTATTCCATAGCTGATTGACAGACCAAGGCCAGTTCCTTTTCCAGACTCTTTTGTTGTATAAAATGGATGCATAATATATTCAATATTTTCCGGGCTTATACCTATGCCATTATCTTCAACACTCACAATTACCCAATCCTGATCATACATTGATTCAACAAGTATTTTCATTTCAAAATCCGAATCACTGCACCGTTTTTTTTCTTCAAGAGCATCTATTGAATTTTTAATTAAATTAAGAATAACCTGTTCAAAGTTATACATGTTACCTGTAACCAGCAAGTTATCATATTTTGCCTTGAAATCGAGCAATATAGATTTATGCTTACACTGCTCGGAAAACATTAACAGAGCATTTCTTATGCTTTTATTAATACTTATAACAGAAGATATATAATTATTATCGGTACTTGAAAATGATCTGATATTATCAATTATTGTCTGTACTCTCAATATATTTTCAAATATTTTATCTGATTTTACCCTGATAACCTTTTCACATTGCCAATTATTGTTTGCCGCATCCATCAGCAACTTGTCAACAATCAATCCAATGTTATTAATTGGCTGATAAATTTCATGTGCAATACCTGATGCCATTTCTCCAAGACTAATCAATCTTTTGGCATGAAACAGTTCACTTTCGATTATTTTCCGCTGTGAAATATCTCGAATAATAATCATATATGATGACGGTGCGCCACTATAATCCTGAATCAGTGCAGCGCTGATTTCGGCAGAATAAATCGTCTTATTTTTCTTTTTCAACAGGATTTCCCTGTTTTGAATCAAACCATCACAAAGCGCAATTTCGAGAATCTTGTTAAAGATATTGATGTCACCAGAGTGAACAAGGCTTGAAAACGGGGTGCCTATAAGTTCACTGCTGTCATTTGTTCCATATAAGCCAATACCCATATCTGAAATACTGGTAATGGTACCTTGCAGATTAGTCGTAATAATACTGTCAGGTGAAGCAGCAATGAGTGTCTGGTATTTTTGATCCAACTGCTTTTGAGCCTCTTCAGATTTATTTAACTCATTTGAATTTGTAATAACAACAGCAACTGACTCGATTTCACCATATCTGCCATAAACAGGATAGACAGCAATCTGATAGAAGCACTCACCACACTCCATTGAAGTATTGTTGCGCCCTAAACACCTGTCCTTATAATAAATAGATTCACCGGTATAGAAAACACGATCAAATTTTGCTTTTCGTTCTTCTGGCAAATTGCAAGGAAACCGTTTATGAAAATTTTGACCTGAAAGTATTTCGCCATCTTTGGCATAAATATCATTGAAATATTTATTTGTATGGCGTATCGTTCCGTCTAAGGCCAAAAAACAGCACGGATCAAGAGATGAATTAAGAAGCATATCAAAATTAATCGTATTGATCGGGCCAGTCAAATCTTCATATTCAGTAATATCACTACAACTGATGATATATCGGTTCTCAATACCACCAGAGCCTTTTGCCGGAAAGCCCTGATGCATCAGACGCCGTATAATACCATCACGGCATTGAACACGACACACGACACTGAATTTTATGCCCTTTGCAATTGCGTCCTGAATCTCTTGTTCCGAATGCACCCGGTCACTGGGCAAAATTGATTTCAGCCATAATTCATAAGAGGGTTCACTGGAGAGCTGATCAAGCCCGAACAGCATCCGCAACTCATCAGACCACACCATTGCTCCGCTTTCAAGATTCCACTCCCAAATACCAGGATTAACGACATTTACAGGATTCAGCAGCAAAACGAAGTGCTCTTTACTTTGACTGTAAATCGAAATGTCAAACCACTTTTTCAATTCATTGATGTAATACTTGAAACGCTCCGCTATGCCCCTCTGGGTTACTCGCTTCAATCTCTCAAAAAACTCTGGATTGGATGTATTAAACCCGGCAAAAACATCAGAGATCTTGAGCCCTTCCAGCTCTTTCAAACCAATCATTTTTTTGAAATTCAGGTTCACAACCTCATGAATAAAATCCACGGGGCCATGTTCCTCAAAAATTATTTTGCAGCAGGCACAGCCTGACGATATACTGTCGAAAAGACTGCGTTGACGTAATCTGCCCGCATGAAGAGCAGCTTCATGCAACCGGCTTTCCGTAATAATTTCCAGGTTTATTTGTTCGCTCGTGTCGTTCTGCATGGGAGGAGGGTTATAAGAGTGAGCATCTGCACGATAGAGCAACTTGCCCACACTGGACATTGCGAATCTCAACGATCAGAAAAAAGTTTGAAATACTTTACAAAAGTAATTTACGCAAAAATTTATACTAATATCACAACGCGTTTGCGTTAGAGCTTTTATTACGTTGTCAACATCTCAGCGAGCAATATTGCAGCCATAGAATCCTGAGCAAAGAGATGTCCCGAAAAGAGGCAATAAAGCCTGCCCGCCGCAAGCGGCGGGGTATCTTTTTTTAGAGGAAGCTTGGTAAACTATCCGCACGAGCGGAGGGGAATTCAACCGCTGTAAGATTAAAACTCCCGAGGAATGGACAAGACGACTATTCTCCGTCTTGCATTATTGCAGAAACCGGGGAACCGGCCCTCTCCTACAAGGATTCCTTAATGATCTTTTCCTTGTCGGCAAAGAGTTTCGCCACGAGAAACTCCCGGTTCATGCGGGCAATATTGACCACAGAAATGCCTTTTGGACATTCAGCCTCACACGCATAGGTATTGCTGCAACTGCCGAAACCAAGCTCATCCATACAGGCAACCATCTTCTGCACCCGTTTGGCGGCCTCAACCTTTCCTTGGGGAAGAAGGGCAAGATGCGACACCTTTGCTCCGACAAAAAGCATGGCTGCCGCATTGGAACAGGCCGCCACACAGGCACCGCAACCGATGCAGGTTGCGGCATCGAAAGCGGCATCCGACTTTTCCTTGGGCACCGCAATAGTATTGGCATCAGGCACCCCGCCGGTATTCACCGATACGTAACCACCGGCCTGTATGATTTTATCAAACGCGCTGCGATCGACAATAAGATCCCGGATGATGGGAAAGGCTTTTGCTCTCCATGGTTCAATATGAATGGTTTCGCCATCCTTAAACGAGCGCATATGAAGCTGACAGGTGGTAACTCCCTTGACCGGCCCATGAGGACGTCCGTTGATATAAAGACTGCATGTGCCGCAAATACCCTCGCGACAGTCATGATCAAAGGCGACTGGATCGCCGCCGGTCATAATCAGCTTTTGATTCAGGGTATCGAGCATTTCGAAAAAAGAGCTGTCGGGCGAGATCCCTGAAACATCAAAGGAAACCATTTCACCTTTGGCCGTAACGTTTTTCTGCCGCCAGATTTTCAGCGTAAAGTTCATAATTACCTGTTATTTATAGCTCCGCTGGGAGAGCTTGATCTCGTTGAATTGAAGTTCCTCGCGATGGAGCGCTGCCGCAGAGTCACGCCCCCTGTATTCCCATGCGCCAACAAAAGCGAACTTCTCATCATTGCGCAATGCTTCGCCTTCACTGGTCTGATACTCCTCCCTGAAATGTCCTCCGCATGACTCTTTGCGTTGCTGGGCATCACGCACCATGAGCTCCCCAAGCTCGATGAAATCAGCAACCCGACACGCTTTCTCGACTTCAGGATTGTATTCGTCCAGTCCTCCGGGAATCCGCACGCCCCGGGCAAATTCCTGACGCAGCTCGGTAATCTGATAGAGCGCTTCAGTAAGACCGGCATCATTTCGTGCCATACCACAATATTCCCACATGATTTTGCCGAGACGACGATGGAAATGATCAACAGACTCCTTCCCTCCGCTGTTTTTGATTTGCTTCAGGCGGTCAGTGACAGCTTCCGCTGCAAGGTTGAATTCGGAAGAGGTTGTATCAAACCGCGGCGTATGAATTTCAGCAGCAAGATAGTTGCCAATGGTGTAGGGCAGAACGAAATACCCATCGGCAAGACCCTGCATGAGCGCCGAAGCGCCGAGCCGGTTTGCTCCATGGTCGGAAAAATTGCATTCACCGATTGCATAGAGGCCGGGAATCGTGGTCATCAGCTCATAATCAACCCAGAGGCCACCCATAGTGTAATGAACTGCCGGATAGATCATCATCGGCGTTTCATAAGGACTCTCGGCAACAATCTGCTCGTACATCTGGAAAAGGTTGCCGTAAAGGGAGTCAATCGCATCGTGTCCTTTGCGTTTGATGGCATCGGCAAAGTCCAGAAACACGGCCATCCCGGTAGAGCCGACACCGAAACCTGCATCACAGCGCTCCTTGGCAGCTCTTGAAGCAACATCCCGCGGAACAAGATTACCGAAAGCCGGATAACGGCGCTCCAGATAGTAATCACGATCAGCTTCCGCAATATCAGAAGGCTTGATCTCTTTGCTCCTCAGTTTTTCGACATCTTTTATCTTGGCCGGAACCCATATCCTGCCGTCGTTTCGCAAACTTTCACTCATCAGCGTAAGCTTGGACTGTGCATCCCCATGCACCGGAATGCAGGTTGGGTGAATCTGGGTAAATGCAGGATTGGCAAACATCGCTCCCTTCTTGTAGGCGCTCCATGCCGGTGTCACATTGGAACCCATGGCATTGGTGGAAAGGAAAAAAACATTTCCGTACCCTCCGTTAGCCAGCACAACCGCATGAGCTGCATGACGCTCTATCTGCCCGGTCACGAGGTTTCTGGCAATTATACCGCGAGCCTTTCCATCGACAAGCACGGTATCGAGAACATCACGACGATTGAAAAGCTTGACATTCCCGGCTGCAATCTGGCGGCTTAATGCCCCGTATGCGCCAATCAATAACTGCTGTCCGGTCTGTCCCCTCGCATAGAAGGTTCTTGATACCTGTGCTCCCCCGAACGAACGGTTGGTCAGCAGGCCACCGTACTCTCTGGCAAACGGAACACCTTGCGCCACGCAGAGGTCAATAATCTGATTGCTGACTTGAGCCAGACGATAGACGTTTGCTTCACGTGCCCGGTAATCTCCGCCTTTGATGGTATCGTAAAAAAGCCGGAAAGCGCTGTCACCGTCGTTTGGATAATTTTTTGCGGCATTGATTCCACCCTGCGCAGCAATACTGTGGGCGCGACGAGGCGTATCCTGATAGCAGAATACCTTGACATTGTAACCAAGCTGTCCAAGCGATGCAGCAGCCGAGGCTCCGGCAAGACCGGTGCCAATGACAATGATGTCAAGTTTGCGTTTGTTGTTGGGGTTTACCAGCTTGCAGCTCGATTTGTAGGCAGTCCATTTTTCAGCCACCGGCCCTTCAGGGATTCTGGCGTTGAGGCGTGTCATTGAAGAGTATTGTGAGTGTTGTTTTCGTTGAAAAACACAGTCGTTATCGATTATTAAATTACTTGAAAAAATAGAGATAAATCGGCACCGCACTGAACCCGGCGGCTATAAAAACCGAGTAGGCAGAACCGATTAACTTTACAGCGCCCGTATACTTGCTGTGATTCCAGCCAAGGGTCTGAAAAGCCGACTGAATGGCATGGTTCAGATGAATACCGAGAAAGATAAAAGAGACGATGTAGAGAACTGAATAACCGGGAGTTGAAAACAAACGCAGGGTACGATGATAGAAGTCGTGACTGGCAATACCGGGAGGGGGGGCTACAAGACCAATCTTGATAAAGTAGAAATCAATAAAATGAAAGACAAGGAAGATGAAAACAATGATACCGGTATGAAACATGTACTTCGAAAAGAAGGATGTTTCGGAACTGTTACCACAGGAATAGGCTGTTGGTCGTGCTGCGCGATTCTGACCGGAAACCACTAATCCAAAAAGGATATGGAGCAGAAATCCGGCGAAAAGCACAATCTCAAAAACCTTGATGAGAGAATTTGTGCCCATAAAGGTAGCCGCTTCAGTGAACATACGGCCGCCATCATCTTTCAACAGCATAAGATTGATGCCGAGATGCACACATAAAAATGTCACCAGAAAAAGTCCGGCAAGCGCCATAAGTACCTTTCTGGTAATAGACGAATACAAAAGCATGATGTTCATACTATGGTTATTTCGATGGGAAAGAACTGTGGATTATCTCCTGAGGGTCTTAAGGTAAGTTCCTCTTTTCTAACTTCCAATAAAAAAATTATGCAAAATCATCAGTCTTAACCAAAGCTACTGCTCGGACGGGCGATGCTTCAGCTCCAATAATTTTCAATGGAAACCCACAAAAGACGAAAGAAATATGCAATAGCAGAGTGAGACGGGCAAGATTCTCTATAATGAGTACCCCATTTTGAAGAAACTGTGTATGAACAGGGAAATCGTCAGCATCAGGTGCATCGACTGAAATCATGTCTACACCAAGCCCTTTGAGATGAAAATGGGTTAGCCAAGACACAGCTTCGGAAGAAAGAACCGGGTATCCCTCATAATAAGAAGAAGACCCCCAGTATTCGCTCCATCCGGTGCAGAGCAGCAGAAATTCACTCTCCTTGACAAGATCCTCGAAAGGATGAAGCTCTTCTGCGGTAATCACCCCGCCAGCTCTCCCTCGAAGATCAATTGCACAACCCTTGCCGGCAAACCGCTCGACACTGAAAGCATCAAGCGAACTGCCCGACACAATCATATGCGAAGGTAAATCGACATGTGTTCCGGTATGAGAAGAAATCGTAAAAAGCTGCTCGGCAAATCCTTGTTCCTCAATTGAGGCAAGAGGCTGAAACAGTGGCCGTGGAGTACCGGGATAAACGGGCATCCCTGGCTCGATGGTATGACTCAGATCAATAACACGCATCACCCGTGGATCTTTTTTCTTCCAATCCTGCACGAAACATAGTCGATAATTGCCTGAATAGCTGTTTCCCTCTCGCAATCACAAAAGGTCTGGTGCCCTGAGCGCTCCAGCCAGATGATAGACTTTCCTGATGGCTCGGTAGCAATCTTGTTGTACAATATGAGTGCACTTTCAGGACGCACGGTACTTTCCCGGCGGTTATGCATGATCAGAACGGGAACATTGACTCTGCCAAGCAATTGCATGCTTGTTTTTATCAGATCGAAAAAAGAGATGATCGCATCTGTCGGAACCCAGGTATAATGAGGAATGGAGCGTTCGTATACAGGCCCTGTAAAGTCGGTCTTTAACTCCCAATTCTTGATGATCCGGCTTAGAACGTGCGCTGCAAAATGAAGAGGACGTCCCGGAGCAAGCACGGAAACAAGTTTGATTGCCGGAGCGACAAGGATCAGCGAGTCAACCTTGCTTTGATACCTGGCGGCAAGATTCAGGGAGATGAGCGCTCCCATACTGTGACCGATCACAATTACCCCGTTCAGCTTCAAGACAAAGTTCTTGAAAGGCATGGTCAGCATCCGCCACCCATGCGTCCCATTTGACACCACGAAGCGCCTCCGGGGAGGATGCTCCATGCCCGGACAACAGAGGCAAGCGAACCGGAATACCAAGCTTCCGGAGGGGAGCACACAACGCGTTCACACTGTCGAGCGTTGCCGTAAAACCGTGAATGATAAGAACGCCGAAAGAGCTCCGCACTTTGTGTTGTTCAGCCATGATGAACATCTCTTAATCTACATCTCCGTATAAAAAAGCAGACCACTCAGCAACCTATGATTTACAAGATAACTGATATTGGGGGGTTATACAGGATTTTCAATTAAAATTACTATTTTTCCCGGAAATGACTCTAATGAAGAAAACGATGCATAAGGTTCTGCTGACCGGATGTCTGCTACTGACCCTGGCACTCAGTTCGTGCACATCAACATTTTCACCCTTGGGCGAAAATGCAGCTATTTCACCTGAAGAAGCCTACCGGCTGGGGAAAATCAAGAACACGCCCTATGTTATCAACGGTCGGGTCTATGTTCCCATGAGCTACGAAGAGGCTCTCTCTTACCAGGAGACGGGAACCGCATCATGGTACGGCCAGGAAACGCTCGACCAGCATAACGGACAATTGACCTCATACGGAGAAATCTTCGACCCGTCAAGGCCAAGCGCGGCACACAAATACCTCCCGTTGCCGTCTCGTGTAAAAGTAACCAATCTGGACACCCATGCATCAATGATTGTACGAGTCAATGATCGGGGACCATTTGTCGATGACCGTGTTATCGATCTGAGCGCGGAAGCGGCCAAACAACTGGGATTCTTTGAAAAAGGTACCGCCAAAGTCAAGATCGAAGTTATCTCCCGCTGACCGGGCAAACGACCGGATTACTTCTTCATGACCGCAGCATCTTCCATAAACTTTTTCAGCCCGACATCGGTCAGCGGATGACCAACAAGCTGACGAATGACACTGAACGGTATGGTAGCAATATCCGCGCCGAGCATGGCTGCATCAATAACATGGAGGGGATGGCGCACACTGGCAACAATCACTTCGGTCATATAGCCATAATTGTCGTATATAGTGACAATCTGCTTGACAAGTGCCATCCCTTCTGCGCTGACGTCATCCAGCCGTCCAACAAAAGGACTCACATAGCTGGCTCCAGCTTTGGCAGCAAGCAATGCCTGACTGGCCGAAAATACCAGCGTGGCATTGGTTCGAATTCCCTGCTCTGAAAAATGACTTATGGCTTTAAGTCCATTGATGGTCAAGGGACATTTGACGACCACGTTTTCATGGATTGCTGCAAGTTCCTCTCCCTCGGCAATCATTTCTTCCGTCTCAAGACAGGTAACCTCTGCGCTGACAGGGCCATCAACGATTTCGCAGATTCTGGCAATATGATCCTTGAAATCCTGAAAGGTAAAAGTGGATGGATCACCAACAATTTTGGCAATCAATGACGGGTTTGTGGTCACACCATCAAGAACGCCCAGCTCCTTTGCGGCCTTGATTTCGTCAAGATTTGCCGTATCAATAAAAAATTTCATTCTCTCTCCTCAAACGTTTACCTGTTGACAATCCAGCATGGCATTAAAATTTTTGGCCTTGCGACCTTCCCAACTGCGCTTGTGAAAGGCATAGCCGGCAATCAGCGGCAAAGCAATGGTCGCTTCGGCAAAAACCATCTGCTCATGAACGGTATCAACCTTGCCCCATGAGCTGGCCTCCTTGAGGGTTGATCCGGAAAGCGCACCATCACGCTCATCGGCAACCGTGATCTGTACGGCATAGGTGTGCATGGAAACATCGTCGTGCCCAAGCACCTCTGCTGCAACAACAATATCCTGTGTAAAGTTTTTGGGAACACCACCGCCAATCATGAAAATACCGGTCTTGTCGTTCTCTATCTTGATTCTGGTCAGTTCACGGAAATCCTTGACTGAATCTATTGAAACATGTTTTTCCGGATTATTCCACTGGTGGTGAACCAGACCGAATCCTGCAGAACAGTCTGAAAAGGCAGGGCAGAAAATCGGAACTCCCTTTTCATAGGCTTTATAGACAATGGAATTTTTATCGAGATTATGCGTCTCAATGTATTTACCCATCTCCAGAATAAATTCGCGTGAGGAGTATGCGCCAGGTTCCATGGCGTTGGCAATAATGGCCGTCGTATCATCACAAACCCGAAGATCATCCTCATCAATATAGGTGTCGTAAATACGATCGATATGAAGCTCCCTGAGAATGGCATCATCCATAAACTGGGTTCCCTTGTAGTGAAGGAATCCAAGTGCTTCAAAAAAGTCCTGATCAACAATGTTTGCGCCTGTGGAGACAATGATATCGACCATATTGTTGTCAATCATGTCAATAATGACCTGCTTCAACCCGGCACTTATCAGCGAGCCGGCAAGCGTGAGAATAACGGCACACTCCTTATCCTGCTGCATGAGATCAAGAATGGAGGCTGCTCTGGCAAGATTGCGTGCCTGAAAAGCAGTATCACTCATCTGGTCGATGAGGGGAACAATATTCAGTTGTTTGATATCAATATGGCGAACCGGTGCGTTCAGCAACTCCTCTTTTGTGAATTCTGACTGCATAACCCTACTCCCGTCGCGATTAAAAGTGACAAAACAAAAAAAGAGAGTAAGCTTACTATATCACACACTCAAATTACCGGATGCTGCTTCCTTCCGGATCTGACATGGTTGGGTAACTGAGCGTTGTATAGGACTTACTCTCTAATGTATTGGTTTTTGTATCCTTTTGCGGGAATATCAAAAACGAGTGGATTAATATAGTGTTTCACGTCATGAAAACAAAAAAGAAACAAAGCTCTTTTATCTTTCTGTCAACTGTTATAACTTCCAAGGCGTTAAGAGCTTTATTATGAACCACGACCCTGCCTGAAACAGCTTCACTCGCTGCCTGGTTGTGCGGCAACAATTATTCTTATGGGAACACAGCGAATTTTAAGCGGAATGCGCCCTACCGGCAAACTCCATCTCGGTCATTTCACCGGCGCCCTTGAAAGCTGGGTTGAACAGCAGAATAGGCTTGATGAAAAGGGTTCACGGGTCTACGAAACCTGCTTCCTCATTGCCGATTATCACAACCTGACAACTTCTCTTGATACCAGCGAAATTTATACGAACTCGCTTGACATGCTGCTCGACTGGCTCGCAGCAGGTATCGATCCAGAAAAAAGCCCGCTCTTTCGCCAATCGCAGATCAAGGAACATGCTGAACTGTTTCTGATTTTTGCCATGCTTATCACCTCATCGCGTCTTGAAAGAAACCCTACCCTGAAGGAGCAGATACGGGATCTGAATATGGATTCGCTGATATACGGCCATCTGGGTTACCCTGTTCTCCAGGCAGCCGACATTCTCCTCTACAAGGGCAACGTTGTTCCGGTAGGTGAAGACCAGATACCTCATGTGGAGATTACCCGGGAGATTGCACGCAAGTTCAACAATCACTTCCCTCACCCCATGATGGGAGAGGTCTTTGCGGAACCGGAACCTAAAATCACAAAGTTCTCTCGTCTGGTCGGTCTTGATGGAAAGGCAAAGATGTCAAAGTCTCTCGGCAACACCATTCTGCTTGCTGACGCCCCTGAGGAGGTCTTGAAAAAAATGCGCACGGCGGTGACCGACACCGAAAAAATCCGGAAAAACGACCCAGGCCATCCTGAAGTCTGCACGGTCTTCAGCTACCATGGAAAATTTGCCTCGCAGGAACAGCTCAACAGCATTGAGATTGATTGCCGTACAGGCGCACTTGGCTGTGTAGACTGCAAAAAACTGTGTGCTGCAAATATTTCACGTGAACTGGCCCCCTTGATTGAAAAACGCCGTTATTATGAAGCGCACATAGATCTGGTAAAAGAAATTCTTCATGAAGGTGAGGCCAGGGCAAAAGTGATTGCCAGCCATACCATGCAGGAGGTAAGAACAGCCATGAGGCTTGGCGAAACGACCTGCAGCAACCATCTATAACTCCCAATGGCAAACGACAAGAAACACGCCTTTATCTTTGACATGGATGGAGTGCTTACCGACAATATGCGATTCCATGCCGATTCATGGGTTGAACTCTTCAGTGATTTCGGTCTTCAGGGGCTTGACGCCGAACGATACCTGGTAGAAACTGCGGGCATGAAAGGCCTTGATGTCCTCCGTTACTTCCTCGACCCGAAAATCGGTGAAGCGGAAGCTGAACGGCTTACCGAGCTCAAGGATTTTCTGTACCGGGTCATGTCGCGCAAGCTCATCAAACCGATGCCCGGCCTCGGCGCATTTCTTGATGCCGCCCTCAAAAAGCACGTGCAACTTGGAATTGGCACGGGTGCTGGCCCGAGAAACATCGACTACGTTCTTGGCATCCTCAGCATGACAGAAACATTCCACGCCATTGTGGACCCTTCACAGGTGCAACACGGCAAACCTGAACCGGATATTTTTTTGCGTGCCGCGGCTCTTCTCGAGGTACCTCCTTCGGCGTGCATTGTGTTCGAAGACGCCCTCCCTGGTGTTGAAGCTGCCAGAAGGGCTGGCATGCAATGCGTTGCAATCACCACAACAAACAAGGCCGAAGCGTTCAGCCATTTCGACAATGTTCTGCAGGTTATCGACGATTTTACCCACCTTCGTCCCGATGAGCTCCTGAAAAAACTCCATGAGAAGCAACCCATGACCCTCTTATAAAGAATCAGATGCATGAATTTTTTCGCCCTGTCATCCAGAATGCCCTGCATTTGGCAGGCATTACGACCGACAAACCGATCAATATCGAACAGCCCGCAGATAAAAAGTTTGGCGATTTTTCCACCAACATAGCCTTGCTTGCTGCCAGGGAGTGCCGACGAAACCCGCGTGAACTGGCGTTGCATATTATTCAGTACCTGACTTTTCCGCCGGATACTATCGCAAAAGCTGAAGTTGCCGGAGCTGGATTCATAAACTTTTATCTTGCACCGCTCTTTATCATGCAATCGGTCGAGCAGGTGCTGCTTGACGGAGATGAATACGGAAAAGGGTGTATCGGCAATGGAGAGAAAGCAATAGTGGAATATGTCAGCGCAAATCCAACCGGACCGCTGACCATAGGACGTGGCCGGGGGGGCGTACTTGGAGATTGTATTGCAAATCTCTTTGCAACTCAGGGCTATGAGGTTACCCGTGAATACTATTTCAATGATGCCGGTCGGCAGATGCAGATTCTGGGAGAATCCGTCCGACTTCGTTATCTGGAGCGCTGCGGCAAAGCAATAGAGTTCCCCGACACCCATTATCAGGGAGAGTATATCCGGGAAATAGCCGAAGGACTCTATCATGATAATGGAATGGCACTTGCGGAAATCGCCGAGGTAGAGACATTCAAAAAAAAGGCAGAGGATATTATTTTTACCTCGATCCGCAAGACGCTTGAACGCCTCAGCATCCGGCATGATTCATTTTTCAATGAACACACCCTCTACAAACCCGATGAAGAAGGTATTACAGCCAACCAGAGAGTGATCGACGCACTCAGGGAGAAAGGATTCATTGCCGAATATGATGGCGCAACCTGGTTTTTGACGACAAAGCTTGGCCAGGAAAAGGACAAGGTGCTCGTCAAATCTTCGGGCGAACCAAGCTACCGACTCCCCGATATTGCCTATCATATCACCAAGTTTGAGCGAAGCTTCGGCATGATCGTCAATGTTTTTGGCGCCGACCATATCGATGAATACCCTGACGTGCTGGAGGCCCTGAAAATTCTTGGTTACGATATCCGCCGCATCAAGATTGCGATCAACCAGTTTGTAACAACAACGGTCGACGGGCAAACCCTTAAAATGTCAACAAGAAAAGGCAATGCAGATCTGCTTGACGACCTGATTGACGATGTCGGTGCTGATGCTACCAGACTCTTTTTTATCATGCGCGGCAAGGATTCGCACCTGAACTTTGATGTTGAATTGGCAAAAAAACAGTCAAAAGAGAATCCTGTATTCTATCTGCAATACGCCCATGCAAGAATCTGCAGCCTTTTACGTATGGCCCGACAGGAAATAGGGTTTGACCCGGCATCCAGCCCGGACCACCACCTGCTGCAACAGCTCAACTCTCCGGCAGAGCTGCAACTTGGATTTGCCCTGCTTGATTATCCTGATATGATAAAAACAAGCCTGCGTCTTCTTGAACCGCAAAAAATGGTTGAATACCTGCACTCCCTGGCTGAAGTTTTTCACCGGTTTTATCAGGAGTGCCCCATCCTCAAGGCTGATCCGGAGATAGCCAAGGCAAGACTTTTTCTTTCACTGGCAACACGTCAGGTATTGCGCAACGGATTCAGAATTCTTGGTGTTTCAGCACCGGAATCGATGTAGCCAGCATCAGCCCGGGCACCGATAAAGTCCATGCTCGGTTATGTAACAGTGCACTGAGGATGGAACAAGTTCGGAAATCGAATGCCCGGCAGCAAAAAGATCCCTGATGACGGTTGATGAGAGAGGGCAGTCGAAATTGATGAACCTTACACACTCTCTCTGCTGCATGGCTTCCTGTGGCAGTGCATCCTGCTCTGTTGTCGCTCTGCCGAAGACGACGATATCGCACAACGAAAAAAGCTGTTCATACTCCTTCCACAGAAAAAACTCCCTGAAACTGTCTTCACCGACAAGCAGCATCAGCTTGTCTGCGGGGTATAGGTCGTGAAGATAACGCAAGAGATCAACAGTATAGGATGGCTGCTTTTTTTCAAGCTCCCACCCGCTGACCTCGCTGCAGATACCGGTATGATTGATTTCCCGGGAGAGGAGTTCAGCCATGCGC
>Ga0194037_1001785_pt1 | contig 15047 bp, 12 predicted proteins | sample JunL306m_MetaG_FD_148653 | JGI IMG/M metagenome (GOLD analysis project Ga0194037, IMG submission 148653) | Anoxic zone freshwater microbial communities from boreal shield lake in IISD Experimental Lakes Area, Ontario, Canada - Jun2016-L304-6m | ecosystem: Environmental > Aquatic > Freshwater >...
GGGCAAACTGGTACCGCAAGATCCGAATGACCAGCCTGCCAGTGCACTGTTGCAGGAGATTGAGACCGAGAAAAGCAAGATGGTGAAGGCAGGAAAGTTCAGGGAATCAAAACCACTGCCGCAGGTCAACCTGGATGGTGTCCCGCATCAATTGCCAATAGGTTGGATATGGGTACGCAATTCTTTTTTATTCAATTTAAAAAAAGGAAAAGTTCCTCATGATTTACAAAAAAGTGAAGGATCTATCCCTTATTTGGATATTGAGGCATTAGATAAAGGAAACATACGTCGATACACCAATGATCAAAAAACGCCTCAAGCTACTGATAAAGATATTTTGGTTGTCTGCGATGGGTCGCGTAGCGGTTTAATACTTGCAGGGAAAAATGGTGCCATCGGTTCAACGCTATCTATTATAGAAACACCCTTATTCCTTCAACCCTTTGTGAACTTAATCTTTAAAGCCGGGTATGTAAGATTTAACTCCTCAATGAAAGGAGCCGCAATTCCGCATTTGGATATACAAAAATTGTTATATGAGGTAACTGGACTTCCTCCCCTCGCCGAACAGAAACGCATTGTTGCAAGAATCGACCAGCTCATGGCTCGTTGTGATGAACTGGAAAAGTTATGTGCCGAACGTGACAAGAAACGCCTGACTGTTCATATTTCAGCCCTTAACCGTCTGTTTGAAGCGCAGGGGAACGAGAGCTTTACCGATGCATGGCAGTTCATTAACAAGCACTTCAGAGAACTCTACTCAGTAAAAGCCAATGTAACCGAACTGCGCAAAGCCATACTCCAGCTTGGTGTCATGGGCAAACTGGTACCGCAAGATCCGAATGACCAGCCTGCCAGTGCACTGTTGCAGGAGATTGAGACCGAGAAAAGCAAGATGGTGAAGGCAGGAAAGTTCAGGGAATCAAAACCACTGCCGCAGGTCAACCTGGATGGTGTCCCGCATCAATTGCCAATAGGTTGGATATGGGTACGCAATTCTTTTTTATTCAATTTAAAAAAAGGAAAAGTTCCTCATGATTTACAAAAAAGTGAAGGATCTATCCCTTATTTGGATATTGAGGCATTAGATAAAGGAAACATACGTCGATACACCAATGATCAAAAAACGCCTCAAGCTACTGATAAAGATATTTTGGTTGTCTGCGATGGGTCGCGTAGCGGTTTAATACTTGCAGGGAAAAATGGTGCCATCGGTTCAACGCTATCTATTATAGAAACACCCTTATTCCTTCAACCCTTTGTGAACTTAATCTTTAAAGCCGGGTATGTAAGATTTAACTCCTCAATGAAAGGAGCCGCAATTCCGCATTTGGATATACAAAAATTGTTATATGAGGTAACTGGACTTCCTCCCCTCGCCGAACAGAAACGCATTGTCGCCAAAATCGACCAACTCATGGCAATGTGTGATGAACTGGAAAAGCAGATTGATGCAACAGCAGATAAGCAATCCGCTCTTCTCAATGCTCTGATGGCAAAGAGATGAGGGGGAACGATGAGGATCAACTCATCTCTTTGCCATGACAAAAAAAACGAAACGTTTCGCTGACTTGTGATGGTAGCAGCTGTATTGCTGTAGAATCATACTTTCAAGCGTGAGGCAGAAGCAGTACAATGCCACACAGCTCAAGATTCTTGGTTGTTGGGAGTTTTGTCACAATTACCGTCATATAAATGGCCTCATTTTTGAGCTAAGTAACCTTTTGTGTTGGTAATTTTTGCCAGAACTTATTACTCAAAAATGATTTATGAGAATTTTTTTATCCGATTAAACAGGTCTTTCTTTAATCGTATCAAAAATACACCGCAAATCCCTTTTAAATAATGCTTTCCGGTAAGCGGCCCCAACACGAAAGGTTACTTAGCTCTCATTTTTCCTGTACAGTGACACATTCAATAACGTAATCCTATTTAACCCCCAGGCCTGTTTTTTTTCTCCACAGCCTCACATCTTCTTTTTTAAACAAAATTTTTCCTTTACTGTGATTGACGACATCACCCCGATCAGGAAGAAAAATTGTTTGAAAGAGCGCTTTAGCCGGGTCAAATTTGACGCTTTGTTACAATTAGATAGAGCTCTGAATAATTTTTTCCTTTTCGGAAAAAAGTTTTGCTTTGAGAAATTGCCTATTCATACGAGCGATATTGATAACAGAAACTCCTTTTGGGCATTCCGCTTCGCAGGCATACGTGTTACTGCAGTTGCCGAAACCAAGCTGATCCATGCAGGCCACCATTTGCTGTACTCGTTTTGTCGCCTCCACCTGCCCCTGAGGTAACAGAGAGAGGTGGGAAATTTTTGCTCCGACAAAGAGCATTGGCGCTGCATTGGAGCAAGCAGCCACACAGGCTCCGCACCCAATACATGCCGCTGCATCGAAAGCAGCATCAGACTTTTCCTTCTCAACCGGAATGGTATTAGCATCCGGAATTCCTCCAGTATTAACTGAGATATAACCACCGGCCTGAATGATTTTGTCAAATGCACTTCTGTCGACTATAAGATCTCTTATGATCGGAAATGCCTTAGCTCTCCAAGGCTCGATATATATGGTTTCTCCATCCTTGAACGAGCGCATATGCAGCTGGCAGGTAGTGACTCCTTTGGCTGGTCCATGAGGGCGTCCGTTTATGTAAAGGCTGCAGGTACCGCAAATGCCCTCTCGGCAATCGTGGTCAAAAGAAACAGGATCATCACCGCTCTCAATGAGCTTCTGATTCAGGATATCAAGCATTTCGAAAAATGAGCTATCGGAAGATATTCCTGAAACATCATAGGAAACCATTCCGCCTTTTGCTGTTGCATTTTTCTGTCGCCAGATTTTCAGCGTAAAGTGCATACTATCGTTTATTTACCACCTTTTTAAATAAAAGCTTTTCAAAGCGAGGTTTCAAGGTATTAAAAGAGTGCCAATTGTTGCCAAGGCAACAACCTTGCCTGCAAATATACTTTTTTATCGTCTTTTAATCGCCATACCGAATAATCATATTCACCGATAAGCCATTTCATAAACAGAGTGTTATGCCAATTCATTTTTGCTCAAAGCGACCGGTACTATTTTTATCGAAAACACAGTGTCATATTTTCATAGTGTGCTATCAGATTTCGCAGTAGTAATGGCAGTTAATGGAATTCTCTATTTTGTTTATTTCAGTTTTGATTTTTGTTTTCTTGTTGACCAACGTCTGTAAGAGAGTAGTAAAGGTGCCGAGGTAGAAGTTTCCAACAGCCATATGGGTAGGGTACGTCACCCTTACTGTTATTTCTGGTAGGCGGTTCGTTGTATAGCTGAACTTACCGCTTCCTGCAAACGTCCATGCGTTTTTGCTGATGGCGAAAAGAAATAGTTTGAATGCGGAACGGGGAGGCAAAAGTTTCAGGAGCTTCTGGAAAATGCTTGGAATCCGAACTTTTAGCAGGTATTGAGCCGTCCGTTCTCCCGACTCTTTGAGGATACTGGCAGTTTGCTCGTTACCAAGTTCTTTTTGCAGTGCAATGACGAGTGAGTGAAATTTTGACTCATCAACCATCTCTTTTGGCAGATTTCCGATCAAGTATCCTTGGCCAATTTTACGGAGAATATTTTCCGCTTTTGTTTTACTGTACTTTGTTTCAAGAGCAGCAATTGTTTGGATAATGGAGTTGGGGCCTATTTTCGAGGTGGTAGTCATATGGTTACTAATTGTTTGCACGTTAATATTAATGAACAATTTAAGAAAGCTGATTTCATCGGGATGAAGTAATATGGATATCAATATTAGTTGTTGCCCATTGTGCCCTGACCAAAGCTGTTCCAGGATAGAGTCCGAATGGTTCCGCAGGCTTATATGGAACAATTGATCCGGAGTTCCATTGTTGGTAGGGTTCTGGGTGTTTTTTACCATTTGGTATAAAAGCGCTGACGGTATAGCTTCCTGGTGGTAGTTCAGGGAAGTAATAGTGGAATAGTCCGTCCCGGGCACGTAATGCTGTTGTACTGTAAAACGATGCTGAATTGTTGGTTCTTGCCTCTACAATAACGTAGGTTCCTGAAGCAAAGCATGTACCAGAGAGGGTTCCGGTATCGTTTTTTGTAGCGACTCTGAATCGCGATATAACTGGTTTGCCGTTTGTTTCCTCAGATATTGCCGCTATTGCTGGATTGACGCTGATACTGTAAGAATCACCCGGGTTGAATTCTCCCTCTGGCTTAAGAGCAAAAGTACGCGAGTCAAGTTTAATCAATGAAAAATGAATATTTTCCTGATTATCGAGCCTTGTTTTTGCAAGAGTGACCGCCCGCTTGACTGCTGATTCTTCAATCGGATGGGAAAAGTTTAAAATTACAGTTTTGCCGAGAGATGGCCATACACTATCAAGGTATGCAGGGTTACTTTGGTCTTTCGGCAGGATGTTTACTGATAACGATTGTTTTGGATGTGAACGATTAGAGCTGTAAAACACAATTTCACCTGTTTTTTCATCTGTACAGTACCTGATGGAGTAAGGCTGATTAGGCTTGAGCCCAGTCGTTATGACAATAAATTCACGGTCAAACAGTGATTGTTTTTTGCTGTACCATGCAACGATTGGAATTAGAGTGTTAGAGCTTGTATGACGGATTTCAATTTTTTTAGCGTCGAATAATAAGGTATTGATCGGTTGACAGAAACTGATTTCGAGTCGTTGCTGTGCAATTGGCTTGCATGATACAAGAGTGGAAGTATCTCCGTTTACACCAACCAGTCGTAACATGAGGCTGGCCGATTCTGCTTGAAGAGTAGAGACAAATGTAGAACTGGTTTGGCTGCTTTCTTCTGACTGGTTATTGTAGCGAAGGTCGCTGTTGCGGTCATTTACGGCGAAAATCCGGTACGATCCGGCCTTGATATTATTGAATATGAACGCTCCGGAGCTGTTCGCCTGTACGAGATAATCTGGTTCTCCGGTTAGAAGGTTCTGTGTTTCGGCGTTTTCCGCGTGATTGAAAAATGCCAGAACTATTGCATTTGAAGCTGGTGACCAGTTTTCATTGAATATCTTTCCTCCGATTGTTCCGGTATCAATAATCTGACCGGTAGAGAATGCCGTAGTATATGGGGATGAAAAAGTGCTTCCCTGAAAGTCACGGAGGTTTTTGTTAACAAGCAGTTTGTAGGTCTGGTTTATTTTCAGTGGCTTGTAAAGCTTTATTTCTGCCTCTTTTCCATGCATGGTAATATCGTAATTGCCAACTGATGGATAAAAGAGTAGCGACTTGATCAATTGCCGCTTGGGAACTTCGTGATTGAAGGTTAAACGGATTTTTTCGGTGGTTACATTTGTGGATGCAGGAGCAGGATCGGAAAAAATTACCTGTAGCGGAGAGAGATCAGTCATACCGCCTGAAGGTGGACGATCGGAAGCGCAGGCAGTGGAAAGTAAAATAAGGAATGAGAAGAAGACCTTCATGATTCTTGATGTACTCTGCATGAAAAACCTTCTGTTGTATAGTGATACTGGCTTGATTGTATCTGATGGTGAAAATTTGTAAATTAAAAACTAATGGAGTTTTATGAAAGTGTTTGAAGAATAATTATAGATTGATTGGCTTATAGATGTCGAAACGAAATTTTAAAGTTCTTTATGTTTCTGGTGAAGTTTCTCCTTTTGTAAGAATCAGTGCTCTAGCTGATTTTATGGCATCATTTCCCCAAGCTCTCGAAGAAGAAGGATTTGAAGCCCGTATCATGATGCCTAAATACGGTACTATCAATGATCGGAAATTTCGATTGCACGATGTTCTTCGTCTGTCTGACATTGAGGTTCATCTCAAGGAGAAAACGGACTTACTGAACGTCAAAGTGACGGCGTTACCCTCAAGCAAGATTCAGACCTATTTTCTCTATAATGAGAAATATTTTAAAAGGAATGGTCTTTTTACGGATATAAACAATGGAAGCGATCTGAAAGGCAGTGCCGAAAAAGTAATTTTTTTTAATGTCGGCGTGTTTGAGACTCTGCAGAGGCTGGGCTGGAAACCAGATATTATTCACTGCCATGATTGGCATACAAGCCTTATCCCTCTTCTTTTGAAAACGGTTTATGCCGACCATGAATTTTTCAGGGGGATTAAAACGGTTTTTACCATTCATAATATTTACCGTCAAGGTATTTTTCCTCTCAAAGTTTTCCAGAAACTGCTTTCTGAAGAAGTTTGCTCTGCGCTTTATTGTAATAACGATGAGGTGAATCTACTTTATACCGGTATTGAGAATGTCGACTTGCTTACTACGACGTCCAAGCGGTATGCTGAGGATATTTTACAGGATGGTGAGCGGTCTTATGGATTGGATCGTATTTTTGAAGAGTATCAGGCGAAATTTTATGGCATTATTAATGGCATTGATACTCGGCAGTGGAATCCTTCGACTGATAAGTTGATCAAGAAGCGGTTCAGTGTTGAGAATATGGATGGCAAACTTGACAATAAAAAAGCACTGCTTGAAGAAGCTGGTTTACCTTATCGTGAAGGAGTGCCTTTAGTTGGGATTATTGCAAATTTTGATGAGTTTCAGGGAGCTGAGCTGCTTCGGGAAAGTTGTCAACAGCTCGTGTCACTTGATATTCAACTGGTAATTTGCGGGTCGGGTGACAAAAAATACGAAAAAGTATTTCAAAATCTTGCTTTAGAGAATCCTGAAAAAGTGAGTGTTCATATTGAATATTCTGATACCTTATTTCATCTTGTCATTGCGGGACTGGACATTCTGCTTATGCTTGGCATGATTGAGTCATGCGGTATGGTACAGATGTTTGCTATGACTTATGGAACGATTCCTGTGGCATATGCCGGAGGCGGGATTGTGGAAACTATTGAGGAGTTTTCCGGAAATATAGGTTCGGGTTTTATTTTTCATGAGTATACAGGTGCATCACTTACTGGTAAGCTTAAAGAGGCTATTGAATGTTACCAGAACGAGGAGTGCTGGAAGCAGATTGTTACGGAAGCTATGACCCGTAATTTTGCATGGAAAAATTCTGCGGAAGAGTATGACCAGTTGTACCGCCAACTTCTTGAAAAGTAGTGGAAAATGTCGCAGAATATTAAAGTTCTTTTTCTTGACAGGGATGGAACAATAAATCAGGATATAGGTTCCTATGTTTTCTTGAAAGAACAGTTGCAGCTAATTGATCGCGCCGATGAGGCTATTGCATTGGCAAAGGATGCAGGCTTCAGGATTGTTATTGTTTCTAATCAGGCAGGTATTGCCCGGGGTATTGCTACAGTTGAACAGGTTGAAGAGGTGAATCGGCATCTCAATGATCTGCTTTCCGCCCAGAATGCAGGTTTTGAGCGATGTTACTATTGCCCGTTTCATCCGAACTATCCGCATTCTGAGTATGATCGCTTTAGGGCGTATCGAAAGCCGGGAACAGGTATGGTAGAACAAGCCATCAGTGACTATCTTGCCGAAGGACTTATTGTTGATAGAAGCGAGTCTTTTTTAGTCGGCGATAAAGTCATTGATGTTGAATGTGCACTTTCCGCCGGACTTCGGCCAGTATTGGTGAGAACTGGACATAATGAGGAGTCTCTCTGTTTGGAGAAAAATATCATTCCGGAGTTTGTTGCTGACGATCTTTATCAGGCGGTTAAGGAGTATATTCTTGAGCCTGTTTGACACGTTTCTTCTCCTCCATGACTGCTTTCCGTTTATGCTTTCTCTTTATTTACATGTTCCGTTCTGTAGAGCTCGATGCAACTACTGCGACTTTTACCTCATAACTCGCCAGGAGTATATCGATGCGTTTTTTATGGCTCTTTCTCTTGAAACTATCTTTCGTGCTCCGATACTGAAAGGACAGACTGTTAATGCTATTCATTTTGGAGGGGGTACTCCTTCAATGGTGCCTGTTCATTATCTTGCAGGATGGCTGGATGAGATTGCTTCGTTTTGCACTTTTACTTCAGATATTGAAATAGCTCTTGAGGCTAATCCTGAAGATCTTTATGGCACGAGGGTTATGGACGAGCTCCGATCTGCGGGTATAACGAGATTGAGTCTTGGCATACAGTCTTTTGTTGATGAAAAGTTGCGTGTTCTTGGCCGCGTCCATACTGCATTTCAGTCGCAAGCAGTAGCCGCTGGCGCACTGAAACGATTTGAGTCGGTGAGTGTTGATCTTATTTGTGGAGTACCCGGAGAAGAGTTGTTGCATTGGAATAGAGATTTGGAATCAGCATTGACGCTTCGGCCAGAGCATCTGTCATTATATATGCTCTCGGTTGAGCCGAAAACTCGTCTTAACCGAAATGTTTTAAATGGCACCGTCATTATTCCGGATGATGGTGTCCAGAGCTCCCTGTATGAACATGCAATGAGAGTGCTTGGAGTTCAGGGTTATAACCATTATGAGATTTCCAATTTCTGTTTGCCTGGCTATCATTCTCGCTACAATCTGGCAACTTGGGAACGCAAGCCATATCTTGGTTTTGGTCCTGCAGCACATAGTTTTTTTATGTCAAACGGACATGAAATTCGAACTGCAAACGTTTCAAGTTTAAGCCGTTATCTTGCTAATCCTGAGTCAGCCGAGGGGTTTCGTGAGGAGTTGTCAGAAAAGGAGCGATTTACTGAGCAGGTTTTTCTGTCGTTGAGAATAAACAGTGGTCTTGATGTTGAGTTTTTGCGAAAAGGAAATAAATTAGGGTACAGACTTTCACAGATCATTGCGCGATTTGAAGCGAAAGGATGGATACGGCTTGAAAAGGGGCGACTTTATCTGACAGAAAAAGGTTTTTTGTTTGCCGATTTTATTGCCGGGAATCTGATTTTTGGGCATCAAGCCTGTTGATAAAGATTTTTTTTATGAGACATCGGACAATTAACCGAATTTTTGCAGTACTTCTCTTTTTTGGAACGGAAATGTTGTACCTCGCCACTATGGCACCTACATTTTCTTTCTGGGATTGCGGTGAATCTATTGCAGCAGCCTATACTCTCGGGATTCCTCATCCTCCTGGCGCGCCTCTTTTTTTGTTGATTGACCGCCTTTTTTCCATGATTCCTTTTTTCAGTGATATCGGAGCAAGAATTAACCTGGTTAGTACACTTGCCAGTTCCTCTACGGTTATGCTGGCTTACCTGATTACATTGCGTCTTATAATCTTCTACCGCCGAACGGATCCCGATGGTTGGAATGGAGCTGAAAAAGTATCTGCTTATGGCGGCGCTCTTATCGGTGCTCTTGCTCTTGCTTTTTCCGACAGTTTCTGGTTCAATGCCGTTGAAGCTGGGGTCTGGTCATCGTCATTATTTTTTACCGCATTGGTTATGTGGCTGATACTGCGCTGGTACGAAGAGGAGCCAAAGCATAGTCATGAACGATGGCTGCTGCTCGTCATGTACATAATCGGCCTTTCAATTGGCGTCCATTTACTTAGTCTGCTGGCAATTTTTGCTATTTCAGTTGTCTACTACGTTAAAAAATATGAGGTTACTCTCAACTCCTTTACTCTGTTCACGCTTACTGTGATAGGGTTGTTTTTTCTGATTTATCAAGGAATCATAAAAGGGCTTCCTGAATTGCTTAAGTTTACGTCGTGGCTGGGTTGTTTCCTTTTTTTCGGGGTTCTTATCTACGGCATATGGTATACGCATAAAAACCGGATACTGTTTTTGAATACTTTTTTGATGTCATTGTTTCTCATCATTATCGGTTATACCTCTTATGGTCTGATTTATTTGCGTGCACAGGCAGGCCCCCCCATTAACGAAAATAATCCCTCTACAGCTGAGAATTTTTCTTCCTATCTTAGCCGTGAACAATATGGAGATATGCCTCTCTGGCCAAGGCGCTGGTCGTCCGAGCCACTTCACCAGTATTTTTACCAGCAGTATTCGAGTGAACTCGACTATTTTCTCACCTATCAGATGCAGAAAATGTATTTTCGTTACTTCGGTTGGCAATTTATTGGCCGTGAGCATGATATGGAAGGAGCGAAAGTAGACTGGTCAGTGTTATGGGGCATTCCTTTTTTTGTTGGGCTTATCGGTGCGATTACTCATTTCAGGCGTCAGTGGAAGATGGGACTTGTTGTTACAGCACTTTTTGTCCTTACCGGAGCTGCACTTGTTGTCTATCTTAATCAGACGGAGCCTCAGCCTAGAGAGCGTGATTACAGTTATGTCAGTAGCTTTTTTGCTTTTGCCTTATGGATAGGAGTTGGTGTTGAGAGTATCTGGTTCTGGGTAATCAAATACTTGAAACTTAAGCAACTGCGCATTCAGCTGGTTATGTCTGTGTTAACGATTACCACGGGATTACTTTTTATTAATGGAAAAATGTTGCAGGCCAACTATAGAGTGCATGACCGGTCTGGCAACTATGTACCGTGGGACTGGGCTTGGAATATGCTCCAGAGTTGTGAAAAAGATGCTATTCTTTTTACCAATGGTGACAATGATACTTTTCCTCTTTGGTATCTTCAGGAGGTTGCGCGTATTCGTACCGATGTGCGAGTGGTCAATTTGAGCTTGGCTAATACTTCGTGGTATCTTGATCAACTGAAAAATACCCGTCCGAGGGGAGCAAAACCGATTGCATTCAGTATGAGTAACGGAGAAATTGCTGATATTTCCTATGTTCCGATTGATTCAGTTGATGCTGTGCTTCCTGCCTTTTCAGCTTGCCAGAAACTTTATCGTGACTCCCGTCTCAATGGGTTTGCACTTCCGGCTGAGCCGCAGGATACCATGACATGGTTGTTGAAGCCTGGAATGACTTACAAGGGGCAAGGGTATCTCCGACCGCAGGATATAGCTATCTATGAAATTTTGATGAACAACTTTTCCAGTCGTCCGATTTATTTTGCCTTGACTGTTGATACTGAAAGTATGATTGGTATTGAAAACTATCTTCGTCTTGACGGATTAGTTTACAAGGTAGTACCGATTAAAAGTGCAGCTCCTATGAGCTATGTTAATCCTGTGCTTCTTTACAGTAATATTGTTGGTGTTTATCGGTATCGAAATAGTAATAATTCTCGTGTGTTTCTTGAAGAAACTTCACGAAGGCTTTGTAGTAACTATACGCCTCTTTTTGTCAGGCTTGCCCTTGAATTGTCCGTCAACCCTGACGGATGGATAAAAATATACGATTCTTCAGGTTCCCTGTGCAATGTCCAAAGGGGAGCACTTGCGCTGCAGGTACTTGATCTTTTGACCAAACGTTTTCCTGTGGTCCAGTATCCGTTAAATCCTGAACTTGCTGGTTCGGTGGTTGCTCTTTATGCGCGTCTTGGTGAAAAGCAGAAGTCCTCATTGTATATTAACTACCTTGAAAAATTGTGCTCCCAGTCATCGCTGGAGTCTGATCCTCGTCTTTTTTATACTCTTGCAAAAGCATACAGTTATATTGATAGAAAGGAAGAAGCAGGGCGCATCATCGAATCCCTTTCAAGGGAGCTGAAGCAACCTGAATTGAGGAAAAAGTTTGAAACAATGAAGCAATAACCATATGCATACCAGCATTCATGCAAGTGCCGTGGTCGGCCAAAGTGTCGTTCTCGGCGAAGGGGTTACGATCGGTCCTTTTACCGTTATTGATGATGATGTTGAAATTGGAGATGGAACCGAGATTGCACCTAATGTTTACATTGCCTCCGGTGCACGGATCGGTTGTAATTGCAGAATTCATTCCGGAGCAGTACTTGCTACAGCGCCTCAGGATCTCAAATTTGCCGGTGAAAAAACCTATCTCTATATCGGAGACAGGACGGTTATAAGGGAGTGTGTTACTCTTAATCGGGGCACAAAAGCGAGCGGGAAAACCGTTATCGGTTCTGATAACCTTATTATGGCCTATGTTCATGCAGGGCACGATTGCATAATCGGTAATAATGTTGTGATAGCCAACTCTGTTCAGTTCGGGGGACATTGTGAAGTTGGTGATTATGCGGTTATAGGCGGTCTTACTGGTGTGCATCAGTTTGTGCGTATCGGTCGCTTTTCAATGGTTGGTGGTATTGCAAGGGCATCGCTTGACGTACCGCCTTTTGTTATGGCTGGTGGGCACGAGTTGTTCCGCTACGAGGGGCTGAACGCCATTGGGCTCAAAAGAAGGGGATTTACTGCCGAAAAGATAACTCTTATACGAAATGCCTACAGGTTGCTTTTTCAATCGGGACTTCTACTTCAGAATGCTCTTGAAAAGGTTAAATTGGAACTTCCTTTAGAGCCGGAAATTGTCGAAATACTTGACTTTTTTGCATCGGGTAGATATGGCCGGAAATTTCTCAGACCGTTTAATAACTAAATTGCAAGAGTATACAGCATGTCTCGTTGGGCTATTGGTATTGATCTCGGAGGTACGGCAATCAAGGCAGCCATCGTCCAAGAGGAGACGGGGATTTTGACTGATAAGACGATTTCCACTGATAAAACATTTGGCACGAAGGGTGTAATCGTGCAGCTTGCAGCAATTATTGCCGCATTCTATCGTAATGCTGCGGAAGTTCTTGATCCTGCTAATTTTGCCGGTATTGGACTTGGAGCACCGGGTGCGGTCAATGCCGAACTAGGTATTTTGAGTTATCCACCGAATTTACCAGGCTGGAGTGTTTGTCCCTTGCTTGATGAATTACATGAGTGTTTGAGGGAAAAAGAAAATCTTTCTATTAGGAGAGGTATTCTTGAAAATGATGCCAATGCGGCAGCACTTGGTGAAGCTATGTATGGTGCCGGCAAGGGATTCCGGGATTTTTTCCTTGTAACACTTGGTACCGGTGTGGGTGGAGGAATTATCCTTAATAAACAACTTTACCGTGGGTCTAAAGGTACGGCTGGCGAGATTGGTTTTATAATTATTGATTTTACAGGTTCAGGTTTTCATTCGGGTATTCGGGGAACTCTTGAGGGGTTTATCGGTAAAGAAGGCATTGTTAAGCTTGCGCGCCAGATGATTGAGGAAAATCCTTTGGGTTCTTCTCTTAGTAGATTGTGCGATAATGACTATGCAAATCTTTCTCCGCGTCATCTTGAACGTGCTGCAAGGGAAGGGGATGAACTTTCTCTTAAGATCTGGCATCGTGTCGGTTCTATTCTTGGTGTTGGACTTGCCAATGTAACAGTGATCATGGATATCAGGAAATTTGTGCTTGGCGGCGGTATTTCGGCTGCCGGAAACCTTATCATAGATCCTGCTTTAGAGCAGTTCAGACTTTCTACACTTCCCTCTATGCATGAAGGCCTTGAACTGGTGCCGGCTCTGCTCGGCAACAAGGCGGGAGTTTATGGTGCAGCTGCCCTTTGCTTTGACTAAACATAAAGTGGTTTTGTTATATGATACACGAAGAGCTACTGCATCTTATCTATCCTAATGTCTGTGTGGTCTGTAGGAGAGTATTGCTTAAGAAGGAAAAGTATTGCTGCAGTGCCTGTATGGCGGAATTTGACACTTTCGTCAGTCCTGTTGCCTCAGAACAGATGATGCGTCATACTATCGCTTCCCGTTTCGGCGCAACATTTCACTTTGAAAAGGGGTGGTGTCGTTATCTGTTTCATAAAAAGAGTTCTTTGCAGGTCGCGCTTCACGCCATGAAGTATGAAAGACTTTTTAATCTTGGGATTATTTTTGGCCGTCAGTTAGGAGAGTGGATGCTTTCCGATGGCAATATAGAAGATATCGAATGTATTGTACCGGTTCCACTTCATCCGCTGAAAAAAATTGAACGTTCCTATAATCAGTCGGAAAAAATAGCTGAAGGTATCGGTCAAGCCTTGCGAAAATCTGTTCGTAGTGATCTTCTTGTCAGAAAAAAGTATACAAGGTCTCAAACAGGACTTACTGCAGAAGATCGAAAAAAAAATATGGATAGTGCGTTTCAGGTTACTCAGGGCATTATGTTACGGCATGTGCTTCTTGTTGATGATGTTTTGACCACTGGTGCGACAATGGCCTCTGCTACCTTGGCTTTTCACAAGGAAAAAGTTGAACGTGTTTCGCTGGCTACACTGGCTTTAGCTGCAAGAGAGTGATAACGAAATGGAACTTTTTTATACAGCTCGCCAAAATATTGATCTTAATGCGTCGAGTTTAGTTGTTGATGGTGATGAGTTTCATCATTTAATCCGTGTTTTGAGAAAAAAAAAGGGTGAGATGATTCTTGTGACCGATGGCAATGGCCTAAGTTGCAAAGTACAGATTGTAGAAGTCGGACAATTATCGCTGGAAGGGAAAATTATTACTCATAGTCTTGTCGAACGACCGAAAACTAATGTTACTGTAGCACTTTCATTGCTCAAGAATCCACAGCGGTTTGAATGGTTTCTTGAAAAATCCACTGAACTCGGAATATCGTCAATCATTCCTATGATCACTCTTCGGACGTTTTTTCATCCGCTATCGCGAGAAAAAGTCCAAAGCCGACTTAAACGATGGAATAGTATTGTATTGTCTGCTGCTCGTCAATCAAAACGCTATTACCTTCCACAGCTTATTGAGCCAATTTCATTCAGTCAAGTTTGCTCGCTTAATGGCTATGATTTCAAATTAATTCCTTACGAATTATCAAAGGAAGCTCCTGTAGTATATTGTTCCGGAAAAAATACAATTTTTATGATAGGTGGCGAAGGAGGGTTCACTGCTGACGAAATTCAGGCAGCTAAATCAGCTGGATTTTATGAAATTTCTCTGGGACAAACAATTCTCAGGGCTGAAACTGCGGGTGTTTTTGTTGTTGCTATGGTTCGTGCGCAATTATTTGGAGAAATGAGTCAGAGGTGGTTTTAAGAGTTGGCATAATTAGAGCTTATTCTTAAGGGCACCTCTAAAAAGTGAGTTTTGCACTATGATTGGAATTGACACTCCCCGTATAGATCATAAAGCTTCAACTATGGATCCAATGAAATCAGTTTATTGTCCTGTTATAAGCGAAAAACGCTTCGTTTTGCTTACAACAGGTCGTACTTATCCCATGATGGCATAAACTTTTTTGTTCAGCTGCACACAGCGCATCATGTTGTAGGTCAAATTCATCAGCCCGATTTTGGCGGCTGCTCTT
>Ga0194037_1001786_pt1 | contig 15046 bp, 8 predicted proteins | sample JunL306m_MetaG_FD_148653 | JGI IMG/M metagenome (GOLD analysis project Ga0194037, IMG submission 148653) | Anoxic zone freshwater microbial communities from boreal shield lake in IISD Experimental Lakes Area, Ontario, Canada - Jun2016-L304-6m | ecosystem: Environmental > Aquatic > Freshwater >...
CCGCGCTGCTCACGGGCAAGAGCCCTGCGCGGCTGCACATGACATTCGTCGGCGAGGGCAAAAATGACAGCGGTGACAATGCCAACAGGCGTCTGCTGCCACCCGCGGCGTCCATGGAACTTGCCGCTGGCGAAACCACCATCGCTGAGTTCCTTAAACCGGCCGGCTATGTGACCGCCCACTTCGGCAAATGGCACTTGGGCCGCGTGAGTCCCGGCCAGCACGGGTACGATGAGAACGATGGTGCCAATAACAATGGCGGCCCGGACAATGTCGCCAACCCGCATCCGAAACAATTATACAACATGACCGAGCGCGGAATGGACTTCATGGCCCGTCAGGTCAAAGCCGCCAAGCCGTTCTATCTTCAGTTGTCACACTATGCGGACAGGCAGGGCGGCACTGCCAGTCCGGAGGCCTTGGCCATGGTCAAGGCGTGGGGCGGCAGCCTGAACGAACGCGAATTGGCGGAAGCTGCGTCGGACCTGGATCTCGACATCGCTTTTGGCATGTTGCTCAAGAAGATCGATGATTTGGGAGTCGCAAACAACACCTATGTGATCTTCACCACCGACCATGGCACGCCTGGCAAGAACCCGCCGTTGTCCGGCGGCAAGGGCACGGTGTCAGAAGGCGGCTTGCGGGTTCCATTCATCATCCGCGGGCCTGGCATCAAGGCAGGTGCCTGCTCGCATGTCCGGACTTTCGGCGAAGATCTGTTTCCGACGATCGCCGGGTTGGCGAACGTCACCGAACCGCTGCCCAAAGGCATCGAGGGCGGCAGCTTTGCAGCCGTATTGGCCGATGGCGGCCAAGGGACGGTGAAACGTCCGCGCGAAGAGTTTGTCGTTCATTTCCCGCACTATGACAAGGATGCCATCGGCCCGGCGTCGGCGATCTTATTGGGCGATTACAAGCTGATCCGGGCGTATGAGACGGGGGCGTTGCGTCTTTATGACCTCACCAAGGATCCGGGCGAACGGATGGATATCGCAGTGAAAATGCCCGACATCGCCAAGCAGATGAACCAGCGGTTGACGGACTATCTCTCAGCCGTAGACGCGCAAATGCCGAAGTCGAATCCGGCATATGACCCGAGCAAGCCGACGCAGGAAAGGCGCGGTGGCAGACGGAAGGAGGACAAATGAGTCAGCCAACTCTCGTCATGCTGCTGGCCTGCGGGCTTGCGGGCGCACAGGATGCCGGGAACAAACAGGAACGCACGGGCGGGTCGAGACAACCCGTCCAAACCTCCAATTGCAATGATGTTCCAGCGCATCCGTTTGAACTCATTCTGGGCCGTCCGACCGCCAAATCGGTTACGATAAGCGTCTTGAGCTACGATGATGTGGAAGGGTTGATCGCCTACGGCACCGAAGCGGGCAAGCTGGACACCCAAACCGCCAACCGGCAGTTTAAGAAAGGGGAGCCCGTGGAAATCGTGCTCACGCCGCTGGAGCCCAACACCGAATATCGTTACCAATTCCGTTCGGCGCGCGGTAATAGTGGCGAGTTCTCATTTCACACCGCCCGCCCGCCGGGCAGTCCGTTCACGTTCACGATTACTGCGGATTCGCATCTCGACGAACATACCGAGCCTTCCATCTATCAGAGAACCCTGGCCGGCGCGCTGGCTTCAAAGCCGGACTTTCATATTGATCTGGGCGACACCTTCATGTCCGAGAAACACCCGGATCGGGCGTCCGCCGCCAGACAATATCTCGCGCAGCGGTTCTACTTTGGGCAAACCTGCCAGTCCGTCCCGTTGTTTCTCGTGCTCGGCAATCACGATGGCGAAAGCCCGCGTGGGCGCGGCGATGCGTCCGATAGCCTGGCGGTCTGGTCCAACATGATGCGCAAACGGTATTTTCCCAACCCGGTTCCGGACGAATTCTTCACGGGCAACGCCAACAAGCATCCCGAGGCCGGCCTGTTGCAGGATTACTATGCATGGCAATGGGGAGATGCGCAGTTCATCGTGCTCGACCCGTTCTGGTTCACCCAACAACAGCGGGGTCGCAAGGACAACTGGAGCCGCACGCTCGGCACTAACCAATATCAATGGCTCAAGGAAACCCTCGAAGCCAGTAAGGCGAAGTTCAAATTCATCTTTATCCATCATCTGGTCGGCGGGGCGGACGACCAGTGCCGGGGTGGAGCGGAAGCCGCGCCATGGTATGAGTGGGGTGGCAAAAATCGGGATGGCACGGACGGCTTTGCGCGGAATCGCCCGGGTTGGTCGGCACCGATCCATCAACTGCTGGTCAGCAACAAGGTCAGCGTCGTGTTCCACGGCCATGATCATCTGTACGCAAAGCAGGAGCTTGATGGTATTGTCTATCAGGAAGTGCCGCAACCGGGGGCGCCGGGCAACGGCAGGGTGCCACTGCCAGCGGCCGAGTATGGCTACAAGGCCGGCGTGATTCTTGGTAGTTCGGGGCACCTGCGGGTGGCGGTTTCCCCAACCCAGACGAAGGTGGAATACATCGGCACCGATCAGGCGGCTGCCCATGCTTATGTGGTTCCATCTGCGGTCGGTAAATGAATCCCTACGGTAAGTGCGTGTTGGCAATTCACCGACTTACCCCAGCGCAAAGCTGGCTGGAGAGAATCTGGTATTTGACGCCGGTTTGAGCTGATTGCAGACTCTACAGGATTTGTGCCCGTCAGGTGAGGACCGGTGTTTATCACGCAAACCACTGAATACGAATGATTAAACGGGTTTCATGTGATTGTCACCGAAAATGGTATCCGCACCCGTGCGGCTATTGGGGAAATTTAGGGGAAATTCGAGGCAAGCAGTGTCGTTGTTCCGTTCGCCAGATCGAAACCTATCGCCAGCGGATATCCGGGCCTCTGTTGGACCGGATCGACATCCACTGCGAGGTGCCGCTGGTGGACTTCCGCGAGCTGTCTTCCAATGCCGCCAGCGGTGAAAAATCGGAAACCATCCGCGAACGGGTGGTGCAGGCGCGCCTCATCCAGACCGAACGCTTCCGCAAAGCCAGCAACTCGACCAACTCGGCGATGAGCCCGCGCCAGATGAAGGCCCACTGCCAACTTGACGCCGAAGCCAACGGTTACCTCGAACACGCGATGGAGGAAATGAACTTTTCCGCCCGCGCCCACGACCGGATCCTCAAGGTGGCGCGCACCCTCGCCGATCTGGCGGGCGCAACGAACATCCGTGCCACCGACATTCTGGAGGCGATTCAATACCGTTCTCTGGATCGAAAGTTGTTTTCGTGACCTCGACCATACCGAGTAGATCATCAGATCGGTGGAAGTGTGATTTTGCCGCATCTGGATCAACGATCGTCCGGAGTCAGCTCTTAAATCTGCACCAAACCACGCTGGACCGCGAGAATCGCCGCTTCGGTGCGGGTTTCCACGCCGAGCTTGGCCAGGATGTTGCGGACATGCGCTTTGACGGTGAATTCGTTGGCTACAAGGACGCGGGCGACGTCTTTGTTGGATAGTCCGCGGGCAATGAGCGCCAGGATTTCCAACTCGCGGGCCGTGAGCGCTTGGAAGGCATCTCGCTCGGCAAGGCGCTCCGCGACGGCGGGTGGCAAATACCGGCGACCCTCGATCACGGCGCGGACCGCGGCTTCGAGCTGTTTGCTTGGAATGCTTTTCAACAGGTAACCACTCGCCCCGGCGGTCATCGCGCGGTGGATGTCTTCGTCTCCATCATAGGTGGTCAGCATCAGCACACGCGCATCAGGTTGGGACTTGCGGATGATTTTCAGGGCATCGATTCCCGTCCCATCGGGCATTTGAAGATCCAGTAAAGTAAGGTCCGGTTGATGCTGGGCATGGGCGGCGACGGTTTCAGCAACATTGGCGGCCTCGGCGACAACCTCGAAGTCAGGGCGCAGGTCGAGCACCACCCGCAAACCTTCGCGGAAGAGTTCGTGGTCGTCGGCAATCAGGATACGGATCATGGGGATGGTTTTTCTATCAGGCGGTTTGAGGCAGGGAAACTTGGATGTAGGAACCGCCGCCGACTTCGGATCTCACGGTCAACGATGCCCCGAGCAACTGCGCCCGCTCACGCATGCCTTGCTGCCCGTAATGGGGTCTGTCATTCGCCACGGGCTGGGTGGGGTTGAATCCATGGCCATTGTCTTTCACCGTCAGGACGATCTTTCCGTTCTCGCGTAGTAGCGTGATTGCCAGAGTGGTGGCGTGGGAGTGTTTGAGGACGTTGGCGACGGCTTCCTGGGCGATGTGCAGAAGCTCGCATTCCTGCTCGTTTGAAAGCCCGGCATCACCGTCGCAAAGATCCAGAGTGGTGGCGATGCCGGTATCTTCGGTGAGCAGTCTAACGGAATCACGCAAGGCATCTGGCAGGTTGTGTTTCTCAAGCGCCAGACTGCGAAGCCCCCAGACGGTGCGGCGGACCTGGGTTTGGCTGAGGCGCAGCAGTTCCGTGGCCTTCTCCATTTGCCGCCGGGCGGGTTCCAATTCGGCGGCATCTGGATGTGGGAGCAAGTCGTTGGCGGCATCCATGCGCAGGGCGGCACCGGCGAGGGTTTGCTCAAGCGAGTCATGAAGGTCGCGGGCGAGGCGGTTGCGCTCGGCGGTCACGGCGGAGTATTCGCTAAGCTCGTCGCGGCGCGCGCTGAGCTGGGCATGCAATTGGTCAGTGCGGGTTTCTACACGTTTTGCCAGTGCGTCTCTTGCTGCCACGAGTTCGGATTCGGCCAGGACGAGGCTCTTGTTTTTGCGGGTCAGCAGTCCTGTGAAAAACATCACGGTTACCAGTCCCGATCCGGTCGCGGCGAGCGCAACAGCAAGGCGCAGTGGCGTCCACCAAGGAGCTGGCTCCACCACCCGAACGTCGGTGAGATTTCTCAAATGAATCAATAGATCGCGGGATTTCAGGTAGCCCTCTTCCTGCTGAGGCGATCCTACCGATCCTTCCGCGATGCCGGTGACGGTGATGACGGCTCCTGGCGCGGCGGGGAGCGCATCACGGGGGATGCTGCCGTCGAATTCGGCGGCGAATAGCAGATGGTCATCTTTCAGCAAGAGGCGGGCGGGGCTCACATCGGTCTGAGTTTCGATCAGCCGTCCGGTGACTCGAACGAGCCGTCCTTCATGGGAAAAGGCATCTCGTGCGGTCTTCATCACGGCGGGCTCCAGAGCGGTGCTGTCACCCAGGATTCGGCACTGGCCATCTTCGAGTGTCGGGCTGAGCGGACCAGGTGTTGGAAAACCAAGCACCTCCACCATGGAGTTCAACGCGGGTGGCTCGACCTTGCCTGTGGTCCAAACCCGCACCCCTTGCTCTTCATCCTGGATTTGAAAGGAGTCGTTGTTTCGAGAATGGGTGACTGTCCCCCGGGTGCGGATCCGGTGGCCGGGCGCTCCACTGACAGGATGACCTAACAAACCCTTCAGAGGCGTGAGTGGCAGCGTGGATGCATCCCGTGGTGCTTCGAGAACCTCGATGAATTCCGGGTTGGTCACCCGCATTTGCGCGGTCAGAACCTGCCCGGCTTCGTTGACGGCGACGGCGTTGATTCCCCTGATCCGCACCACTCCATCCACCAGTCCAGACAGTCTTCCTGCTTGAGCGCTGGGGGTGAGGACCAGGATCCGGGTGCCCTTGGCATCCAGTTGCATGATAGCGTGGTCGCGGCCTAAGGCCGACCATGGCTGCACCGCCCGGACGATGCCGGAAAGTTCGACGAAATGGCAGTCGAAGGAACCGCTCAACAACTCGCTTCCCGTGACATTTTCAGGTTCCGGAAGGCCGGGTTCTCCGATCACCTCGAGTGCTTGCACCACGAAGTCGGGTGCGAATCTTCCTTTCTGGAGGTAGCCCCCAACTTCGACTTTCTGGCCAAGCTTGAGATCACGAGGGCGATTCACATGCATCGGCAGCCAGATGGCGGACTTGCCGTCTTGAATGGCGATCTCGGTTTGCTGGTCGCTGATATGATTGATGATGCCGCTCGTTCTCGCCTCGATGTGGAGGCCTTCTTCGTTCGTGAACTCACGCAACTTGCTGATGCTCAGAAAAGGGGCCTCCTGTGCCACGGCACGCGGAAAGACCACGCCGATGGCGATGAAAAAAATCAAAGAAGCTCTGCCGAATGCAATCAAATCGGCTCTTAGGTAGCCACAAAACTCCTTGCCTGCAAAGCCGCGTCTGACAATCGCGCTAGTCATTTCGGACTATAGCCCGGACGAGAAAACCGGGGTAACCACCATGTATGCGCGTTTTTCAAGCACTTCCGGCTCTGATCCTCGTCCTGTTTCCCGGCTTGGCCTGTGGACAGGTGCTGCAAGTCAACGGCACACGGATCGTCAACAGTTCGAACAATCAGGAAGTGATCCTCAACGCGGTCAACTTCGGCAATTGGATGGTCATGGAGGGCTACCTGATGAACTCCACCACCCAAGCCCCCGCCCAGCACGATTGGAAACAACAGTTGACCACCCTCGTTGGCCTGGCCAATGTGAAAACCTTCTACGACGCCTGGCTGGCCAACCACGTCACCCCGGCTGACGTCAACCAAGTAAAGAGCTTGGGCTTCAACGCCGTGCGCCTGCCATTGCATTACGAATATTTTGTCAACCGTGACACACCCGAGGAATGGAACGAGCAGGGATTTGTCCTGTTGGACAATGTCATCTCGTGGTGTGCGGCGGCGGGCATTTACGCCATCATTGACCTGCACGCCGCTCCCGGAGGCCAGAGCAACAATGCAATCAGCGACTACGATGACACCCGTCCCTCGCTTTGGGACAGCGTGGCGAACCAGGACAAGACCGTGCGTCTCTGGCAACGGATTTCCGAACGTTACAAGAACCAGCCATGGGTCGCCGGTTATGATTTGATCAACGAGCCCGCCTGGGACCTTCCCGGCGGCACACTCTTGCGCACGCTTTACGGACGCATCACCGATGCCATCCGCGCGATCGGCGACAACCACATCCTCTTTATCGAGGGAAATGGGTATAGCAACGACTACAATGGCCTCACTCCCGCGTGGGATGCCCAAATGGTCTATGTGTTTCACAAATACTGGTCCTCTGCCGAGTCGCCGACGGAAATCCAGTGGGTTCTTGATCTGCGGACCGCTCAGAGCCGTCCGATCTGGTGCGGCGAGCATGGCGAAAACAACAACGACCATTTCACCAGGATGGTCGAACTGCTCCGAGGCCAGGGCATCGGCATGTCATGGTGGCCGATGAAAAAATTCAAGAGCATCAACGGCCTGGTGGATGCCACTTTCCCTGACGGGTACCAGGATCTCCTCGACTATCTCGGAGGCACAAAGCCGGATTTGAACCCCACGGCCGCATTCACCACGCTGATGGAGCTTGCCGGGTGCTTGCGATTGGAAAACTGCCGCGTCCAGACCGAGGTGATCCGCTCGATCCAAAGCCAGCCCGGCAATCGAGATACAGCACCCTTCGCGCAGCATCGAATCCCCGGTCGCATCCACGCGCCGGACTACGACCAAGGAATGAATGGCCACGCCTATTCGGATGCCGCTTGGGAAAACTATAACCTGACCACTTCCAACTACACTGCGGGCAACGAGGGATGGTCCTACCGCAACAACGGAGTGGATGTCCAAGCCTGCTCCGACGCCTTGTCCAACGGCTATAATGTGGGTTGGTTCGTGGCACCCGAGTGGATGCGCTACACCGTCACGGTCGCCACGCCCGGCACTTACCGCATCGAACTGCGCGTCGCGAAGGGCGGCGGCGATGACGGCAAGGTGGAAATCCAGGACGGCGACGGACTGCGAGTCCTCGCCAGCGCTACGATTCCCGATACCGGCGGCGACTCATCCTATCAGACGATTGTTTGCAGCGGCGGCTTCGCCAGCGCGGGCACGCAGGCGATCCGCATCGCGAACGTGGCCGGTTCCTACAACATCGCTTCGGTGAATTTCATTTGGGAAATCGCCACCCTGCCGCCGACCACTCCGGCGAAGGTGCCGGTCCGGACCGTCACGTTCAAGGGCAGCAACGGGCTCTATGTGACATACAGCAGCGGAAACAAACTCGCGTCTTCCACCGCCACCAGCGAAGGGACAAGGGAGCGCTTCACCTTGACCGATGCAGGTGCCGGACGCGTCGCCCTTCGTGCTTCCAATGGCAAATATCTCCGGTTCAACACCACCAATAGCAAACTTTACGCGGACGCCGCGAGCATCGGCACGGATGAGCGTTTCCTTCTGAGAAACCTGAGCGGAGCCTTCTCACTACAAGGCTCCAACGGCCTCTATGTTTCTTCGGAAGGAGGGTCCACCAACGGCCTCACCTGCACCCGCACCAATCCATCGGGGTGGGAATACTTTCGTGAGTCGGTCGTCTCGATCAGCTGGTTCCCCGCCGCCGCCGCACCCGCCGCGCCTCAGGGACTTGAAGCGGTGGTCACTGGTCTGGCCGCAACGCTCAACTGGAATCCCGTGTCCGGCGCGTCGCACTACACGGTGAAACGGGCGACTCAATCGGGTGGTCCCTATTCGATAGTCGGCACCTATCTCACCGAGCCGGAGTTCACGGACCGCTTTACCCAGAAAGGGCTGAAGTATTACTACACGGTCGTTGCTTACGCAGGCAACGTGTTCGGACCCGCATCGGGGGAAGTCAGCCTCACCATTCCCGGTCTGCCCACGGCTTGGTTGCGGCAGGATATCGGAAACGTGGGCATCGCAGGAAGCTCCAGTTTCATCGATGATGCGTTCACTCTCCAAGGATCCGGCTCGGACATCTGGGGGAATGAGGACGCCATCAGTTTCGTCTCCCAGGCCCTCAGCGGCGATTGCGTGATCAACGCGCGCCTCGTGAGCATGTCCAACACGGACTACTGGGCGAAAGTGGGATTGATGATGCGCGAGTCCAATGCCGCAAGTGCCAAAAATGTCTCGTTACTGGTCACCCCGGAGGGCGGAGGCGCGCGGTTGCAATGGCGGAATTCCCAAGGCGGCGACACCTCCGACCACCAACTCAGCGGGAGCAACGCGCCGTTGTGGCTGCGGATCGTGCGCAGCGGCGACACTTTTACCGGATGGCAATCCAACGACGGTGCGACTTGGACCAATAGTCATGCTGTGACACTCGCGATGAGCTCAGAGGTTCTGGTCGGTCTGGCGGTAACATCACACAACAACGGCGCTCTCAACACCGCCATCTTTGACAACGTCGGCCTCGCCGTGCTGCCACTCGGAACTTCAAGCTGGAACTCATTTCAAAACACCTGGTTCTCCGCCGGACAGCTCGCCAACGCCAGCCTCAGCGCCCCGGATGCCGATCCGAACCAGGACGGAATGGCCAATGTTTTTGCCTATACTTCCGGCATCAGTCCGTGGCTCCGCGCAACAACCGAAAACGGTGTCTACCCCATCGTCGGGATTCAGGACGGATTCCTCTCCATCACCTACACGCGTTTGAGGCGGCGTTTCGACTTTGAATGCATCGGCGAGGTTTCCAGTGATTTGAGAACTTGGAATTCAGGCGCGGGTTTCACCATAGAAACCAAAGTAGTTCCTCTCGATGACATCCGCGAGCAGGTGACGGTGCGTGATGCTGCCCCGATTTTCGGAGTCGATCAGCGGTTCATGCGTCTCCGAGGAACATTTTTGCCATGAATGCGATGCGACTCCGCCTAAATCATAGACTGTTTATCGTTGCATCACATCAATCTTCCGGCAGCCCTCACGGCGATAGAAACCCTGACCCATGACCCAGAAACCCATAAGATTGGCCCACGCAAAGGGTTTCGCGCTTATTGTCACGCTCTCGCTGATGATTTTGCTGACCGTCATCGCGGTCGGTTTACTCTCGTTGAGCGCAATCAGCCTGCGTTCATCCGCCAGCGGTGAGGCGCAGGCCCGGGCGGCAGCCAATGCCCGCTTGGCAGTCATTCTGGCCATCGGTGAGCTTCAAAAAGAAACGGGGGATGACCGCAGGATCACGGCTGATGCCTCCTTGTTTCCTTCTGCCAGGCAAAGTCACCTGGTTGGGACTTGGTCGTCGTGGACGCCGGGATTCGACAAGAATCCGGATCAGAGTGCGCCGGATTACACGAAGCCGAAGACCGATCTTTTCCGTTCATGGCTGATTTCAGCACCCGATCCTTCGGCCCTCAAGAGAAAGGACTGGTCAGAGACGAACGTCGATCCAAGCTGGATACGCCTTTTCTCGACCATTCGCAACGGCTACGATCTGAGTGCGCCACCGGTTGCAGTCTCCAAGGGAGCCTATGCATGGGCCGTGTCCCAGGAGAACACGAAAGCCAAAGTCAACGTCTCCGGACCGGATGTAGACACCATGGTCAACGCCGCCCTGCAAGTCCAGCGCCGCCCATCGCTGGCCCTTGGTACCGCACTCAAGCAACCCGCCGACGGCTGGAACCTGCGGGCGAACCGTGTGATTTCGTTCGATCAAATCGCGCTTGATCCCGATCTGATCGCCGACTCCGCAGCGCTGCCGGCTGCGGGTGCCAGTTTCACAACTCACGCGCAGGGATTGCTCACGGACGTGGTCAAGGGAGGATTCAAGGTGGATCTCAATCTCGGCTTTGAGATGGGCGACTCGGATTTTGAGAGGGCGTCGTGGGACGGCACTCCAAATCCATTCCGCTCGCCCAATGCCAACATGGGTTTCTCATCCCCGGCAACCTACAAAGGTCAGCGGGCCTTGTTCCGACCGCTGGTGGAAAATCCGATTGTCTCCAATGTCACCGACTACAGTGAGGTGAAAATCGACGACCGCTTCCTCGCTGCGGGCGTCCCCACATTTGAGCACCTGCGTTCGTATTACCGCATGCCCCATCATCTTTACGGTGGCACTTCGCCAACGGTTGCCTGGCGCGGAGCCGATCATGTCGCGGCAAGCATCCCGGGCGCTTCTGGCGGCACCCAATTCTCGCCCGCCAAGCCGCCAAGCGGCACGACATCCAGTCTCGCCGTCCGGCCGATTCTTAACCGGATGATCTATCTTCTCAGCGTGAAATTTGTCAGACCCGGCGGTGGCACCAGCCCGATCCGAATCCGGCTGGTGCTCACGCCGGTCATCGCGCTGTGGAACCCCTACAATACCGCACTCGAAATGCAGGGGGCCTACGCGTTTCCTTGGATGGATCTGCCGTTTCAAATGACCTGGAAAAGAAACAACGTGCAGGCCGGTGACTTCGTTTTGGCCGTGATGATGGGCCAGGATTCATGGGTTCCACGGCAGGCGGGTCCCTATTTCAGGTGTGACCTGAGTGCTGACGGCAATGACCTGAACAAGGCCATCCGTTTTGAACCCGGCGAAGTCCGTGTCTTCGTGCCTTCATCGCCAACTCCGACTCTTTTCAACAGGAAGGAGACGCAGCTGGAAAAACGTTCGGTAAAGATGCGACCGGTGGCGGATGTCCAGGACCTCAATCTAACCGGTGGATTCGAAATCCCGATGGAGGATGGAATCTATGGCAAAACCCTTCCAGCGCTCCGGGACACTGACAAAATCACCCTGAAGCTCGAAACCTATCAACAGCAGGGCAAAGGATTTCACTACTTCGTCTCGCTTGTCGATGCCGCAAGCCAACAGGCGATCTCCGATGTCCAGATCCTCAATCTCACCACCGTCTCACTACCCGAATCCGCTCCTATGATCGCATCCGCATTGCTGCAAGCTCCTCCCCAACCTTACGCGGTCATCGAAACGTTTCACCGCACGGCAAAGACCGTTGATGGATCCTCCAACTCCGACCTGGTCTATACAACCAATCCCCGCCAGGCATCGATCAACCATCAGCTTGCAGCAGGCACTTTCAGTGTGGCTCCGCACTATCAATCCACCCTGCGTGCAGTGGCGTCCTTTGATGGAGCGATCCAGACGAGCTTTGACGGCAGGCGTTCCTTCTGGGGGGCGACCAACAGTCCGCCGGAGGGAAAGGATCATCTTCCGTTTTTCGAGATACCGCGCGAGCCGTCTCTCTCGTTGGCATCTTTCCAATCCGCCGACCTCGCGTCCTCAGCCTTCTCGTCCGCGAACCAGTTCGCCAATAGCTGGGCATCACCCTACCTCGGCCTAGCCAAGACGGCGTCCGTCGATACCGCGCCCATCCCCGGAGTTCCGGTCTATGACACCCCCTATCTCACCAATGAGGCGCTGTGGGATGGATTCTTCTTCAGCGGTGCAGCGCCCACGCTAAGGCCCTCGTCCAGTGGCAGCCCAGCGACAGCGTGGAGCGCTCCGATCGCCAATGTGGAACGCCCCCTTCGCGATGTGGTGACCGAATTCGTGAAGGATCCTGCCGGTAAACCGCTTGCTAACAGCCGTATGAGACTCAACAAGGCGGGACTCGCTGATGAAGACCTGGTGAAGCGCCTGCTCGATCCCGAAGGTTGCACCCGCATCGCCGCCCATCTGAGCGTGGATGGAGCCTTTAACGTCAATTCCACGGATGTCGAGGCCTGGGCGGCATTGCTCTCCGGCCTGCGTGGGGAAGCATTCCAGGTTGAAGGCGGAGCACCGTCCCAATCGCCGCAAACGGCATTTCCGAGGTTCCGTCATCCTACCGGCAAGACGGACGATAACTGGAATGGATTTCGCGCCTTGGACGACGCTCAAATCCGGACCCTTGCGGAAAACCTCGTCAGGGAAATTCGCTTGCGCGGGCCCTTCCTTTCGCTCGGCGAATTCGTCAACCGCCGCGTCGAGGACAGCGCCCTCGGGAAAAGCGGTGCCATCCAGGCTGCGATTGACGCGGGCAAGCTGAACGAGCAGGCCAAGCAGGAAAGTTTTTCGACCGACAAATATCCCTCGGAAGCACAGAACCACATCATCGCGGATACTGGCGTCGGCATTCCCGGTTTCTTGACCCAGGCCGATGTGCTCCAGTCGCTTGCGCCCGTGATCACCGTGCGCTCGGACACCTTCACCATCCGCGGTTACGGTGAGGCCCGCGATGCTGCCGGGAAAGTGATGGCCCGCAGTTGGTGCGAGGCGGTCGTCCAACGCACGCCCCGGTTCGTGGACCCCACGGATGCGGCGGATGCCGCCATCGCATCGATCACGCCGACCAACCAGACGTTTGGCCGCCGTTTTGAAATCATCTCCTTCCGGCAGCTTTCGCCATCAGAAATCCGATAATCGCCCTGAAAATCTAACAAAACCATGCAAGCCTCTCTCCATCGATACTCACTGATCCTTCTTCTTGGTATTCTTGCCGGACATGAATCACTGGTAGCCGCCACCATCCGCTTTCTGCCATGGGACCATACGGTCGCCGCCCGCAAGATCGCCTTTCAGCATGGCAAGGAATCCGTAAATCTCTCACTTCATCCCGACCAGCGATCCGGCCCGATCAGAAGCACTGCCGGTGAGGAGCTTCTTCAACTCGTCGCCCTCGACCGCACCAGTCCGGATGGCAAGCCCGCAAGCCTCGACGTCAAAATGCCTGCCGGGATCCAAGCCCCTTTGGTCTTGATTCTCCCGGACGCAAAGCATCCCACCGGTCTGCGTTCCTTCGTCATCGAGGATGCGTCCGCCAACTTCGCTTGGGGAACCATGCGCTTCGTCAATGCGACCGGCAAAACCCTCCTCGTGCGACATGATAAAACCATCAAGGAACTGCCTGATACATGGACTCCGGTCGATATCGCGCCCGGTGGCGACGCCCGTAACGCGGGCGTGCAGGTGGCCGCTCGCGACGACACCAAGACCATCCTCTACTCCGCCGTCTGGAAGCATGATCCCAATATCCGCAAGCTGATCTTCGTCGTTCCCGGCGCCGACGTCCGCACGGGCGTGGTCGCATTCAAAATCGTCCCGGAAGATCGCCGCGTTCTTGCCGCAACTACCGCCCAGGAAACCGAAGCAGAAAACTGAGTCCCCATTCAAATCCATGTCAAACTTCATCACGTCCCTGCTCTGTGTCGCCATCCTCGCCATTCTCTGCCCTTGCGGCGTCGTTCGCGCCGCATCAGTCCGCTTTGTTCCTTTGAATGAGGAGATCGCCGCCCTCAAAATCGCCGTCAAGGACGCAAAAAAAACAACGACCCTCAAAGATCTCACCCCCCTGAAACGCTCCACTGCCTATCCATGCACGATCGGTGAAACGCCTCTCCAACTGGTGGCGCTGGACCGCAAGGCCCCTGACGGAAAGCCCGAGTCCGTCGGGATTGCGATACCACCTGACATCAAGTCACCCCTTGTATTGATCCTTCGCGACCCGCAACACCCGTCTGGTTTGCGTGCGATTGCCATCGATGACAGCAAAGCCGCCTTTCCCTGGGGTTCCATTCGTTTTTTCAACACCACAGGCAACCCGTTGACCATCCGCTTCGGAACCGATCTCAAACCACTGCCAGAAGGAGACAAGCTCGTCGATATCAAGCCTGACGGCCCGGCCCGCAGGATCGGGGTCCAAGTATCTTTGGAGAATGAACCGGACGAAATCCTTTACTCGGCAGTATGGGAACATGATCCCCAAGTGCGGAAACTCATCTTCGTGCTGCCCGGAACCAACCCTCAGACCAAGGCTGTGGACCTGAAGGTCATTCCAGAAGACCAACGGATCAAGAAGTAGGGACTTCACTCCCTGCCGCCGGAATCATTCATAGCCGAGTCCGAATCCGAAGGGGAATTGCGGGTTCTCGATTTCCTTCTGAGCGTGACCGAACAGAACCACCCATTCGCTCAAGACTCATCGGAGAGGGAATCGACGCCGCAAGGAGCCACGGGGTGACCCGTTTTCGCGACCCTCGATCAGGATGCAGTCTAGTCATTTCGGACTATTGCCAGTTTCGATCCTGCCGGTAGCTTCACACCGCAAACCCCAATTCGCCATCATCAGTCACCCAACCCATTCTTGAAGTCTCCGTCATGCCGTCCTTCTTTAAATCCCTGAATGTCCCCAACACCTTGCTGCTGGGCAGCCTGTCCATGATGATCACCAGTGCCTCCGCGTCCGGGAAACCTGCCCGTGTCTGGTCGGTGGTCGAGACCGCCAAGGACAACGGCCACAGGCTCAGCGCCCTGCCAGCCCCGACCAAGGCTGCGGCTTCCACCGCGAACGCCA
>Ga0194037_1001788_pt1 | contig 15044 bp, 28 predicted proteins | sample JunL306m_MetaG_FD_148653 | JGI IMG/M metagenome (GOLD analysis project Ga0194037, IMG submission 148653) | Anoxic zone freshwater microbial communities from boreal shield lake in IISD Experimental Lakes Area, Ontario, Canada - Jun2016-L304-6m | ecosystem: Environmental > Aquatic > Freshwater >...
ACCATTACCAATATATGGTGTATCAATTAAAAAAATTGTACCATTATATGTACCATCATCTGCAGATGTTTTAACAACACTATACTCACCTGTATAATAACCATTATTATTAGTAATTAGTACAGTATCACCAACTTTTAAATTGTGATTATCTACAGCATGAAAACCAGGTACATCGTTACCTAAATAAGTGTTTTTACCTATAAAATCATAAATTGATGCTTGTTTATCTGCTGTTTGTACATCTGCTGTTCCTGCAGGTGGTGAATATCTTTCATCTGTATTACCCCTTAATTGATTTACTATTTGTTTAGAAAAACTTTCATCTACTGATGCAGGAAAATCTTGTAAAACATTATTTGAAAAGCTAAAATCTGTCATAATTTTTTATTTTAAAATTTTATATGCTAAAAATGAAAAAGCTAATACACCTACAGCTACACCACCCCAAAGTAAATAATTTGGCCCTGTAGAATAATATTGTTGTTGTTGTTGATTTGTACCTGGACCTGTACCTGGATCTGTACCTTTACCACCACCTGTATTATTATTATTTTCAGGTAAATATTTATTTACTTCATCTTTTACTCCTTTAGGTAAATATTTATCTATTATAGGCTCATACTCTTGTACTTTTTTTGCGATTTTACCTGCAGTATCTAACCATGATTTCCAATCGAAACCATCTGATGATGTGTCAGATGATCCTGTATCACCTGGATCATCATAAGATGTATTATCACCATATCCATTTAATGGTAATCCATTAATTACATTGGATAAATAACCATTTAATAAATTTTGATTTGTATTAATTTTATTACTTTCATTAATACCTGCTATTGCACTAACATTCATATTATTTTTTCTTTAAAAAGTATAATAACCCTAATGCCGCTACTGCAGCTGCACCGATGTATAAATATAAATTTGTTGATCCAGATGTAGCTGTTTTATCTGTAGTTGCTGCATTTTTTTCTGCTAATTTCCAAGTACCACTACCTGTACCTGCAAATGGTGTATCAATTAAAAAAATGGTACCCAAATATGTACCATCATCTGCTGATCCTAATAATACATTGAATGTACCATTATATAATGGATTATTTGATGTTAAAATTACTTTATCACCTGCATTTAACCCATGTGGCACAGGTGAATGAATACCTGGTACATCATTACCATTAAAATTATTTTTACCTGTAAAATCGAAATTTCCCATACTGCTTTTTATTTTATTTGCATTTTTTATAAGTTGATTTGGTGTTATTACACCAAATTTTAAATACCAATCATCTTCGCCAATTTTTAAATAATCTGCATAAGCTGCAAATCTATTATTATTATATTTTTTATCCATTGCTTGCATAAATTTTGGATAATCTGATCCAATTTTATTATACAAACCTGTACAGAAATATGTGTAATTTGTGTAAGCTGTTTCTGAATTACCACCAATGCCTGCATCCCAAATACCTTTTAATGTAGCATCAACCATGTGATCGAAAGCATAAGCATTTGATATTTTTTGCTGTGCAATTGCAGGTACAGGATAAGATGGTAAATTGTAAGGCTCGAAATTAAAATAAACTCGTTCATATAAATTACTTGAATTTTTATGATCTATTTCAAAAAGTGTATCTGGCTTAATAGATACTGCAGGTGGTCCCCAAGGCGCAAATTGATTTAAATATGCACCACATTCAATATTTGCAGCTGCTAATTTTGCAGCATGTAAAATACCTGCAGGTGTAAGCCAGTAAGCATTTGCAGCACCACCTGTTGCTGCAGTAAATGCTGCTATTAATGCAGCTGTAGCTGCATCTAATGCTACTGCAGATGCACATGCTAATACCCCTGTTGATGTACTGATGGTACCAATTGATTCAATTTTATCAGTTAAAAAACTGCTATAATTATCATCTATACATTCACATCCCTGGATACCTTTTTTAGATCCATAATCGTAATCTTTTTTGTATAGAATATTTGGTGGTTCTGCATCGAATTTATTAAATACTACATCTATAATTATTTCAGATCCATCCTTTTCAAATGCACAAACGTAAACATGCCTCGGTATTTTACCACCAGACTGATTTATGTATCTAAAAACAAAAGGTATATTTAAATTTGATAAAATAGATGCAGAAAACAATGCAAGTGATTTACAGTCACCTGTACCATCATGAATTAATTTAGATGGATATTTTACTATCTGTTCATCATCTTCATCCTTTTCATATTCTATATTAGATTTTAACCAATTCCAAATATTTTTACAGGATTCATAACGATCTGCACCTTGAAAATTTTTTGCAATTTTTTTAGTTTGAAGTATTGCACCTGGGTATGCCTTTTCAATAGTTTTAATAATATCTGAATTACCTGCAAAATTTGTGCTATACATAGTTTTACCAATGTATGCAGGTTTATCTGATATGCTTAATTCTCTCATATTAATCTAAAAACTAAATTAATGTAACTGATTTGTTAAATGGTATTGCACCTAAATCTGTATTTAAATATCCATTTACGTCTACTTTTACACCAGATAATGATGTTGAAAGTAATCCAGGAAAGTTTTTTAATAAATCAAAATTAGATACTACCATTGGTACCTGTATCTGTTTATAAGATGTAGGTAAAATATTTATTGGTTGTAAATAATTAATTTTTCCTAATGGCAAATTATTATATAAAACATCTGCGGTAAAACTTTTTATCATTTGTTCACCAGCAGATGGATTTGTAATTGATAAATTAAAATCAATTTCAGTACTTGCAAATCCTAATTTTATAATTGCATTGTCAATACCTACAGATACCTGTGATACTAATGCACTTTTTTTTTGGTACCAGGTGTAAACACCATAAGCAACTGCTGTAATACCTAATAAATACAAAATGTTTTTCATTATTTGTTAGATGTATTTTTTAGGTTAATCGACAAACCAATAATTATTTCACCGATGCCTTTAGCAACAAGTGTAAAATCATGTGTTTTTAATCCTAAAAGAAAATCTGGTAATCCAACAATAGTACCTGCAAATGATGTAATAATATCATCTAAAGCATTGATAACTAATTTCTGTATTAAATTTTTCATTTTTTTTTTCAATTAATTATTTTTTGAGTATTTGAGTATACCAAAGATAATATTAATCGCAAACGAAAAAAATTTTTAAAGTGTTAATTTATATCCTATCACATAACATGTTGATAAATAATAAAATATAATTTTCGTATTCGGTAATTAATTCGGTTGTAATATCGGTATAAGGTCCTGCATATACTTTGCATCTATACATGTAATCAATGGATCAATTAATTCTTTCTTTTCTCGTATCTTTTTTTCATCCCAAAGTATGGATCGATTAAAATCTGCAAATAGTTTAATATCTTTTTTAGACATTTTATAATTTATAATCTCACTACCCGTATCTGGTGATATGTATGAATGATCTGCAGGATTGTAATAAAATGTATCTTCATCTGGATTAATGTTAAAATATGAATTCTCTGATGGATCAATATCTTCGCTTTCGTCAATTTCAACTTTCATTTTATCTTTTATTTTTTTTGTAATTCCAAATGATTGAAATATCCTAATATTTGCAATGCTGTTGTATATTACATCCTGTGCTTTGTAATCAATAATTGTTTCTGTGTTATTCTTTTTTTTACTCCAAAATTTTGTAAAATATTTAAATAATTCTTTTACTGATTTATTATCAGCTTTCCTAACATCTTGGCCTAATTCAGATGTACCTGGATTGTATTGTAACCAAAGATTATGCAACTCATTTGCAGCACTTTCACCATTTACTAAAATGTGAAAATGTGGATGGTATGTATCTTGTATTTGATTATAAGTACATTCTAATTTTCGTAAACCTAAAAATGGTGTTTTTCTTTTACGCAAAACATCTTTTATCAATTTAAAATTTTCTTTCATTTCGATAATTGAATCTCTTAAATTTTCTGCTTTTACATTTTTTATTGTCAATGTAACCAGATGCTTATCATCCATTACCTCAACTAATGGATTGTATGAATTAATTAATTTTCCTGATCTTATTCTGTTGCATGAATAGCAATGTCTACAGTTGCAATATCTTGATGTTATTTTGTATCCATCTTGTTGATATAATGATTGACAAAAATTTATAGTGTTTAAATAAGATTTATATAATTTACTATTTGGATTGCTTAATGCAAGGTTTAAAGCAATTTCAAAACTAAAAACTTTATTTCGTATTTTCTTTTTAAGATCCTGTTTTGATTTTCTTTTAATTGTTTTGTTCCAGGTTTTAAGATCACGAAATTCTGATTTAATCTTATCCTTTATATCCTTAGATATAACTTTCTTACTATCAGCGTTTTTTATCAATACTTCTAATCGCCTAATCTGATAATCTGGTATGTTGTTTTGTTCAAATAATAGAGATGCAGATAATGGATAACGTTTTTCTGGTGTTTTGTTCCTGATAGCTGTTAATATGTTCCTGCGAACAACATAATCAAGATCTTGCAAAATAATGGAATTAGCATAACCAAAACCAGACAATGATTTATTTTTGTATATTACTGATTCTGATGTAAATAAATCACTTTCCAAGGTTATGCTAACTTATAGATATTGTATATGGTGAAAAAAATAAACAGATTTTTGAACACATGGATAAGGGGTGTTTTTTTTACTCTAATGATGTTAATATTGAATTCAATGCCTTTTGTTGTATTTCTCATAAAAGTTTGTTAGGGTGATTAAAAGGGGCGCAATAAACGACTATTGCACCCCTAAAAAATAAACTTCATTGTCGACAATACGATCAACACCCCTGCAGATCGTAAATGCAGTACAATGGTAAATATTTAAAAGTTAAAATAAAAATTAATTTTTATCATGTTGATAATTTGGATATTGTATAATTTTATATACTTTTGTCATCTCATAAAAGAAAAAAACACCCTTAGTCATAAAAAAAACCAGGCTCTCAAACCTGGTTATTTTTTTGCTCAAAACTTAAAATGTTGCATAACTTTAAATAGTAGCCATTAAAACGGCTGCTATTTGTTAGTTACCGGAAATACTACCGTCCATCAAATAACGACACTTGATTTGTTTTAGGTTGGCGTAATATTCCATTTGCTTGTTCAAAAATGTAAAGCCCTAATTCAGGATTAACCAGGTTCCTTAATATTTGGTCTTTACGGTGTTTTATTTTCTTTTCACTTATATTAAAACCGTAATTAGTGCTTTTGCCTGTCATATTCACTATATCTACTTTTTCACTTCCTAAGTTGTATTTAGGTATTTTAAAGTTTGCCCAAAACAAATGTCTTTCCAGCTCAATAGTTGGTTTAATAAGTGGCTCGTAATATGGTATTACATTTTCTACACAATATTTACCTTTAAAAAAGTTATCCAAAAAGATAATTTCTTGATACAATTTCATGTCAGGGAATTTTGGAACTATCCTTTTATCAGCTGCTTTTGCATCAGCAAAATTTAAAGCCATTCTTGTATGTGTTGGGCAAGGTGGCGAAGTCCATATAAAGTCAAATTCCGCATAATGATTAACCAAATATTCGTGTGCATCTGTAACTATAACAGTATCGTTTGGATAATACTCTTTATAAATACTTGCAATTTCTTCATTGTATTCAATAGCTGTAACATCTACATTCTGCCATAATTTACGATTACCACCAATACCACAATACAAATTGAGTACCTTTAAATTAACCGTACTTCCGGTAACATCGGTTTGGCAAAATGGGAGCTGACTGCTTTCTATCATCATTTATTTGTTATTGAACATTAGTAATTCTAATCGGCTTTTGTGGGTTAAATCCCCCCACTTCGCCAAGCCGTAGGCGTTATGTGAAATGCTACTATTCCGATTCGATATGATTGTATATCAATTTCATTACCCAAGCATTCTCAAATTCATATATCCAACATCTTTCACGAGCTTCTTCTTCTGTATTAAAATAAATTATTTTATTCTCTTTATCTTTAAAGTATTCCATATTTGTAAGGTCTATGATTACATATTGTCCTTTCATTTCGTTTTCAAATTTAATGTGATTGAATATAATTATTTTTTTTAGGTGGTACAGGATATAAGTTTTTAGAACACCCTGTAAATAATGATACGATTGCATAAATGCAAAAAACAATTAAAAATATTACTAACATAATTGCAGCTTTTTTATTATCACTCATAATTTATTTCGTTGTAAAGTTCTTATTAATTGATCCTCGTACATGTTGCATATAATCTGTTTAACCATTTCCAGATCACTATTTTTAAGTATTTGATATATTAATATTTTAATACCCAAAGGACCGATACTATCTTTGATTAATTCAAATTTAATATCATGCTGTTTTAATTCAAATATGAATTCAGTTTTAAATACTTCTAAAATACTTACATTGTTCATAATGCTATTTTTAAAAAGTTAGTGTATTGCACTCCAATTAAAAAAGGTATAAATGGATCCACGTTATCTTTTAACAATACATGAATTTCATCATGATGATCTATTTTAGATGGTGCTTGAAATAATTTTATTTCACAATTACGATCAACAATAATTGAATTAATCATTTTTATAAATGTTTCTTTTTTGTCTTGTTTTATATCCAAAATTATTTTTGCCATGGTTTTTAGATTTAAAATAATTGTAACTAATGGTACCTACCAATAAAATGATAGGTACCAAAAAAATTCTTAAAACGATCCAAATAATCATTTTTTACTTTTTAATTTTGCTAATGATAAATCTGCAGCTGCAGGTGCTTCTATTGGTTTATTTTCAAAAATAGTTTCTTTGCCACCACCAACATAAATTTTATCAACACCATTTTCACGTTCTACTTTAGATTGTGAAATATACAACACATGTGTATCACCTTTTTCTGATACTGTTTTTCTGGTATTTAAAATTAATTCAACATAATTTTTACCATTTTTTTCACTTGTTTTTACAGCTGCTTCTGGAAGATCTGTAATACATAAATTTATTTTTATCATGATTTTTTAGATTTGAAAGTATAAATATTTAATTAAAAAAAGTACTATTAAAATAATTCTATAAGGATATTGTTTTATAAGATAATCAATAAAAATTTTGTGTATCTTATAATATTTTCTACAATCGACAATTACATCTATAGATGCCACCAGGATCATTAAAATATTAATAATGTATATAATCATGATTTTAAAATAGTAAATGGTGGTTTTGTTTTATCAATAGAAATTTCTACAAGATCACCACCACATGATACTAAAATAAATGTATCACTAATTTCTAACATAGGACAAGATGTACTACATGGTGTTTTTAATTGTTCAATTTGTCCAGCTAATTTACCTGGTAAAAACTGTACAGGTACCCAAGGACAAATTTGCACCACCTTTTCAACCATCCAAGTTTTATAACCAGGATTTTTAGGATCATGATTTAATTCTGCTTTTTTCATAATTTGATTTCTTTTAATGATTGAATAAATAGAGAATTTAATTTTTTCTTAATTGCTCTTGATGCAGTTTTTTCATTGAATTCTAACTTTAATAATTCAATTACAATTTTTTCTTCATCACTTAAATTGTTAAGCAATACACATGATAATTCATCATTTCGTTCATGCCTTTTTCTGATTTCGTTCATATTTTTTAGTATTAATTTATGCACAAATATATATATGGATTTCACAAATGCAAATTTTTTTATTAAAGATATTAACATTTAAAAGAGCAAAAAAAATCCCGGACTATTAATCCGGGAAAAAATTGATACCTAATACATTTATTCGCTTGTATCTTTTTTAGTTTGTTATGGATATCCAATTCAAATTTTGTTCATCCCAATAATATTTTTTACCATCTGATGGTAATTCTTTTGGTGCTATCCATTGCCACCTGTTATTTAAGATCCAACTATTAAAAGGTTGTGGTGGTATAAATACATTATTTGTAACATCCCAATTATAGCCAATACCCGCACGTATGCCATTGTAAGGTGTTTTAATATATGTACCTGGCAATGTATCAATAAATGATTGTGCAGCTACTTCTATGTTAATGACTATGTTATTTTCAATTTTTGCGAATTGCATATTATTTATATTTATAACGGCAAATAAAAATACCAGATCCCCCTGCACCGCCTGCTTTAAAATAACCACCACCACCACCACCACCACCCAATCCATCTACACCTGGTTGTCCATCATTAATAGTAAAATCACCACCTAAACCACCACCACCTAAACCACCTAATGCTAATGTAGTATTACCATCTGCAGCACCACCACCACCACCTGAATAATATATTAATGTTCCTGTTATATCAATTTGTAATCCATCACCACCTGCACCACCTAAAAAAAAATTATTATTATTACCTGAAAATCCTGCACCACCACCACCACCTGTAGACGCATATCCTAATCCTGTATTATTACCACCATTATTACCTTGCAAATAAGTGCCACTACCACCTATTCCAAGATAAAAGGCACCACCACCACCACTACCGCCATCAAAACCATTTCCTAATAAATATGAATTCCCTTTGCCACCACCAATAGCAATATTAGAATTAAATGATGAGTTGCTACCATTTGTACATGATGTACCTGTTGATGCAGCTGCACCTAAACCGCCTGCACCTATAATTATAGTATAATTAGCTGTTGAAATATTATACCCTATTTGATAAATTAATCCACCTGCACCACCACCACCACCATCTGTAGATGCACCACCTGCACCACCTGCAATTAATAAAAAATCTATTGATCCACCTGTTAATACATTTAATGTTCCACCAGATAAAAAAGTATGAATTTTATAATCGCCATCTGTAGTAACTGTACCACCTGTAGCATTTACAAATGATTTATATGGTTTATAAGCTCTTGCACCGATACCAATACCAAACATATTAAAAATAAATTAGCACTTGTCCACTTGTTAAAGTTAAATCTGTAAATGTTTTTGTTGCGTCTGGTGTTAAAAAACCACCTGCTTTTACACCACCATCAAAACCCTTTGATGTTAGAACAGATACACCATTTTGTTTAATAGTTGTAAAAAAACAATCTGCATTTACTACTAATGCCTTTGCATTACCTATCCAAGCTGTACCTACGTTTAACATATAACACCCATTGGCACCTGACATAATATTTAAATTAGCTATTTGTACATCTTGCTTTGCAGATGTTGCTAATCCAGATGTTGCTAATCCATTTATTGCAGATACTACTGCAGCATCTAATACAGTTAATTTACCACCAGATGCCGTTAATGTTGCACCTGCAGAATCAAAAATATTTACATTATCATGTGTACCACCAATGGCTGCAATTATTTGGCTAAATTGAATACCAGAATTTCCCCGAAAAACATATAAAGCATTGCTTTGTGATCCTGTATTTATAAATGCTACCTGGTATTTTGTTTTGTCGCATTGATCCTTTTCATTTCCAAATGAAATACATTGTCCTGGATTAATAGGAAAACCATTTAAATTAGCAATAGATGATCCACCATTTACAAATGATACTGCATTTGTATTTGCTGTATCAATGGCACCATTCTGTGAATATAATCGTATACTGTTATCCGTTTCTTTGCAATACATAATTAATTTTGATTATAGTAATAATAAAATGAAATTGATAATACACCAATAAATAATACACCTAATCCAATATTGAAAGGTGTAATATATTCTGTGATATTATTTGCGATGGTATTTAACAGTGTTGCATACTGTGGTCCTGTAGCATATCCTGCAGCTGCAATATCATTAATTTGTTCTGTATAATTTTTTGCTGTAAATGCTTTTTTATATCTTGAATTAGTTTGTAGAAATTTTATATAATCTCTAAAACTTGCTTCTGGATTTGGGTATACTCTAAAACCTGCAGTTATAACTGTAGCCTTACCATTATATACTTCACCTGTTTTAAGATCTACTGTTTCACCTGTCCAGGCAGAGCTGTCTTTAATACCAAAAAAGTTATTATACTTCACAGATAATTGTGTACCAGGTACCACACCATTTTTTTGACTTTCTATTATAGCCTGACTTAATAGTGTTTCAGGGAAAATACCTGTACCGGCAGTTATCTGTGAAACTAATGCAGAATATTTTTTTACAAAATTTTGCTGTGAAACTGACATATCAATTTATAAAATTATTTTGCATACCATTAATACCTGCATCTGGTATTGATACCTGATTTAATGGTATATAACCAAAAGGATCCGATCCAGGTGTATTGCTTATCCATAACCACGTTTTATTTTTACCTGCTAAAACTTCATTTACTGCAGAATAAACATATCCAATTTTTTCACCTGTAGATACATATTTGTATACAGCTGCATTTGATTTACCTGCAGTTCTAATAGGTGTATTACTAAATTTACCATAAACAGGATTATCGATCCACATTGCTAATGTATCTGTTGATACACCAGGTAATGATGTTTTTTGATTTGCTAATCGTGCTGCCTCAATTGCTGCAGCATCTTTTGCAGATGCCTTTTGATTTATTTTTAAAACTTCAATAGCTTTTCCTGGTGCATCTATAATTTCACCAGGTAATGAAAGTAATTTTAAAATTGGTGGTAATAAATAATAAGCTAAAATACCAATACCTCCTAATAATAAATACATCTTAATATCATCTTCTTTTAATTTCATTTTATTTGTGATTTAAGAATTGGTATAAAACTTTTATACTGCTCTGGTGCCTGCTTTGCAAACTTCGCAAGTATTTGAATTGTATCAACAAAATTTTCATCGATCTGCATTAATTCTGCCACCGATTCATTTAGTTTTGTTACTGTTGCTGCATCAATAGTTTCTTCGATAATATCATCTTCTTGACCTGCAATTGATGGTACTGGTCCTATCATGCCTAATTTATTTAATATCATTGGTAAAAATGGTTTTAGATGTTCAATAATTTCATTTAATGATGATGTTGAATTATCAGATTTTAAAGATTCTTTTAACTCTCGCATTTCCTCACGAAATTCATAATCTTTTTTTATTGCATCTAATTTACTCTCATAGTTCTGTTGCATTAATCCCATGATCGTATTATCCATACCATTGATGGATTTATTTTGTTTTTCTTCGCCTAATCGCAAAGAATATATATGTGATCCATTTAACGCACCACCTGCAGCTCTCGATTTTTTAGATGTTGGTCTTAAAATTACTTTTACCGATCCCTCGATATTATGTAAAATCTGATCAAGTTCATCCATTGCAGCTTCAACTGATATTTCATCATCATTTTCTGATAACAAAGTTTTACCATCCAATTCACACACCGAATAATAAGGTGTATTTAATTGCTTCATTTTATCGATCACTACAGAAATATTTTTTGCGAAAGCCATAATTTTTTTATTTATAATATACGTTTAAAACTATTGCATATTTTGTACCTGGCACAAATGTATTAATTCCATTTACAGTAATAAAACTTTTTTTGAAATTAGCATTTATATCTAAATCAAAATATGGATACTTCATTGATTGTGTTGTTGGTATTTCTGATGGTGAAATTAATGATGTTAATGGTAAATTATCAATACTATAATTTTCTTTTCGATAGTCATAAATCGATATTGTCATCTGACGCAAACGCACCATTGATAAATTTGTGTAATCTACATTTCCAACATTTACAGGGTTTAAAATACCATTATCAATATACGTTATTCCAACAATATTTTTACTGTTTAAATTTTCGTAATTGGCAAAATATATCCTATTACCTACTCTTGGTGTATTTACACCTATCATTGGTATAATTATCAATTCTGAATTATATAGATCGTAATTTATCGACATTGTATTTGATGTATTAAATGGATCACTAATATACATTTTTTTGATTTTAGTAAATGAAACTAAATGCAAACGTATCATTTGCAGTATAACCAGATGTACCATTAATTTGTACAAATGATTTTGGTAAATTTACTTTTAATCCTGCAATTGCACGAATAAAGCCACCATTATTACCTGGTATTAATTGGTATGCAGGAAATTGTAAAACAGGTGTTGCACCATCTACATATAATGTTACTGTGGCTTGTCTTAATGCCGCCTGACTAACAATTGCATAACCACCTGTAGATACACTATAATCTACTTCTAAACAGTGACAAATTAATCCTGTTATAAATGCACCACGCAAATATTCAATATCTGGAAAGTTGTATCGCTGACCTGCAGAAATAGATGATGCAGTAATTTCTGCTAATGTTGTATTTTTAATTGATTGTATACACATAATTTTTTTTAATTAATGGATCCAGGTATTATCCTGGATCCATATAAATTTAAAACAATTTTTAATTATTCTGCAAAATTGTACGATGCAGCATTTTGCAATAAGAAACCATCCAATATTAAAGATACAAAATTGATACTTGATGTACCTGTCATATCTAAACTTGCGGGTGGTATTAATTGGAAATTCATAGTCCAACTTCCTTGCATGTTAATTGTTGGTTCCAATGCAACTAATGATGCACTTACACCATAACTTTCTTCGCTTGGTGAAGTTTGGAAAGTAGTTGCTGATTGTGTACCATACTGTGCAGTATTCACTCTGCGGAATTTGTATGCAGGAAATTGACTAAAAATCACTCTCTTTTGGATAGTAACCTGTAGTAATCCATTGTACAAACTTTCTAATGCAAGTGCTTCACCAGACTTTGCAAACACTGCAGGCTGTGGATAACTGTAATCAATAGTTTTAGCAACATTTGCAGGTGATGGTGTTGCTGTATCTGTTGATTTGTAAATTTTCAACGCCATTGCAGTAACGCAAAAAGCATCTGCAGGTTGTAATGTTACACATTTAGCTGTGGTTATATTTTGCGTTTGTAAAAACGAAAAATTTAAATTTGAATTAGATGCAGTTAACTGAACATCTGATCTTAAAAATCCTTGTGTAATGTATGCACCTGGATTGCGTTTTTTTAACGTTTCATAAACGTACTGTAAATTTGCCATGTTTTTTTTTGTTTAACTTTTGGTTTTTAATTTATTGAATTTTTGATTTTAATTAATTAGATATTTCTTGCATATCTGAATCACTTTGTACTGCATTATCTTTAATCAGTCCATTAATAATGGCACCATTGATAATACCACCATTTACTGCTCTACGATTTGCGTATGCCATTTCATTTGTACCATTGATGAATTCACCATTAATACCGAATGAAGATAACAACCCAATACCTGCAGCTACTATCATCCCATTTCCAACATTTTCCACCATGCTGTTTTTTACATATTTTTTCAATACAAAACCTATTGCTAAATTAGCTATTGGTCCTGCATATTGTGGTAAAATTGGTGAATTTACACCAAATTTATTTACATAGATACCACCTGCACCACCTAAAATCAATGATACTGTATCCTTACCAAATTCTGTCACAGATGCAATTGCACCTATACCTTTTCTTTTTTTTGCCATGATTTTTTTAAATTAAAATTTTACTTTCTTTTTTTTGCTGTTTTTAGTTTGTTCTGCAAAGATTTAAGCGTTCTCTCTTTTTTACTTAATCTTTTTTTTTCAGATGATAATGATCTAATTTTTGCTAATGCCTTACGTGCTGCAGATATTTTTTTATCAATACCAGACGTACTTTTTACTTTTTTAGTTGTTGCCATGATTGTTTTTTTTAGTGATAATTGATTTTATTGTTTTTTAAAATAATTATAATGATCTTTTGCCTGATCAAAAATTTGTTGTTGATATGAATTAAGTTTTATGTTTTCTATTTCTTCTATTAAATTCTCACATTTATTTTGATAATCTTTTCCTATTTCTTTATCTCTTTTAGAATTAGTTTGTGAATTATAAAAATCAGACATACTATCTGCATAACTTCTTAACTTTTTAATATTTTCAGTTATTTGTGTATTTTTTGTATTTACACCATTTACTGTATCTGCAGTATTTTTGTAATATAAATAGTAACCTATTGCACCTGCAGCTAATAGTCCGATAATAATCGGTGTTGTATTTGATTTTTTTGCCATGGTATTATTTTCTTAAAATTAAAATTAATGATAACAATGCTACACCACCAATTACATAATATGTTATGTTTGATGGCCCTGTACTATCAGTTTGTGATCCGGGTGTATTTGGTGCCACCACACCACCACCTTCACCTGCATTTGGTGGTGAATATCTCTCACTACCATTACGAAGTTTATCAACTAATTCTTTACTTGCCGAATCTGTTATCGATCCAACTTTTGTAAATGATCCAGATGAACTACCACCCCAAGGTGCATCTATTAAAAACATTGTACCTGCAAATGTATCATCATCTGCAGATGCTTTCAATACAGTATACTCACCACTATATTTACCTGTACCATCCATAATAGATACTTTATCACCAATACTTAATCCATGCTCTGATACTGCATGAAAACCTGGTACATCTGCACCAAGTAAATTATTTTTGCCTACCCAATCAAATATTATTGACATAATTTTTTATTTTAAAATTTTATATGCTAAAAATGAAAATGCTAATACACCTACAGCTACACCACCCCATAATAAATAATTTGGTGCTATAGAATAATATTGTTGTTGTTGTTGATTTGTACCTGGACCTGTACCTTCATTTGTATCTTTACCACCACCTGTATTATTATTATTTTCAGGTAAATATTTATTTACTTCATCTTTTACTTCTTTAGGTAAATATTTATTTATTACTGGCTCATACTCTTTTACTTTTTTTGCGATTTCACCTGCAGTATTTAACCATGATTTCCAATCGAAACCAGATGATGATGTGTCAGATGATCCTGTATCACCTGGATCATCATAAGATGTATTATCATCGTATCCATTTAAAGGTAATCCATTAATTACATTGGATAAATAACCATTTAATAAATTTTGATTTGTATTAATTTTATTACTTTCATTAATACCTGCTATT
>Ga0194037_1001790_pt1 | contig 15032 bp, 16 predicted proteins | sample JunL306m_MetaG_FD_148653 | JGI IMG/M metagenome (GOLD analysis project Ga0194037, IMG submission 148653) | Anoxic zone freshwater microbial communities from boreal shield lake in IISD Experimental Lakes Area, Ontario, Canada - Jun2016-L304-6m | ecosystem: Environmental > Aquatic > Freshwater >...
GGACAAACTCGGCAAGCTGCCGCCACCCGCCCGCGCCGCCATGGGCCGGACCGCGGATTTGTTAGAGCTGGACCTGCGGGTGTTCGGGCTCAACGACCCGCTGCTCGTCAGCGTGGTCGCGCGCCTGCGCAAGAGCGGCGACAAGGCGCTCGCCAACATGGCGCTGATCCGGCTGGGCGACTATCACCTGCTCAACGGCAGGCTCGACGAGGCCGCGCGCTGTTATGCCGATGCCGTGCCAGACCACGCCGCCAGCGAGCTCAAGGCACCGGTGATCGACCGCTCGCACTCGCTGGCCATCGAGGAACTCGTCACCGGCAGCCACCTCGACGAGGCCCGCGCCAAGCTCGACGATTGGGAGCGCCAGCGGCCCGCCGCACGCCTCGAGGGCGACCAGCTGTATTGGCGGGCGCGGGTGCTGTTTCTGGCAGGCGAGTGGCGGCGCGCGCTGCTGGACCTGGAGACCAGCCTCAAGATCCGGCCCGGCGCGCCGGAGGAACTCGACGTGCGGTTCTGGCAGGGCCGCGCGCTCTACGAGCTCGGGCGCAAGGACGAGGCGCGCAAGATCTGGAACTCCCTGGCCAAGGACTATCCGAAACACGAACGCGCAGAGGCGGCTGCTCTATGGGCCAAAAAACCGTGAGTTGGTGAACATGGAAAGAGAATGATAACCGCAACCGAGCGCAGCGAGATGGCCGAACCGTTGATTTCAAATAATGAGGCAAATGGACGCAGATGAACGCAGATGAAATCAAAAATCTCTCTTCATCTGCGTCAATCTGCGTTCATCTGCGGTTAAAACCTCTTCAGATTTCCTCAACGCCAAAGGCGCTTCCAACAGCAACGGGATTTTCACTTCGACCATGGGATCCGCAGGCACCTACGGCCAGAACTCGATCACCACAGCCGACGCGAACTATGGGTCAAGCGGCATTACTAACGTGGGAAGCTACAGCGGTGACCCGAGTTCTTACGGCACGTTTGACCAAGGCGGCAATGTATGGGAATGGAATGACGCCGTCATTTCCGGCGCTTACCGCGGGCTGCGCGGGGGCTCTTGGTACGTCAACGGCGGCACCCTGCAGTCGTCGAACCGCGACTACGGCACCCCGACCGAGTCCGACGGCTACGTGGGCTTCCGAGTTGCCAGTGTCCCTGAACCAACGTCGAGCGTTCTGGGGATACTCGCTAGCGGGTTGCTGATGATCCGCCGGAGACGCTGATTTTTCCCTTTGATTCTTTGTCATTTGTCTTTTTTCTTCGGAGCGGCGGAATCCGTCCGCCGAAGCCCATGGAAGTCAATGAAACGCGAGAATCGCTCGGCATTGGCCCCTCATGGACCAGGGCGATCAGACATCGCCCCTCCTTGAGATAACCCCATGGGGCGCCGTACCATCATGGCGGCAGGATTTGGCATCTTGCCAGATCCTCTGCGGGGGAGGACGCCGAGTTCAGAAACCAGGCAAGGCATTGCCATTGCCACATCAACGCGCATCCGCCCGGTAGATTTTCGGGACGAAGCCGGGCGGGGTTTTCAGGTCGAACAAGTCCTCGCCCACATGCGCGAGGTGCCAGCCGTGTGCCAGCACCGCCTGGCGGGCCGCGGCACTGCCCTCCACGTATGCCACCATGCCTTGGAACTCCTTGTCCCGATGCTCCGGCATCCAGCGGAAGAGATGGTCCATTTTCCGCTGCATCTGCTTGACAGTCGCGAGGTCCAGGCTGCTTTTGACCTCCACAATCATGCCCTTGTTCGTTTCTCCATTGCTGTAGGCCAACACATCGTATTCCTCGCCCTCACCCCCTTTGACCACCGCAAACCGGGGCGTGATGGCCTCCATGCCAAAGTCCGCCCGCAAGATGCGCTCGATGGAGGAAAACGCCAGCCCTTCCGCGAACGACCCGAACTTGTTGCCCAAGCCACCGATTTGCTTGCCAAGTTCCTTGAGTTTGCGGTCCGTATCCTTCATCGAAAGGGATGTCTCCTTGATCGAAAGGGATGTCTCCTTCACGATCCGTTCGGTCTCCTTCATCTGGCGGTCCGTCTCCTTCATCTGGCGGTCCGTCTCCTTCATCTGGCGGTCCGTCTCCTTGATCGAAAGGGATGTCTCCTTCACGATTCGGTCGGTCTCCCGTTGGGAGATCGCGATGGATTCGATGAGCTGCTTGAGTTCCGCAGTGGACATGCCGGATGCTCGCACCCACCCGTTGTGCTGTCAAGGCGGCGGCACGGCAGCAGCACGGCAGCAGCATGACAGCAGCATGACAGCAGCATGACAAAAAAGTTATCCTAGACATGAAGAGTCTGCCGTGGGCACTCAAGGAGGGGCGATGTCATGATCTGAATGAACCCTAGACAATCCCCGGATCTTGAATCAAATTGCCCCCATGAGATACGCAGTAATGCTCGAACGCCTGCCCGCCGAGGAAGGAATGCCGGGCTACTACTACGCCCATGTGCCGTCCCTGAGCCTCACGACGCATGGACTTGGAATGGAGGGAGCCTTGGAGGCCGCACGTGATCTGGTGCATCTGTGGAATGAGGAGAAACGTGCCCACGGCGAATGCATTATCACCCAATCCGACTCAATCCTCGCAACTGTGGAAGTCGCGTGACATGCCGCACAAGGCCAAAGAAGTGCTGCGCAAACTCAAGCGCGCCGGTTTCGAGGAACGTCGGCAGAGCGGATCCCATCGGGTGCTGCGTCACGAGGACGGGCGGCAAACCTACCTGCCGATGCACACCGGGGATGTTCCCACCGGAACCTTCCGTTCCATCCTCAAGCAGGCGGAACTCACCGAGGACGAATTCCGCGACCGGTAAGACAGTGGCGCGGTCATTCAACAATCTCCACCCACAGGTCCACTACGGGATCTCTGACAGGGATTTTCCGGACGTCCACGACGTCCGGATGGACCTCCTGCCTGGGAAATTGCTTGAGTTGAGATGGAAGCCAAATCAGAAGACTTCAACGCCTATGACGAAATGCTTGCAGGAAAGCCGGATGCGCGAAATCCGCAAGTCCGGTTTGACGCGCGGGAGCAACGGGACTGGCCAAGCCGCCCGTTGCTTTCTACTCGACCGTCCATCTGCGGTTCTCTTTTTTGCTTTAGGGTTAGCCGCAATGCTCGCCCTCAGCCCGCCGGTCCGAGCCGACGGGCCCGGGCGGATCTACACCCAGCCGGGCGCCGCCGACACCGGCGCGATCGCCGGCAAGGTCCAGGGCGCGGTGCTGACCCATGCCATCGCCGTCGAGCGCGACCGGACCCGTGTCTATCTGGCAGCGCTGGATGCCAACGGCGCGGGCTTCCATTTCAGCCGGTTGCCGGTTGGCCGCTTTGACCTGGTGCTCGTCACCAAGGACCAGCGGGTGATCGAGGGCCTCGGGCTGGGAGCCGCGGAAGTGTTAGGAGAGGACCGCGCCCGCCACCTCGCGGAGGCCGTGGCCAAGGCGGATTCGTTTTTCAACCGCCACACCCGGCACCGGGTCGGCTTTTCCGGCGAGGTGGCGCTGGTGTTCGCGGAGCGCATCCGCGACGGCCGGATCCTGCGCGGCTCGGGCGAAAAACTCGACGCCGCGCTGCGCCGCCTGGAACTCATCGAATTGCGCCAGGCCGACGACGACTGGCAGATGGTGGGAACCCGCCATCTCTATCGGGAAGAAGCCCCCTGCCTCCCCGGCATCCCGTTTCTCGCCCACCTCCAGCTGCCCGCGCTGGGCGGCCTGCGCGTGGGCGACACACCGCGCGACCTGGGAACCCTCGATCTGAGTACACACTAACACCATCATGAGCACCGCCAATTCATTGAGAATCATCGCCGGCAAGGACACGGGCACGCGCATCCCGCTGGCATCCCCGCCAGTGACCATCGGCCGGGCCAGCGACAACCGCGTGGTGCTGCCGCCCGAAACCGGCGCCTCGCGCCACCACGCCGAACTCACCGAGAATGACGGCCGCTGGTCGGTGTCCGATCTGGGCAGCTTGAACGGCACCTATGTCAACGGCGAGCGCATCGAGTGGCCGCGGGTGCTGCACCCCGGCGACCAGATCAAGATCGCCAGCGAGGTGATGGTGTTCGATGACGGCACGTCCAACAGCACCAGCGAGACTCACACCACCACGGCGGCGGCCCCCACCCAACCCGGGCGCAGCGCGCCGCCGCTGCGCCCCGAGCCCTCCCCGGTGGTGATGGAGGGCAGCCCGTCCAACCCGGAACTGGCACAGGAAACCGCCGCGCAGCTGCGCGTGCTGGTCCCGAAGCTCGAAAGCGTGGTCGCTGAGATCGGCAAAACCATCGTCGGCCAGAAGGAAATCCTCCACAGCCTGATGCTCGCGCTGATGTCGCGCGGCCACGTGCTGATGATCGGCCTGCCGGGGCTGGCCAAGACGCTCATGATCCGCACCCTGGCCGAAGTGCTCGACCTGCGCTTCCGGCGCATCCAGTTCACCCCGGACCTGATGCCCACCGACATCACCGGCACCGACGTGCTGGAAGTGGACGAGGCCACCGGACGCAAGAGCTACCGCTTCATCCGCGGACCGGTGTTCACCAATATCCTGCTGGCCGACGAGATCAACCGCACCCCGCCCAAGACCCAGGCCGCGCTGTTAGAGGCGATGCAGGAATACCACGTCACGGCCTCGGGCGAAACCTATCCGCTGGCACCGCCGTTTTTCGTGCTCGCCACCCAGAACCCGCTCGAACAAGAGGGAACCTATCCGCTGCCCGAGGCCCAGCTCGACCGGTTCATGTTCAGCCTGCACGTCCAATACCCGAGCGAGGCCGAGGAGGAGGAAATCGCCTCCAGCACCACCTCGGACCGCTCCGTGCTGCTCGCCAAACGCATGAGCGGCGAGGAAATCCTCCTGCTCCAGAAGCTCGTCCGGCGCCTGCCGGTCTCGCCGCACGTGGTCAAATACGCCACCCGCCTGGCGCGCGCCACCCGCCCCGGCGACCCGCGCGCCCCCGAGGCGGTGCGCAAGTGGATCCACTGCGGCGCGGGTCCGCGGGCGACCCAGTATCTGTTACTGGCGGCCAAGGCGCAGGCCGTGATGCGCGGCAGCCTGGTGGTCAACTGCGCCGACATCCGCCAGGCCGCGCTGCCGGTGCTGCGCCACCGGATGTTCACCAACTTCACCGCCGACTCCGAGGGCGTCGACGTCGACGCCATCATCGCCCAGGTGCTCGCGGCGGTCCAGGAACCCGGCGAGAAGGACTATCAGGACGGGAACTGAGGCGGCGGCGACAATGAAGAAGGGCTCGCGCAAAGGCGCAGAGGGTGGGAAAGAGGAGATGAGCGCCATTGGTACGGTTTGGGTTACTTTGGAGTCCGCCTGAAGGCGGGACTACGTACGCTGGAAGCGGCGTTCTCGGGGAGGCATGTAGTCCCGCCTTCAGGCGGATTCCGCGCAATCTCCCCGCCGGTTCCAGGCGACCAGATCGGCATAATGCAGGCCGGTGCCGCCGAACAGGTCCAGCGCGCTGCCAACCGTGACGTCCACCCGGCCGTGGCCAGCGCTCTCGACAAGCAGCACGTCCTCCAGGGTGGCCGCGCCGCCGGCGTAGGTGAGCGGGATCTTGCCCCACGCGCCTAACAATCCGACCAGGTCGGCATCGATGCCGCGGCACAGGCCCTCGATGTCGGCGGCGTGGATCAGGAACTCGGCGCAATGCGGCGCGAGCCGGTCGAGGGTGGCGGGGGTGACTTGCAGGTCGGTGGGGGTTTGCCAGCGGTTCATGGCCACCGTCCAGCCGTTAGATGCGCGGCGGCACGACAGGTCGATGACCAGCTTGTCGGGGCCGATGGCGCGCACCAGCGCGTCGAGCGCGGAGGGGAGGAATTTGCCGTCGGCATCGAACAACGCGGAGGTGACGATCACGTGGCTGGCACCGGCGTCCAGCCAGGATCCGGCGTTGGCGGCGGTGATGCCGCCGCCGAGTTGCAGGCCGCCGGGCCAGGCGGCGAGCGCCTCGCGGGCGGCCGCCTGGTTGCCCGGGCCGAGCTGGATGACGTGGCCGCCGGCGAGGTGGTCGGCGCGGAAGGCTTGGGCGAACCAGGCCGCGGGGCGCTCCGAGACGAAGTTTTCCGTCGGGCCCGGACCGTGGTCGCGCAGGCTGCCGCCGACGATTTGTTTGACCATTCCCTGATGGAGGTCGATGCACGGGCGGAAGCGGGTCATGGCGGGCGGAGGATGCAGCATTCCAGAATGGGAGCCAAGCGCAATGGCGGGCCGGGAAGCAAAGAAAAACCCGCAGCGCCATGTTGAAGGGACGGCATGGCCGCCGAGGGAGTGGGGCCTGCGGAGCGGGTCGCGGCCGGCGCAGGACAATAAAGTCATGCTAGTCAGGATGAGTCCGCTGTGGGCACTCCAAGAGCCGCGGAATCCGTCCGCCCAGGCGGATGGTGAGCCGATTTGCAGCCACCATGGCATTACCATCGTCCTTTCATCCTCACGGCGGACCGATTCCGCCGCTCCTTGATTTTTTTGTCCTGCACCTGGTCGCGGTGGCCGGCGAACTTTATCCTTCCCCGCTAGCAGGATTTTCGCTTGGCTGGCGCGTGCCTGTTTGGGATCCGGCTTAATCCCGTTCCAACAGGTTGTGAGGCATCCCGCCATCGTCACCACCATTCCCAGATGAAAAGAGTTTTGGATCTATTAGTCGTAGCCATGATGGCCGCACTATCACCAGCAGCAGGAGCTCAGCAAGCGCGGCCCGGGCCCCGGCCCGCAGCAGAAACGGGCGAGTCATTCAAGATCGGGACGGCCGGTTACACCTTTCACAAGCTCAATATCGATCAGGCGCTCGACATCATGCAACGGGCGGACGTGCACTATCTGTGCATCAAGGATTTTCACCTGCCGATGAACAGCACCGATGAGCAGATCGCGGCGTTTCAGGCCAAGCTCAAATCCAAAGGAGTGACCGGCTATGCCGTCGGGCCGATTTACATGAAGTCGGAAGCCGAAATCGACCAGAGCTTCGAATACGCCAAACGGGTGGGGGTGAAACTCATCGTGGGCGTGCCCAATTATGACCTGCTGCCTTATGTGGACAAAAAGGTCAAGGAGACGGGTTTCCATTACGCGATCCACATGCATGGACCCGACACCAAAACCTACCCCGATGCGGAGGACGTGTGGAACCACGTCAAGGACCTCGACCCGCGGATCGGGATGTGCCTCGATATTGGCCACGACACGCGCAACGGCAAGGACCCGGTGGCGGATCTTAAACTCTACCAGGCGCGGGTGTTCGACCTCCATCTGAAAGATGTCACCGGCACCACCAAGCTGGGATATTCGCTGGAAGTGGGCCGTGGCGTCATTCATTTTCCGCAGCTGGTCCGGATGCTCCGCGAAGTCGGTTATGCCGGGGTTTGCAGTCTGGAACACGAGAAGGACATGACCGATCCCGCCATGGGGATTGCCGAATCGATCGGCTATTTCCGAGGCGTGATCGAGGCCACCAAATAAACCCGGGGCCGCCGCCACCGCCGGATGGCGGCTGCGGGATTTTTTGGGCGTGACCGGACCGGCATCGCGAGTCAATTTCGCGGCGCCAACCACCACCACGCATGGGAAATTTCGCCGCCTTCGAACAAAAAATGACCGCCGCCGGGATGGGCGACGCGGCGATCCGCGCGTTCCGCCGGAATTATGACGCCCTGCTGCGCCAGGAAACCGGCCTGATCGCCGACGACGTGATCACGCCCGCCGACGACCTGCCGACGCTCGCGAGCATTGCCACCGGCGCGCCGGCGGACGCGGGCTTGCTGGCGCAGGCGGTGGTCATCAAGCTCAACGGCGGGCTGGGCACCGGCATGGGATTGCAGGGACCCAAAAGCCTGTTAGCCGTGCGGGAAGGTATCAATTTCCTCGATTTGATGGTGCGTCAGATCCTGGATCTGCGCCGCAGCAGCGGCACGCCGGTGCGGTTGCTGCTGATGAACAGCTTCAGCACCAGCGAGGACACCCTCGCCCACCTGCAACGCTACCGCAGCGAGGGCCTCGCCGAGGCCGCCGAGGTCGAATTGATGCAAAACCAGATCCCCAAAATCGACGTGGCCACGCTGGGTCCCGTCGAGTGGCCGGCGGATCGCGCGCTGGAATGGTGCCCGCCGGGCCACGGCGACCTGTATGCCGCGTTGGTCGGCAGCGGCTGGCTCGACCGGCTGTTAGCCGGGGGGGTGAAATACGCGTTTGTTTCCAATTCGGACAATTTGGGGGCGATCCTGGATCCGGTGATCCTGCGCTATTTTGCGGATTCCGGCGCGCCGTTTCTGATGGAAGTGACGCGGCGCACGGCGGCCGACCGCAAGGGCGGGCATCTGGCGAGGCGCACGGCGGACGGCCGGTTGCTGTTGCGCGAAGTCGCCCAATGCCCGGACGCGGATCTGGAGTCGTTCCAGGACATTTCGCGCCACAAGTATTTCAACACTAACAGCCTTTGGCTCCGGCTGGATGCGCTCAAGGCGCAGTTGGCGGCGGATGCCGGGGTGCTGCCGCTGCCGATGATCCGCAACAACAAGACCGTCGATCCCCGCGACAAAACCTCCACCGCCGTCATCCAGTTGGAAATCGCCATGGGAGCAGCCATCGAGTGCTTCGCTGGCTCCGCGGCCATCGAGGTGCCACGCAGCCGGTTCGCGCCGGTCAAGACCACGGGCGATTTGCTCGCCCTGCGCTCCGACGCCTACGACGTGCTCGCCGACGGCCAGGTCCGCTTGCACGCCTCGCGCCACGGCGAACCGCCGGTCATTCTCCTCTCAGACGCCTACAAGCTGGTCGATTCGCTGCCAGCCCTGGGCGTGCCCAGTCTGATCGCTTGTCACTCACTGCGGGTGACCGGTCCGGTCCGATTTGCGCCCGGGGTGGTGATCCAAGGCGACGTGGCAGTGACCAACACCCACGCCGAAACCCGCGAACTCGCGCCGGGAACCTACCGGAATCAGACGCTCGTTCTCTGAAGCAGCCGCCGAAGCGCCGCCGCCACGCATTTTTATCTATCAATCGCTTGCCATTGGAGGGGCTTGGCTCTAAGCCCTCCGCCGCCATGGCCAGCATTGGATCCTTTTCCTTCCCTTCAAGCGGCTTTGACGCCGTGATTTTCGATTGTGACGGCACCCTGGTGGACTCCATGCCCCAGCATTTTGATGCCTGGTGCGAGGCTCTCACCCTGTTCGGGGCCGGCGGCGTCTTCAAGGAAGACGTGTTTCTTGCCATGGGCGGCCGCCCGACGCGCGACATCGTGGTGGAATTGAACGACGAATACGACCTGCACCTCGACCCGCAGGCCGTGGCCTTCGCCAAACGCGAAGCCTTTCTCAAACGCATCAAGACGGTCACCCTCATTGATGAAGTAGCAGCCTTCGCCGAATCCCTGCGCGGCAAAGTCCCGATGGCCATCGCCAGCGGCGGATCGCGCATGGTGGTGGAAAAAACCCTGCGCGCCGTCGGCATTTCCGATTGGTTCGATGAAGTGGTGACCGCAGATGACGTGACCGAAGGCAAACCCGCCCCGGATATTTTCCTGCACGCCGCGCGCCTGCTGGGGGTGACTGCCACCAAGTGCCTCGCGCTGGAAGACGCCCCGTCGGGAATTCTTTCGGCGCGGCGCGCCGGCATGCAGGTTCTGGCGATTCCCTCGCCGCTGACCTCGTCGCTGGTGTGAGGTTAGAAATCGCCCGATCCGCGCGCTTGCTTGTCCTGGGCTGAGCAGCCATAGTGCCGGCTGTGAGACAGGTTCTATCCGGCATAGTGGCGGCGGCGGCATTACTGCCAGCCGGAGCGTTGCGCGCCGCCGAGCCCGGTCGCGCGCGCCACTCGCCCGCGCAGGTGGTGGTCATCCCGGTGCGCGCGCCCATCGCCCAACCGGAACTCTACATTCTGCGCCGCGGCCTGAAAGAGGCCATCGCCCACCACGTGGACACCATCGTCCTCGACATGGAAACGCCGGGCGGCGCGCTCGACGTCACTTTCGAGATGCTCAAGGCACTGGAAAAGTTCCCCGGCAAAACCGTCACCTATGTCAATCGCGAGGCGATTTCCGCCGGCGCGCTGATTGCCGCCGGCACTGATGAGATCTACTTCGCGCCCGGCGGCGTGATCGGCGCCGCGGCGCCCGTGCTGGTCACCGGCGGCGACCTCGACGCCACCCTGCGGGAAAAAATCGTCAGCTACCTCAAGGCGCGGGTCCGCTCGCTCTCGGAAGGCAAAGGCTTCCGCGGCCAGGTGATCTCCGCGATGATCGACGCGGACTCGGAGTTGAGGATCGGCGATGAGCTGCTCAAACCGAAAGGCGAACTGCTCTCTCTAACTGCCAGCGAGGCGATGAAGGAATATGGCAACCCGCCGCAACCGCTTCTGGGTGCGGGTATCGCGGACAACCTGGCGGGGGTGCTGGACCGGATTCACGGCGCGGGCAACTACCACATCACCCGCCTGAAGGTTTCGTGGCCGGAAACCCTCGCGCAATACCTCACCGCCCTGACCCCGCTGCTGCTCGCCGGCGGCTTGCTGTGCATGTTCATCGAGTTCAAGACTCCGGGCTTCGGGGTCTTCGGCATCGCCGGGATCGGATTGTTAGGTGTGGTGTTCTTCGGCCACTACATCGCCGGCCTGACCGGCTACGAGCCGCTGTTCTTTTTCCTGCTAGGGGTGCTGCTGGTGGCCGTCGAGGTGTTGCTGGTGCCGGGGACGATGATCTGGGCGCTCGCGGGCGCCACCCTGATGTTCGGCTCGCTGGTCTGGTCGATGCTCGACCTCTGGCCGGGCCAACCGCTCGCGCTCCAGGGCGACCTGTTGCTGCGGCCGCTGGCCAACGTGATGGTCGGGGTGGTGCTGGCCGTGGCGGCATTTCTCGCGCTGCTCAAATACCTCCCCCAAGGCGGGCTGTGGGGCGGCATGGTGCTCGAAGCCGCGGTGGCGGGCGAACCCGCCGCGATCCGCGCGCTGCACGTCGGCGGCGCGGGCGCGCTCGCCGCCACTGACCTGCTCGGTCTAACCGGCACGGCGGCCACCGCGCTTTTCCCCAGCGGCCAGGTCGAGATTGCCGGCAACCGCTACGAGGCGAAACTGGCCGTGGGCTATGCCGAGGCGGGCAGCCCGGTGCGGGTCACCGGGGTTGGGGAATTCGGACTCATCGTGGAGGTGCTGGCATGACGCTCATCATTCTGTTGTTTGCGGTGGGAATCCTGCTGCTCGTCGTGGAGGTGATCGTGCCGGGCGGCATCCTGGGAGTCGTCGGCGGCTTGCTGATGCTCGGCGGCAGCGTGCTGGCGTTCATGAACTACGGCACCGGCGGCGGCACCCTCGCGGTGACCCTGGCTCTCGCCCTGGCCCTGCTGGCGCTGTTCATCGAAATCCGGATCCTGCCCAAAACCCGCCTCGGCCGGCGCGCCTTTCTAACCAGCCAGGTCACCGGCGTCAGCGCCGCGTTCGGCCAGGACGCGCGCGCGCTCATCGGCAAGCCCGCCGAAGCCCTCACCATGCTCTCGCCCAGCGGCTATGTCCGCGTTGAGGGCCGGCGCTACGAGGCGTTCTGCCAATCCGGCCAGGTGCCCGTCGGCGCGGCGCTCGAAGTGATCGGCGCCGACAATTTCCGCCTGATTGTCTCCCCCGCTCCACCGAATCCGATTCCCTAACCACCACCACCATGCTCGACCTATCCACCATCATCCTGATTGTCATCGCCATTCTCGGCCTGCTGCTGCTGAGCATCATCCTGTCGTTCTTCAGCGTCTGGCTGCGCGCCTGGCTGGCCGGGGCCTACGTCGGCTTCACCGACCTGGTGGCCATGCGGCTGCGCCAGGTGCCCTACGGGATGGTGGTGGATTCGCGCATCACCGCCAAGAAGGCCGGCATTGAAATCCCGATCAACGACATCGAGGCCCACTATCTGGCAGGCGGCAACGTGATCCCCACCATCCAGGCGCTCATCGCCGCCCAAAAGGCCGGCATCACCCTGGATTGGAACCGCGCCTGCGCCATCGACCTCGCCACCAAGGGCTCCGGCAAGAGCGTCGTCGAGGCCGTCCGCACCTCGGTCGACCCCAAAGTCATCGACTGCCCGAATCCCGCGTCGGGCCGCACCACCATCGACGGGGTGGCCAAGGACGGCATCCAGGTGAAAGTGCGCGCCCGGGTCACCGTGCGCACCAACCTCGACCGCTTCGTCGGCGGGGCCAAGGAGGAAACCATCATCGCCCGGGTCGGCGAGGGCATCGTCACCACCATCGGCTCGGCCGCAAGCTACAAGACCGTGCTGGAGTCTCCCGACAGCATCTCCAAAGTCGTGCTGCACCGCGGCCTGGACGTGGGCACCGCGTTTGAAATCCTCTCCATCGACATTGCCGACGTCGATGTCGGCGAAAACGTCGGTGCCAAGCTCCAGGAAGCGCAAGCCGAGGCCAACAAGAACATGGCCCAGGCCCAGGCCGAAATCCGCCGCGCCGCCGCCGTCGCCCTCGAGCAGGAAATGATCGCGCGCGTCGCGGAAATGAAGGCCAAGGTCGTCGAGGCCGAGGCCCAGGTGCCGCTGGCCATCGCCGAGGCGTTCCGCAGCGGCCACCTCGGGGTGATGGATTACTATCGGATGGAAAACGTCAAGTCCGACACCCAGATGCGCGGCAACATCGCCAAGGGCGAAGGCTGAAAGCGGAAAGCGGAAAGTTGAAAGTTGAAAGCTGAAAGCTGAAATCGGAAAGTTGAAATAACTGATGGCATGAAATGGCTCTTCGAACATTTTCAGATTGTCGTCCTGATCGGGTTCGCGCTGGTGTCCTTGGCGAAACGCCGCAAGGACCTGGCGCAAGCCGGGGAGGAGGAACGCCGGGCCCGCGAGGAAATGGCGGAGGATGCGGAGGTGCTCGGCACCGACCGGCATCCACCGCCCGCACTGCCGCCGCCCGTCGCCCGGCACCTGCCGCAGCTGGTTGTTAAAAAGGCGGCAGCACCGCTGGCGCGGGCCGGCCAAGCCGCGCCGGTGGTCGCAGCGGCGGACGCGCGGATTCTCAAACAGCAGCAGGAGTTGATGGCGCGCCTGCAACAAATCCGCGACACCAAGGCCACCACCACCGGCGGCGCGGCCGCGACCCGCAGTCGCGTGTCCGCCGCCCAACGCCACCCGAAAGCCGCGCCGGTCGCCACCTCCGGCCTGCGCGCGAGCCTGCACAGCCGCAAGGACATCCGCCGCGCGGTCGTGCTGCGCGAGATCCTCGGCCCGCCGGTGGGCCTGCGGTAGGGAGAACAGAGCGCAGCTCGCTGGTGCCGGACCTCACCAAGAACAAGACTTTCCCTCGGCGGCGGTTGCAAAATGGAGCGCCGACTTCAGTCGGCAAATCTAACCAACCGGCGCTCCCTAGCCGAACGGTGAAGTGATGCGAAAGGACAATGAATCGTGATCAGGGCAGCCTTGCGCCTGGTTATCCGACAAAGGAAAATGGAAACCACGGATTACACGGATTACACGGATTATTAGAGAGTTATGAATATTGAGCCGCTAACCCGCTGGGTGAGCCTGAAGTCTGATAGAACACGGGGATTTTCTCCGTTAAATCCGTAAAAATCCGTGTAATTCGTGGTAAAATGAACCGTCCTGCCGTTTTTCATTTTCCTATTTAGGGTAATACACGTTGAACCCGCTGGCGGCGTAATCGAAAACATACGAACTGAGTAATGGAGCATTGCCCGTAAAACTTGCACTCCTCAGGCTGGTGCAGGATTCAAACGCATTGTTGCCGATGATCGTGACGCTGGCGGGAATGGTCACCGCGCCGCCGGTGCCGGTGTAGCCGGTGAGGGTGACCTGGCCGACTTCCGGGTGGTAGGTGAAATCGCCGGCTTGCTCGGCCTGTGCCATAGTGGACAGCGCCAGCAGCCACAGGAGCACCGGCACCCGGGCTACCCATCTGGACTGGAGGCGGGACGCCTCCAGCACGGCCTGCGGCGGGACGCCGCAGCCACGCCCCGGCCATTTGCTTGGGAAGTCCTGATTTTACGGGCCTGAAAACGATCTTGCTCCCGGGGGGTGGACCGGGGATGATGGGTTCGTAAGCAACCGTATGGCGAAGAAGGACAACAAGAAACGCGGCGAAGTCGCGGAGCCGTCGCGCTGGACGAACGAGATCACGGGGATCATTTGGATCACCGTGGGGCTGCTGTGCTTGTTATCGCTGGTGAAATACAGTCCGGCGGATCTGCCGCGGTGGTGGTTTCTGGAAAAGTCCACCGGCCACACGAGCGCGCCCGGGGAGAATCTGATCGGGCCGGTGGGCGGGCTGGTGGGCTTCGTGCAAATCCAACTGCTGGGGGCGGCGGGCTACCTGGTGCCGGTGGGCATGCTCTGGTTTGGGATTGTCAAGCTGGTGTTCGACGGGCGGGTCTGGCCGCGGGCGGTCATCGGGTTCGTCGTGTTGTTAGTGGCGGGAGCCGCCTGGCTGCATGCGGCCGACTATTTCTGCAAGGACTGGGCGCAGAGCTGCCACCTCAAGAGCCCGGGCGGGATGATCGGCAGCGGCCTAGGCGGCTTTGTGCTCACCAACCTGATCAGCCGGGTCGGCACCTTGTTGGTGACCAGCGCGGCCTATCTGGTGGCGGTGATCCTGCTCACCGGCCAGCAACCGGTGCGCTTCACCAAGGCGTGCTGCCGCCTGGCCCGGATCAAGTTCGGCCTGTGGCGGGCCAGTCGCAGTGCCGCCGGGCAAGCGGCGGCGCGCGAGGCGGCCAGCCGCGCCGACTACGAGCGCCAGCGCGAGCAGCGGCGCAAGGAACGCGACGCCGCCAAAGTCGCCGCGGCCATCAAGGAGCAAGCCGAGGCGGATCCCCAGTCGCAGCTGCCGTTGCGCGAGACGCCGGCGCCGCAGATCATCGACGCCTCCCAGCGCCGGGCCAACGAGCCGGTCATGCCCGGCACCAAACCGTTCGAGCGCAAGAAACCCAGCCACCAGTCGCTGTCGGTGACGGGCTTCGAAAACTACGAGCTGCCCGGCTTCGACCTGCTGGATGCCCAGGAAATCGAGGACGCGCCG
>Ga0194037_1001792_pt1 | contig 15024 bp, 15 predicted proteins | sample JunL306m_MetaG_FD_148653 | JGI IMG/M metagenome (GOLD analysis project Ga0194037, IMG submission 148653) | Anoxic zone freshwater microbial communities from boreal shield lake in IISD Experimental Lakes Area, Ontario, Canada - Jun2016-L304-6m | ecosystem: Environmental > Aquatic > Freshwater >...
TCGCACAATACTATACACATCAGACGATACCTAAATTAATTGTGACGCAAGAACACGTCAATCAGTCGCTTATGTCTGAATTTTTTAAATTAAATTATGACATCGAAGTTAAAGTAATTAATAAGGCTATCGGCGATAAACGTGTTTGGCTGACTATGGCGCAAAAAAATGCGCTGATTGCTTTAAAACAAAAATTAATGCAAACAGAAAGCCAAGAAAATCGTGTCGAGGCATTGAAAGCTATTTTTAATTTATCAGATTCATTTTCAAGAATTGAATGTTTTGATATTAGCCATACGATGGGAGAAGGAACGGTTGCTTCGTGTGTGGTGTTTGATAAAGGCAATCTTCAGAATAAAGAATATAGACGTTTTAATATCGAAGACATTATTCCCGGTGATGATTATGGTGCTATGCGAGAAGTACTAAATCGACGATATAAAAAGATTGCAACGGGTGAAGGTATTAAACCTGATCTTATTTTTATCGATGGTGGTAAAGGACAGCTCAATATTGCTATTGAGGTGATTCAAGAATTAGGTTTAAGCGACATATTGCTTGTTGGGATTGCAAAAGGTGAGGGAAGAAAACCGGGATTAGAACAGCTCTTTTTAGAAGGGAAAAATGAGCCTATTATTGTTAAAAAAGATAATGTTGGATTTCATCTCATTCAGCAAATTAGAGATGAGGCTCATCGTTTTGCAATTTCAGGTCATAGAGCTAAGCGCGCTAAAAAAAGAATTACTTCTTCTTTGGAGGATATTGAAGGAATTGGCTCACAAAAGAGAAAGAATTTACTCGTCTATTTTGGCGGAATAGAGCGTATTAAAAATGCTAGTATTGAGGAAATTATTATGGTTGATGGTATTGATAAAAAATTAGCTGAAAAGATTTATGATTACTTCCATTAAACAATAAAAGCATATGAAAATTAATGTTCCTAATGCACTTACTTTCTTCAGGGTTGTTTTGATACCTTGTTTCGTGGGCATTTATTACTTTCCACATACTGTTATTAATCAATCTTTGATGAATTGGATTGGCGCTGGTATTTTTTTATTTGCAGCTATTACAGATTGGTTAGACGGATTTTTTGCGCGATACTTAAACCAAGCCTCTAAATTTGGTGCTTTTTTTGATCCTGTAGCAGATAAATTGATGGTGATTGCCGCACTTCTTGTTTTATTGGAGCTTGACCGAGTTAACGCAATTATTTCACTCATTATCATCGGCCGTGAGATTTCTATTAGCTCCCTTCGAGAATGGATGGCAACCATTGGGAGGCCTGGAGGTATGACCGTTATGTTCATCGGAAAATTAAAGACAGCAATCCAAATGATCGCTATTTTGTTGCTTCTTTATCATGATGATTTATGGTTTATCAATGTAAAGTGGATAGGGAATATATTGATTCACATTGCCGCATTATTGACTGTAATTTCGATGGCTTATTACATCCGTGTGGCTTGGCCTACCCTAAGAAAGAGCGTAAAAATAAGGTAATCCTTAAGGATGAGGCAAGACTTTAAATTGACAGTAGCTCAAAAAACGCTAAAATACTGGGTTCTTTACGCGGGAATAGCTCAGTTGGTAGAGCGCAACCTTGCCAAGGTTGAGGTCGCGAGTTCGAGACTCGTTTCCCGCTCCAAATACAAATCGGGGAAGCATTGTCTTCCCCTTTTTAATTTTGGAAGCATTCATGTGGCGCGATAGCAAAATGGTTATGCAGCGGCCTGCAAAGCCGTAGACGCCAGTTCGATTCTGGCTCGCGCCTCCACTTATTAGTACTTAGGGATATTTAAGAATAATTAGTGATAAAATTCGGTCTTAGTTTTATTTCAAAAGGCCCGGGTGGTGAAATTGGTAGACACAAGAGACTTAAAATCTCTCGATCGCAAGGTCGTGCCGGTTCGATTCCGGCCCCGGGCACCACATTTTATTATTTCTTTGTAGTTTGAATACCACACTTCTTTGTAAGTTTACTCCTGAGTTAAATCATCCGTTACTCGATCGATTTTTAACGATCGGACATGTTCAATCTAGAAAGCTTTCTTATGAAGAATTGATATGTCAGTTATTTGGCATAAAACCTAGCCCAGATTTCCCGTTAGCTTCAATAGATTATCAAGAAAACCAAACCTCTTATTGCTTATATGCAGACCCTGTTTATTTGAGTCTGCAAAGAGATACATTCTTTTTGGAAAGAAAATTAACAGATGATTTTATGCAAAATGAAATTGAAGATTTATGCGACGCACTTAACAAAGCATTTAAGAGTGATACGCAGAAATTTGTATTAAATCATGAAGGGCGTTTATTTATCGAATTAACAAGAAGACCACAAATTAAAACAACATCGATTGTGCATATAAAACCTCAGTCTATTGATTTGTATATGCCGCAAGGCGAGGAAGCGATGACATGGCATGCTTTTATGAACGAAATTCAAATGTTTCTTTTTGATCATCCTATTAATCACGAACGGTCAAAAAGAGGAGCGCTCTCAGCGAATAGTATCTGGTTTTCAGGGGGTGGGTTATTGCCCCAAGGGATTCTTAATCCCTATGCAGCTATATTTTCTAATGCTGCATTCTTAAAGAAATTGATATCAATTGATACACATATTTCGCTTCAATCATTAGATCTCTTGGATCAAGCAAGCTTTAATCAAGACATGTTAATTGCACTTGAAAATGCCGAAGACCTTGGTCGGATTTTAGTTCTTACATGGAATAATTTCAAAAAAAGAAAAATAAAGACACTGAATATCTATATAAGCTATCAAGATCAGTTACTGCATATTGATAATCAATTTATGCAGATGCTTAAATTATGGAAAAAAACTAATACAGTAAAAAAATATTTCAATGTTCATTAAATCAAAAAAAGTTGACCATACAGCCTTAGATGCATTGATAAGTTCAGGACTCAATCCTCACTTAGCAAGGTTCTATTCAGCGCGAGGGATTAAGCATATTGATGAAGCAACAGTTTCTATTGAAAAAATTATTCCACCAGAAGCTTTGACAAACAATACCCTCATGGCATCAATCTTAGCTGACGCCATTATGCAAAAACGTAGAATTTTAATTATTGGAGATTACGATACTGATGGGGCAACTTCAACGGCTGTAGGGGTAAGGGCTCTTAAAATGATGGGTGCTGATGTAGATTATTTAGTGCCTAATCGATTTGAATTTGGTTATGGGCTAACACCTGAAATTGTTGATTTAGCAAAAGAAAAAAATCCTCAAATTATTATTACTGTGGATAACGGCATTGCCAGCGTTGAGGGTGTCGATCGAGCAAATCTTTATGGCATTGATGTCTTGGTGACTGATCACCATCTACCCGGGGACAAATTGCCTCGCGCTAAATGTATTGTGAATCCAAATCAACATGGGTGTGATTTTCCAAGTAAATATCTATGTGGCGTAGGTGTAATTTTTTATGTGATGTTAGCCTTAAGAGCAGAGCTTAGAAAACGAGAATACTTTAAAGAACAACCAGAACCGAATCTCATGCAGTTGATCGATCTTGTTGCTTTAGGTACGGTTGCAGATTTAGTACCTTTAGATCGTAATAATCGCATTTTAGTTGAATATGGCATTCGTAAAATAAGGTCGGGCCAAGCTAATCCTGGTATTCGTGCATTGATGGCATTAACTAAAAAAAATCCATTACAGTTTCATACATCTGATTTAGCTTTTAGTATTGCGCCAAGACTTAATGCAGCAGGGCGACTTGATGATATGACTTTAGGCATTCAATGTCTCTTATCAGAAAATTATGATGATGCGCGTTTTATTGCATCATCGCTTGAAGCACTAAATCTTAAAAGAAGATCGATTGAATCTGAAATGAAAGATGGAGCTTCGATACAGTTACATGATGTCAATTGTGATGCACAATTCAGTATTGCCCTTTATGACGCTACTTGGCATCAGGGTGTGATTGGCATTATTGCATCTCGTATAAAAGATAAATACCATCGGCCTGCTATTGTTTTTGCAAGGTCAGATGAAGGCATTCTTAAAGGATCGGGTAGATCAATTCAATCACTTCATTTAAGAGATGCGCTTGATCTTATTTCAAAAAAAGATCCCAATATTCTTATTACATTTGGCGGTCATGCAATGGCAGCTGGACTGACGATCAAGGAAAAAGATTTTGATCGCTTTGTTGCTCTATTTGAGGAAACTGTTCAGGGATTAATTACTTCAGATGATCTTGAGTTAACAATTGAAGTCGATGACGCACTTAATTTTTCAGCAGTGACCTATGAGGATATTGAGCTTATTAATTCGCAAGTATGGGGGCAAGGTTTTCCACTTCCCATTTTTGAAGGTGAATTTGAAGTTGTAGAACAAAAAATCCTTGCAGACAAACATTTAAAGTTAAATCTTCTATTACAAAATAAGGTATTTGAAGCTATCTATTTTAATCATAGCGAGCATCTTCCTCGCAAGATAAAAGCTATCTATCAGGTTGATTCTAATGAGTTTAATGGCAATAAAAAAATTCAGATTCAGCTAAGGATGCTATCTTAAAAGAGGGTAAAGCTTAATTGCCCATCTTGTCTCAACAAAGTAAAATTCAACAAACTAATGAAGAGAGTCTCATGAGACGTAAAATCGTTGTAGGTAATTGGAAAATGAATGGTTCTTTGGCTTCTAATGAAGCACTTCTTAAAGCCTTGGTAGAAAAGATACCGCAAAAAATCTCTGCAGATATCGTCATATGCGCTCCATATCCATACTTATTTCAGACTCAATCTTATTTAAAAAACTCTTCTATTCGTTGGGGCGCTCAGAATGTTGCTAAATTCGAATCAGGCGCTTTTACGGGCGAAGTGAGTGTATCTATGCTAAAAGAATTTGGAGCAAGCTACGTAATTATTGGCCATTCCGAGCGAAGCACAGCTTATTGTGAATCAGATGAAAATATTGCCACTAAACTTATGATGGTTAAACAAGCGGGTATGACACCCATTTTGTGCGTAGGTGAAACTTTAATTGAGAGGGAAGCCGGCATTATGGAAAAAGTAGTTTCCAAGCAGCTGGATACTATAGTTGAAATGTATGGCGAAGACATCTTTGATGAAACTGTCATTGCTTATGAGCCAGTATGGGCGATAGGCAGCGATATGGCAGCCTCCCCAGATCAAGCCCAAGCGATGCATCAATTTATTCGTGAGAAATTATCCTCAAATACCAAGGTTGGAAAGAGCCTCAAAATCATCTATGGAGGGAGCGTAAACCCTCAAAATGCGTTACAATTATTCTCTATGCCAGACGTAGACGGCGGACTCGTAGGACGAGCTTCTTTAAATGCGAGTGATTTCCAGTCAATATGTCATTCGGCCGAAATATAAATCAAAGAAAATAGGATTATGGAAAATTTAGTAACAATTATTCATGTGATTGCATGCTTGGGTGTCATTGGCTTGGTGCTGATGCAACATGGCAAAGGTGCTGATATGGGCGCTGCTTTTGGAAGCGGTTCGTCAGGAAGTTTATTTGGCGTAAGTGGCTCATCTAATTTTTTAAGTAGAACAACAGCAATATTTGTTTTAGTCTTTTTTCTGACCAGCATTTCCCTGGCATTTATAGCAGGTCAAAAATCAGGTAGCGGAAGTGTGGTGAAAGCAACTGAGGCATCATCAGAAGCGCAAAAACCTTCTGAAACTAAAAGCGGTGAAGCTCAGTCAAAACCATCAAGTGGCGCTCAAAATATCCCAAAATAGAGACTGTTAAATCTATAAAGCCGTCGTGGTGGAATTGGTAGACACGCTATCTTGAGGGGGTAGTGACGAAAGTCGTGAGAGTTCGAGTCTCTCCGACGGCACCAAATAAGAAAATCAGGCAGTATTTTTTTAAGGAATCGTTGTGCTGGAAAATTATTTTCCAATTTTATTGTTCATTTGTGTAGGACTTGCGGTTGGTGCAGGGCCACTACTAATCGGCAGCATTCTCTCTCCCAATAAACCTGATAGCGAAAAAAACTCTCCATACGAATGTGGTTTTGAAGCCTTTGAAGATGCACGTATGAAATTCGATGTCCGATATTATCTTGTCGCCATTCTCTTTATTCTATTCGATCTTGAAATTACATTTCTTTTCCCTTGGGCAGTTGTAATTCAAAAAATCGGCATGTTTGGATTTATTGCCATGATGATTTTCCTCGCCATTTTAGTGGTTGGATTTATTTATGAATGGATGAAAGGTGCCCTTGACTGGGAATAATCTATGAGTATTGAAGGCGTCATGGAAAAAGGATTTGTCACTACAAATCTAGACACCCTTATTAATTACACTCGTACAGGCTCATTATGGCCTATGACTTTTGGATTAGCTTGCTGCGCCGTTGAAATGATGCATGCTGGCGCGGCTCGATATGACTTAGATCGGTTTGGTATTGTATTTAGACCAAGCCCAAGACAATCAGACGTCATGATTGTAGCAGGTACATTAGTGAATAAAATGGCACCTGCATTAAGAAAAGTTTACGATCAAATGGCAGAGCCACGTTGGGTCATTTCGATGGGTTCTTGCGCAAATGGCGGCGGTTACTATCATTACTCTTATTCGGTCGTTCGTGGTTGCGATCGTATTGTTCCAGTTGATGTTTATGTTCCAGGTTGCCCACCCACAGCTGAAGCTCTCATGTTTGGAATTATCCAACTGCAAAATAAAATTAAACGTACCAATACAATTGCGCGTTAATTTATGAGCTCAGTCGAAACACTACTTAAAGAAATAAAATCAGTTTTTGGTAAAGAATTAAGCTTCGCATCTATCGAGCATAATGAGCTCACAATCGAAGTAAAGATCGACAATCTCTTATCTACCTTTAAAACATTAAAAGAGCACAAGACATTTCAATTTCAGCAATTGATTGATCTATGTGGCATTGACTATAAAGATTTCGGTGAAGGTACTTGGACGAAACCTCGTTTCGCTGTGGTTTATCATTTTTTATCAATTGAACATAATCATCGTATTCGCGTAAAAACTTTTTCTAAGGAAGAAGACTTTCCCTTATTCCCATCGGTCATAGATTTATGGCCAGTTGCTAATTGGTATGAAAGAGAAGCATTTGATTTATTTGGTTTTATGTTTACTGATCACCCGGATCTTAGACGCATACTCACTGATTATGGATTTGTAGGTTATCCATTCCGAAAAGATTTTCCGATGATTGGTAAAGTTGAAGTGCGTTATGACGACGCACAAAAACGCGTAATTTATCAACCTGTTTCAATCGAGGAAAGAAATAACGTGCCACGCATCATTCGTGAAGAAGGTTTCCACAATGGCTGAAATTAGAAACTATACGATGAATTTTGGCCCGCAACACCCTGCAGCACATGGTGTTTTGCGATTGGTATTAGAGTTAGATGGTGAAGTGATACAACGCGCAGATCCTCATATTGGACTTCTTCATCGTGGGACAGAAAAATTAGCTGAAAACAGAACTTATTTGCAAACTGTTCCCTACATGGATCGTTTAGATTACGTATCTATGATGGCAAACGAACATGCTTATGTTCTAGCTATTGAAAAATTACTTAATATCGACGTACCAATTCGCGCACAATATATTCGTGTCATGTTTGATGAAATTACGCGCATCTTAAATCATTTATTATGGCTGGGCGCACATGCGCTTGATGTGGGCGCTATGACGGTATTTTTATACGCATTCCGAGAAAGAGAAGACCTCTTCGATTGTTATGAAGCAGCATCAGGTGCAAGAATGCACGCAGCTTACTATCGCCCTGGTGGCGTTTATCGTGATCTCCCTGATCGCATGCCTCAATATGAATCTTCGTTAAAAAACAAAAAAGAATTAGATGGTTTAAATCAAAATCGTAACGGCTCACTTTTGGATTTTATTGAAGACTTTGCAAATCGCTTTCCAACATATATAGATGAATATGAAACTTTATTAACAGATAACCGTATATGGAAACAACGAACCGTGGGCATTGGTGTCGTTGATCCTGATCGCGCCATAGCACTTGGTATGACCGGTCCCATGTTAAGAGGATCTGGCATTGCATGGGATTTAAGAAGAAAACAGCCTTACGAAGTATATGACAAACTTGATTTTGATATTCCTGTAGGCGTGAATGGTGATTGCTACGATCGATATCTTGTTCGTATCGAAGAGTTTAGACAATCTAATCGCATTATTAAGCAATGCATAGAATGGTTAAGAAAAAATCCGGGCCCTGTAATTAGCGATAACCATAAAGTAGCACCTCCAAATCGAGCTGCCATGAAAGAAGATATGGAAGCCATGATCCATCACTTTAAATTATTTACAGAAGGCTTCCATATTCCAGCAGGCGAAGCTTATGCCGCAGTTGAACATCCTAAGGGTGAGTTTGGTATTTATTTGGTTTCAGATGGCGCGAACAAACCTTACCGTTTGAAAATTCGTGCCGCAGGTTTTCCACATTTAGCCGCGCTAGACGAAATGACACGCGGCCATATGATTTCTGACTTAGTTGCCATCATTGGCACACAAGATATTGTATTTGGTGAGATTGATCGGTAGAAAATGATGCATGCAGATGATATTAAATTAATCAATAAAGAATTAAAGAAATTTCCTGATAATCAAAAGCAATCTGCAGTGATTGCAGCATTGCGAATAGTTCAGACGAGACATGGATGGCTTTCTCATGAACATATTTCAGATGTAGCAAATTACCTTGGTATGCCAGAAATTGCAGCTATGGAAGTTGCAACGTTTTATAACATGTTCAATTTAGAATCTAAAGGTAAATATCAGATTACTGTATGTACAAATATTTCATGCATGCTAAGAAATTCAGCTGAGATTGTGAATCATTTAGAAAAAAAATTAGGAATTGGTTTTGGTGAAGTTACTAAAGATAAAAAATTCTCTCTCAAAGAAGGTGAGTGTATGGGGGCATGCGGCGGCGCGCCTTTATGTTTAGTCAATAATCATACTATGCATGAGCATTTAACTATTGAAAAAATTGACAAGCTGATAGCGGGCCTTAAATAAATGGTAAAGCAAATCGATATTATTAAACCATCTAAAATTTTTCCAAACCAAGACCTGGTTTGCTTGAGAACTATGGTGCATGAAAATCCTGGTTCAATGGATACTTATTTGAAAATGGGGGGTTACGAACAGCTTAAAAAAATTCTCAAGATGAACATTAAGCCAGAAGCTATCTTGGCAGAATTAAAAATTTCAGGATTAAGAGGTCGTGGTGGTGCAGGTTTCCCTACTTCAATCAAATGGTCTTTTATGTCTCGCGATTACGATGGCATTAAATATCTTGTTTGCAATTCCGATGAAGGAGAGCCGGGCACATTTAAGGACCGAGATATCTTGAGATATAACCCACACCAACTTATTGAGGGTATGGCAATAGCAGCGTATGTCATGGGAACGCGTGTAGGCTATAACTATATTCATGGAGAGATTTGGTCCGAATATGAGCTTTTTGAAAAGGCGCTCGACGAAGCAAAGGCTCACGGCTTCCTTGGTGAGAATATTTTAGGATCAGACTTTAGTTTTGATTTGTATGCAGTCCATGGTTATGGCGCTTACATTTGCGGAGAAGAAACAGCGCTTATTGAATCCATTGAAGGTAAAAAAGGCCAGCCACGCTATAAACCTCCATTCCCTGCAACTTATGGTATTTATGGCAAGCCCACCAATGTAAATAATACAGAAACATTTACATCTGTTCCTTGGATTTTGGAACATGGTGGACAAGCATTTCAAGATTTAGGTGTCGAAAATTCAGGTGGCGTGAAATTATTTTCTGTTTCAGGCCATGTTGAAAAGCCTGGTAATTATGAAATTAAAATGGGCACACCATTTAATGAATTATTAAATATGGCAGGAGGCATTTGGCATCGAAGAAAATTAAAAGCAGTCATTCCTGGTGGCCCCTCTACAGCGGTTTTACCTGCAGCATTAATTGAAAATGCAACGATGGATTACGATGGACTTCAAAAAGCGGGTTCAAGCTTAGGCGCTGGCTCTGTAATTATCATGGATGATTCTACTTGCATGGTGAGCGCGCTCAAACGTCTCTCTTATTTCTTTTATGAAGAATCCTGTGGTCAATGCACACCATGTCGCGAAGGGACAGGTTGGGTTTATCGTGTAATTAAAAGAATTGAAGATGGGAAGGGCACTATGGAAGATCTAGATCTTTTAACAGATGTAAGTAAAAAGATTTCCGGAAGAACGATATGTGCATTAGGTGACGCTGCTGCAACCCCTGTTCTAAGTTTCATTAAACACTTTAGACCTGAGTTCGAGTATTTTATTCAACATGGCCATTCAATGGTTAAGACTAAATGAAAATAACAATTGAAATAGATGGTAAGAAAATTGAAGTAGAAAAAAATACGACAATTATTGCTGCTGCCGATAAAGCAGGCATTCCAATACCCCGTTTTTGTTATCACAAAAAACTATCGATTGCTGCAAATTGCCGCATGTGTTTGGTTGATGTTGAAAAATTTAACAACCCAAAACCGGCTTGCGCAACATTAGTGGCTGATGGTATGAAAGTTTCAACACAATCTAAAATGGCCATAGACGCTCAGCAAAGTGTGATGGAATTTTTACTTATCAACCATCCACTTGATTGTCCGATTTGTGATCAAGGTGGTGAATGTGAACTTCAAGATACTGCGGTTGCATTTGGAAGTGGGCAAACGCGATATAAAGAAGAAAAACGAGTCGTATTTAATAAAAACATTGGCCCTTTAATTTCTACAGATATGACGCGATGTATTCAGTGCACGCGCTGCGTAAGATTTTTGCAAGAAGTAGGCGGTATGATGGAACTTGGAATGGTTGGCCGTGGCGAACATTCCGAAATTACAGCTTATGTAGATCGCTCGATTCAATCAGAGCTCTCTGGAAATATCATTGATTTATGCCCTGTCGGGGCCCTTACAAGCAAACCATTTAGATATAAAGCTCGTACATGGGAGCTTATTAGAAGACCCACATTAGCGCACCATGACAGTTTAGGCTCACCGCTGGAGGCGCATATTAAACAAAACAAAGTGATTAGAATGCTTCCTCGCGAAGATGAATCTATTAATGAATGTTGGATTTCTGATAGAGATCGTTTTTCATACGAAGGTTTAAATAGCGAAGATCGTTTACAAGTGCCTATGGTCAAAGAAAAAGGCCAATGGAAAGAATCTGATTGGGAAACCGCTCTATCTATTGTTAGTGAAAAGTTAAAACATATCGTAAATAAGGAAGGCCCAGAAGAGTTGGGTATGCTTATTTCACCTCAAAGCTCTTCTGAAGAAGGCATATTAGCTAAAAAAATAAGTACATCATTAAAATCATTTAATATCGATCATCGTATTCGTCATTCTGATTTTTCAATTCAATATCAAGGCGCACACTGGCTAGGAAGCCATATTGATGCACTAGAAAATTTTGATCAGTACTTTGTTATTGGCAGTAATTTAAGAAATGAACAGCCATTATTAACTGCAAGAATTCGCAAAGCAGTGAGTCGCGGCGCCAAACTTTTTATAGTCAATCCAATAGACTGCGATCCATTAATGACTGTGACTGAAAAAATTATTCAAACATCTCACAAACTCCCTCAGGCGCTCGCAAAAATTCTAAAATCAATGACAGAGTTAAAAGGTGTCTTGAAGAAAGATACTAAATTTATCAAAGCAGATCTTGAAAAAATTAAGTCAGATAAAATAAGTGACGCAATTGCTCAACATTTAATGACAAATGTTTTAGCGGGTAAGAAAAGTAATACATCTTTATTATTAGGACAATTAGCTGAAGAACATCCAGATTATTCGACTATTTATAAACTTGCTTTTGAAATTTCAAAATTATCTCAAGCCTCGTTTGGAGTCCTGCCATCACATTTAAATAGCGTGGGACTTGAAGCTGCAAATGTTTTACCAGAAAAAGGCGGATTGAATGCGCGCGCTATGTTTGAGAAAAAATTAAAAGCTTATCTTTTGTTAAATATCGAGCCTCAGCTAGACTCATCAAATGCACAATTAATGCAAGATGCTATTACCTCTTCAAACTTTACTGTTGCATTAACTTCATATCAGTCTAAATATCTTAAAGATGCTGATGTCCTTTTGCCTATTTCACCATTTACTGAGTCCTCTGGCACGATTATTAATATGGAAGGTAGAGTCCAAAGTTTCACTGCGGTTGCTCAGCCCTTGGGACAATCTCGACCAGCATGGAAAGTTTTAAGAGTCTTAGCTAATCATCTAGGCTTAGATGGATTTGATTACGAATCTAGCTTAGATGTGAAGAATGAGCATATCAAGATTAAAAATCAGTTTATTTCAAAAGAATTATCTAATGAAATTGATATTAAAAATGCATACAAGATCCGTTTATCTAAGCCTAAACAATTCACTCGAGTAGGCGAAATTCATCAATATCGAATTGACCCGATTGTAAGAAGGGCGCCATCTTTGCAAGCAGCCATTCAAAAGACAAAAGCGATCGCAAAACTTCATCCTATAGAAATGCAAAGATTAAAACTTAAAACTAACGACAAAATTAAAGTTATACAAGGTAGCCAATCAATCAGTCTTATTGTGATCGAAGATATCGGCATTCCTGAAGGATCTATCTTCATACCAAGTGGTATTGATGAAACAGCAAATTTAGGCGACGTTTGGGGTGATGTTACAGTAAAAAAAATGACTTCAAGGAGCCCATCTTAAGATGGAAACCTTAATGACATCAGTGTTTGGGACATGGGGCCCTAGCATCGCAAAAACATTATGGATACTTTTAAAAATTGTAGCCATCGTTTTGCCTTTGATGATTTCAGTTGCTTATTTAACTTATTTTGAAAGAAAAGTGATTGGCTTCATGCAGGTCCGCATAGGCCCGAATCGTGTAGGTTATTTTGGCTTGCTTCAACCTATTGCCGACGCATTAAAGCTTTTATTCAAAGAAATTATTCTTCCTACAGCATCTAATAAAGTTTTATTTTTCTTAGCACCCGTTTTAGCGATTGCTCCTGCATTTGCAGCATGGGCTGTCATTCCCTTTGATTTAAACCTAGTCATTGCCGATATTGATGCAAGTCTTTTATATATCTTAGCTATGACATCCATTGCTGTATATGGAGTGATTATTGCTGGTTGGGCTTCAAATTCAAAATATGCTTTTCTCGGAAGCTTGCGATCTGCGGCACAAATTGTATCTTATGAAATTGCCATGGGATTCACATTAGTAGGTGTCTTAATGTGCGCCAACAGTCTAAATTTAGGAAAAATTGTAATGGGTCAAGCAGGGGGATTCTGGCATTGGTATGTCTGGCCTTTATTTCCTTTATTTATTATCTATTTTATTAGTGCAGTTGCAGAAACAAATCGAGCTCCATTTGATGTAGCAGAGGGAGAGTCAGAAATTGTAGCTGGATTCCATGTGGAGTATTCCGGCATGGCTTTTGCAGTATTTTTCTTAGCAGAATATGCAAATATGATCTTAGTTTCTATGTTGGCAGCACTCATGTTTCTGGGTGGGTGGCTATCACCAATTCCATTTATCCCAGATAGTTTTTTATGGTTACTTACCAAGGTTGCGTTTTTATTATTTTGTTTTATATGGTTTAGGGCAACATTCCCTCGCTATCGATACGATCAAATTATGCGGTTAGGCTGGAAAATTTTTATTCCAATCACGATTGCTTGGATAGTTTTTATCGGTGGCATGATGCAAACCTCATGGGGATATTTATTTCATTAAATGATTAAAAAAATTAAACAATTTTTATCAAGCCTGATGCTAATTGAGCTTCTGAAGGGGATGCTTCTCACGGGACGCTATTTTTTTGCAAGAAAAATTACTGTGCAATATCCAGAAGAAAAAACCCCACAATCTAATCGTTTTAGAGGGCTTCATGCACTTCGTCGATACGCAAACGGAGAAGAGCGCTGTATTGCATGTAAATTATGTGAAGCTGTTTGTCCAGCGATGGCAATTACGATTGAGTCAGAAGAGCGTGAAGATAAAACAAGACGTACGACACGTTATGACATTGACCTTACCAAATGTATCTTTTGTGGTTTTTGTGAAGAATCTTGTCCCGTAGATTCTATTGTTGAAACAAGAATTTTAGATTATCACGGTGAGTCGAGGGGCGATTTAATTTATACAAAGGAAATGTTACTTGCTGTTGGCGATAAATATGAAAAACAAATTGCAGAAGATCGTGCGCAAGACGAGAGGTATCGATAATCTATGATTGAATTCAAAGATTTTGTTTTTTTCTTATTGTCATTCGTGCTCATAGCTTCAGGATTAAGTGTAATCACATCTAGAAATCCTGTGACTGCCGCACTTTCTTTAGTGCTAGCATTTTTCAATGCTGCCGGTATTTGGCTTCTTTTGCAGGCCGAATTTTTAGCTATTGCATTGGTACTGGTTTACGTAGGGGCCGTAATGGTTTTATTTCTATTTGTAGTCATGATGCTTGATATTAATCTTGATAAATTAAGAGAAGGCTTTTGGGATTATCTTCCCATGGCAGGTTTTATAGGCATTCTTATGATGGTTGAAATGGTCATGGTGTTTAAAACTAAACAATTTAATTTATCACCTCTCGCTGAAACACTTCCAAGCACATCTAATACAGAATTAATAGGTAATACCCTATACTCAGATTACGTCCTTCCTTTCGAGCTAGCCTCTGTGGTTTTATTAATTGCGATTGTTTCAGCTATCGCATTAACACTTCGCGATCGTAAAGATAGTAAAAAAACAAATCCTGCAGATCAAATTGCAGTTAAACGGAATGATCGTGTGAGATTGGTTCAAATGAAGTCTGAGAAAAAGTATGTCAAATCGAAAGCAAAGGAGAGCATATGATTGGTTTATCTCATTACCTTATTCTTGCTGCGATTTTATTTACTATCAGTGTAGTAGGTATTTTCCTTAATAGAAAAAATATCATTATATTATTGATGTCTATCGAGCTTATGCTCCTTG
>Ga0194037_1001794_pt1 | contig 15021 bp, 14 predicted proteins | sample JunL306m_MetaG_FD_148653 | JGI IMG/M metagenome (GOLD analysis project Ga0194037, IMG submission 148653) | Anoxic zone freshwater microbial communities from boreal shield lake in IISD Experimental Lakes Area, Ontario, Canada - Jun2016-L304-6m | ecosystem: Environmental > Aquatic > Freshwater >...
AGTGTGGTCTTGATCCGTAAATAAATTTATCAGTTATATCAGCATGTTAAGAACTGATATGACCATCTGGCTGCTGTTTGGCACGCTGCATGTAAATAGAAGAGTAAATCTAAAAGCGCGATCGCCAGACTTATTGAAGTAATCGGCCCCGAAATGAAGTTAACCGTCAACCCTATCCTCTGTAAAAAGTAAACCCGTCGGAAGGCGGGGACACAAAATCACAGATCCCAAGTTCTTTGAACCGGATGGCTGGGTAGCCAGAGACCACATACCTAAAATGGAGGATACAAGGATGAAAGCAACAACCAAGGTAGCAGTACTCGCAGCAGCAGCACTCCTCATCGGCGCACCGGCAGCATTCGCGTTCCACTCCGGCGGTGTCGCCGAGTGCGAAGGTTGTCACTCAATGCACAACTCGTTTGAAGGCTCTGCCAACGTGACCGGCGGGACTCAATACAAGTCCGGTCCTTACCTGCTCAAAGCACAGGATCAGTCCGGCGCCTGCCTGAACTGCCACAACGCAGCCGACACCACCGCCAGCGGCTACCACATCTCCACCGCCGGCGTTACACCCAATGACAGCACCCGCGCCGTTGAAGGCACCCCGGGCGGCGACTTTGCCTGGTTGAAAAAAACCATGAGCTACAGCATCCGTGGCGCAGCAACTTCCCTTGATGGCGATCGGCATGGCCATAACATCGTTGCCGTTGACTTCGGCTACACCGCTGACAAGGTTCTGACCACCGCTCCCGGCGGTACCTATCCTGCCGCCAGCCTGGCCTGCTCTTCCTGCCACGATCCACACGGCAAATATCGTCGTTTTGCTGATGGCACCCAGACAACCACCGGTCTGCCGATCTTCGGTTCCGGATCCTACACCTCCAGTATCAGCCCGATTGGCGGCGTTTCTGCAGTTGGTGTCTACCGCATCCTGGCTGGCGTAGGCTACCAGCCCAAATCATTGGCCGGTTCCTTCGCTTTCGCCAACCCTGCTCCTGACGCAGTTGCCAAGTCCAGCTACAACGGCGTATCCACAACCGTTAACACCGCAGCCGGCCAGAAAGACCTCGTTGCCTACGGTCGGGGGATGTCCGAGTACTGTGCCAACTGCCACTCCGCAATGCATATCGACACCTACACCTCCGGCACCAAAGGTCTTGTTCACCCTGCCGGTAACGGCGCCAAGCTGACCGCACCAATCGCCACCAACTACAATGCCTACGTAACGTCCGGCGTCATGACCGGCACAGTCGGCTACAGCGCCATCGCCCCGTATGAACTCGGCACAGGCGACTACACTGCAATGACCGCCTTCGTAGCCGCTCCTGTTGCAGCTACCACCAACAACAACGTGCTCTGTCTCTCCTGTCACCGCGCTCACGCCTCCGGTTTCGAGAGCATGGCCCGCTACAACCTGATCAACGAGTTCATGACAACTGCTGATGCCGCCGGCGTCGCCCTGTATGACTCCAGCACAACAGAAGGCAAGATCAACACAGGCCTGAGCGTTCAGCAGCAGACCGATGCCTACAACGGCCGCCCTGCCACAGCATTTGGCCCGATGGCTCGTAACAACTGCAACAAATGCCACGCCAAAGACTAATCATCAGAACGAAGCAGGGGCGCCCCAGTGTGCGCCCCGTTTCACCAACACACAACGGCCGGGGAGAAATCCCCGGCCGTTGTGTGTTGTTCACAGATCCGGTCGAATCTTTTTTTGGCACCACGCCCATATCATTACGAATGCGTAATTATATTGTAATGTTACCGCCAACGTTTTTCCTCCAAATGCATACCTTTCTCCGTCATACACCCGCACGGTGAGTACCGGTTGCCGCATGAAACAGAAGTGTGGTCTTGATCCGTAAATAAATTTATCAGTTATATCAGCATGTTAAGAACTGATATGACCATCTGGCTGCTGTTTGGCACGCTGCATGTAAATAGAAGAGTAAATCTAAAAGCGCGATCGCCAGACTTATTGAAGTAATCGGCCCCGAAATGAAGTTAACCGTCAACCCTATCCTCTGTAAAAAGTAAACCCGTCGGAAGGCGGGGACACAAAATCACAGATCCCAAGTTCTTTGAACCGGATGGCTGGGTAGCCAGAGACCACATACCTAAAATGGAGGATACAAGGATGAAAGCAACAACCAAGGTAGCAGTACTCGCAGCAGCAGCACTCCTCATCGGCGCACCGGCAGCATTCGCGTTCCACTCCGGCGGTGTCGCCGAGTGCGAAGGTTGTCACTCAATGCACAACTCGTTTGAAGGCTCTGCCAACGTGACCGGCGGGACTCAATACAAGTCCGGTCCTTACCTGCTCAAAGCACAGGATCAGTCCGGCGCCTGCCTGAACTGCCACAACGCAGCCGACACCACCGCCAGCGGCTACCACATCTCCACCGCCGGCGTTACACCCAATGACAGCACCCGCGCCGTTGAAGGCACCCCGGGCGGCGACTTTGCCTGGTTGAAAAAAACCATGAGCTACAGCATCCGTGGCGCAGCAACTTCCCTTGATGGCGATCGGCATGGCCATAACATCGTTGCCGTTGACTTCGGCTACACCGCTGACAAGGTTCTGACCACCGCTCCCGGCGGTACCTATCCTGCCGCCAGCCTGGCCTGCTCTTCCTGCCACGATCCACACGGCAAATATCGTCGTTTTGCTGATGGCACCCAGACAACCACCGGTCTGCCGATCTTCGGTTCCGGATCCTACACCTCCAGTATCAGCCCGATTGGCGGCGTTTCTGCAGTTGGTGTCTACCGCATCCTGGCTGGCGTAGGCTACCAGCCCAAATCATTGGCCGGTTCCTTCGCTTTCGCCAACCCTGCTCCTGACGCAGTTGCCAAGTCCAGCTACAACGGCGTATCCACAACCGTTAACACCGCAGCCGGCCAGAAAGACCTCGTTGCCTACGGTCGGGGGATGTCCGAGTACTGTGCCAACTGCCACTCCGCAATGCATATCGACACCTACACCTCCGGCACCAAAGGTCTTGTTCACCCTGCCGGTAACGGCGCCAAGCTGACCGCACCAATCGCCACCAACTACAATGCCTACGTAACGTCCGGCGTCATGACCGGCACAGTCGGCTACAGCGCCATCGCCCCGTATGAACTCGGCACAGGCGACTACACTGCAATGACCGCCTTCGTAGCCGCTCCTGTTGCAGCTACCACCAACAACAACGTGCTCTGTCTCTCCTGTCACCGCGCTCACGCCTCCGGTTTCGAGAGCATGGCCCGCTACAACCTGATCAACGAGTTCATGACAACTGCTGATGCCGCCGGCGTCGCCCTGTATGACTCCAGCACAACAGAAGGCAAGATCAACACAGGCCTGAGCGTTCAGCAGCAGACCGATGCCTACAACGGCCGCCCTGCCACAGCATTTGGCCCGATGGCTCGTAACAACTGCAACAAATGCCACGCCAAAGACTAATCATCAGAACGAAGCAGGGGCGCCCCAGTGTGCGCCCCGTTTCACCAACACACAACGGCCGGGGAGAAATCCCCGGCCGTTGCTGTTATCTCGTAAAAAACCGGATGGCCTGGTAAATGATATCAAAAAAGTCAGGATCGGAACGCCGCAAAGTATCTCCAAAACCATCAAAATATGCAGGTTCATCCCGGTAGCTCGCCAGCTTCTCCCGTTTTTCGCTCTCCCGTTTCAGTTCTTCCTTGCGGTTCTGCTCCTGCCGCTCCTGGTCGAGGAGTTTGCCCCCCATCTTCATCCACTCAAACAGATGGCGCAGTTCTCCACCATCGAGCCACGCCCCGTGAGCCTTGCAGCGGTCGACAATGACTCCACTTTTGGCGCCGAAGTTTACTCTGTTCATATACTGCGAGCAGACCGGACATTTGATGTAAGCGACCGGATACTGGTCGGGCGTGCGGTGCAGATTAATGCTGTCCAGTCCGTTTTTGTCTATCAGGAATACATTGGTGACGGTCGCTTCCAGAAGCGCTTCCAGCTCACCCGGATCGAAGAACAACCCCAGGCATTGATCACACCTTTCAATCAGAAATGTACCGTTCAGTTTGAGGTCAATTGTCTTCAGACATATGTTGCAGCGGGGACAGATGCGGGGAGAGTCACTCTCATGGGTCGTGTAATAGTGTATCCCCTTGAGATCGATGTCATTGCGGTCACCGCAATAAGCACACAGCAGGGAGCCATCCGGTAGAGGTGCGTTACAGTTTGAGCATCTGGCCATAAGCGGCGCCTTTCTGGTGGTTGAAGGTCAGCGTGATACTGAAACACTATCTGCCGCAGCATTTCTTGTGTTTAATGCCGCTTCCGCAGATGCATGGATCGTTTCGACCAACCTTGTTGACGGTAACAGGTTTCGGCTTAACCATCCTGCCATCGGTGAAGAACCACTGCCCGTTTTCTCTGACGAAGCTGGCATTTTCGTGATGTACACGCTGCTCACCCTTTTCACTGAAACGTGCAATAAATTCGACCTGGCCCTCAGTATCACCACTTCCTCCCTTGAGGGTGGTGATGATCTCGAGCCCCTGCCATTCCGAGTTTTCAGCCCATTTTTTTGTCCCGGTATGATCATATCCCTTCCGATGATCGGGATGAGTTGTCTGGAAGATGAAATCCATCTGCACGCCAACATATGCCGAATAGCGGGCCCGCATAAGTTGTTCTGCGGTTTCGGCAGAACCTGACCCGGTTATGAATGGTTCGCAGCAACCGGAATAGGCAATGCCACTTCCGCAATAACAGCTGTCCATATCTGTTTCTCCTTGAATTTATTGATATAATTATTCCGTTTAGCATGTTTTTTCTTGAGATGCAATCATTACCTCCGGAATAACGCTCGAATAAATGACGGAAGATCCGGGTTACAAGATGGCAGGTGGAGCATCTTGGTGCATCGCAATTGCACTTGTTTCTGCAGCGTTTTCCTTGTAAAATATTCCGTTTAAGAACCGACAGGGGACGAGGACGAAAATGAATACCCGAAAAAGCCGAGAGGGCAGTGTGAAACTGTACTCTCCCTCCACTGATATGGCATTATTTTTTGTGCTGCTTGTCATTATTACAGCTTGCACCGATAATATAACCGCAAAGTTGCAGCCCCGAACCACCTATGATTCCGCACATCAATCCGCCGCAACGGCGTTTACGGCCACCAGCAGTGCCATACGAAAGTCAGCTACCTTTGCAGCCAGTACCAGTGCCGCCCTCGCTGCAACGCATAAAATAAAATACAATGCGGGGGAAAGCCCCGAATATGCAAAAAAATGCGGCTGGCCGGTAAACTGTCCCGAACCGCTATCCGGTTCTATCCTGCCAAAAAAACGAATCGTGGCCTACTACGGCAATCCGCTCTCAAAAAAGATGGGCGCTCTGGGTGAGTTTCCCAAGGACGATATGCTGCAGCGTCTGAGGGGTGAAGTTGCAAAATGGCAGGCGGCCGATCCGGCTACTCCGGTGCAACCGGCTCTGCACCTGATCGCAGTGGTTGCACAGGGAGCGCCGGGCAGGGACGGGAAGTACCGCATGATCATGCCGGACAGGATCGTCAATGATGTGTACGGGTGGGCCAAGGAGGCGGGGGCCATCATGTTCATAGACATCCAGACCGGACACGACGATATCCGCACGGTGCTGCCGCGATTTGAATGGATACTGAAGCATCCGGACGTACACCTGGGCATCGACCCTGAATTCAACCTGATCAAGAGCGGTAAAAAACCGGGCACAAAGATCGGTACATACGATGCTGCGGATATCAACTACGCATCCGGATATCTGAAGGATCTGGTCAATAAACACAACCTGCCGCCCAAGGTTTTCACTGTGCATCGCTTTACCAGGGGCGGCGTAACCAATGCCGGAGAGATCAAGCTGCGTCCCGAGGTACAGATTGTCATGCATATGGACGGCTGGGGCGCACCCTGGCTTAAACGGGATTCCTACAAGGATTACGTTGTTGCCGAACCGGTACAGTACACCGGATTCAAGCTTTTCTACCATAACGACACCAAGAAGGGTGATCCACTGCTGACTCCGCAGGATCTGCTCAGACTTAATCCACAACCGCTCTATATCCAGTATCAGTAACCGGAATGCTGCTCATCTTTCCACCCGTGGGCATGACCTGCGAACCACCGGCCGGCATTGCCCGCCTTGCTTCGACACTGCGTGACAACGACTGTCGATGTCGCCTGCTGGATGCCAACCTGGAAGGACAGCTATGGTTGCTGGAACAGTCTCCGACCGTTCATGACACCTGGACCCGCCGGGCGTTCAAGGGCCTGGCGGATAATCTCGCCGCTCTGCGGGATGTAAAGACCTATCAGACTCCTGACCGTTACCGCCGGGCCGTCAGCGACCTCAACCGCCTCCTCGCGGTTTCATCTCTGCAACATTCCGCTCTTGTCGGTCTGTGCGACTATCGGCACGTCAACCTTTCTCCCCTGCGCAGCGCCGACCTGATAACTGCGGCGGAACAGCCGCAGCAGAGCCCATTCTATCCCTACTTCTGTCGTCGGCTGCCGGAACTGCTGGATGGCGCCGGCATGGTTGGCATCTCCCTCACCTACCTCAGCCAGGCGCTGTCAGCCTTTGCCATGATCGGCTTTATCAGGAAAGAGTTTTCGGATAAGAAAATCGTCCTTGGCGGAGGACTGATAACATCCTGGATGCAACGGCCCCACTGGCGCAATCCCTTTGGAGCCCTTGTGGACCACATGATTACAGGGCCTGGTGAGCTGCCGTTGCTGGAACTATGTGGCTGTAAAGCAACTCCGGATCGGCACGTTGCTCCGGATTACTCGACGCTGCCAATGGAGAAGTATCTCTCTCCCCGCCCGATACTGCCCTACAGCGCTGCCGGAGGGTGCTGGTGGAACAACTGTACTTTCTGCCCGGAACGAGCCGAAGGTAACATATATCGGCCCGTTGCCGTGTCACAGGCCTTGACAGACCTGAAACTGCTGACAGAGCTGAGCGGACCGGGTCTGATTCATCTGCTGGACAACGCCATCAGTCCGGGATTGTTGATGGGGCTTGCTGATAACCCGCCCGGCATGCCGTGGTACGGCTTTGCAAGAATAGATGAGCAACTGGCCGATCCTGATTTCTGCCGGGCGTTGAAGCAATCGGGATGTGCCATGCTTAAACTGGGGTTGGAGTCAGGCGATCAAGGTGTACTGGACCGGATGTGCAAAGGGATTGATATCGGTGTTGCCTCGCGGGTGCTGAACAATCTTAAGCAGGCCGGGATTGAGGTTTACTGCTATCTACTGTTCGGAACTCCCGGGGAAACGGTCGTAGAAGCCCGGCGGACGCTTGAGTTTGTAGTCCGTCATCATCAGTCAATCCGTTTTCTCAATCTGGCGCTCTTCAATATGCCGCTTTATGGAGATGAAGCCGCTGAATACGGAAACCAGCCTTTCTACGAGGGGGATCTTTCCCTCTACACCACGTTTCGACATCCGGGCGGCTGGGAACGTAAGCAGGTGCGCCACTTTCTGGAGAGTGAATTCAAACGCCATCCCGCCATTGCTGCAATTGTGAGGAACGATCCGCCGCACTTCAGTTCCAACCATGCTCCGTTCTTTTGATGTGCCAAAGATTATATTGTAGTCTCAAAACAGCACGGTAAATTATCGCCTTAACTTTTTATTGCTGGTGTGATATAAGTAACGCTTAAATTTTTGCAGGAGCGGACATGGAGATTTTTGGCGGTTTTATGGTTATGATGAGCATCATCAGTCTGTTTCTGGCGGTGATATGGTTGATCATGCCGTTTGTCGTGTTTGCAATAAAAGGTAAACAGGACCGGACGCTGGAACTGCTTGAGGGGATTGATAAGCGGCTGGCAGCCCTTGAGTCTCATCTTATTACATTTGATCCCGCTATGACAAAAACTGAGCCGTCACCCGAGCAGATCCCGGCACACACGATTGTCACCTGTCAGTCCGACACCGCTGCCTCGACGCCCCCCTCGCAGAAAACAGTTTGTCAGGAATAGTTTCATAGAATCACCCGAAGCATGGAGGTTTGTAAAGATGTTACTGCAAGGCAAAAAAGCATTGATATTCGGCGTTGCAAACGATAAGAGCATCGCTTGGGCGATTGCACGCCTGTTTCACGAGCAGGGCGCAGAACTGGCGATAACTTTTGCCGGAGAAGCCCTGGAGAAGCGTGTTCGCCCACTGGCAGAGTCACGTAACGCTGCCGCGATACTTCCCTGTAATGTTACCAGTGATGATGAGATAGCCGCCGTGTTCAGCGAACTTGCTAAAACCTGGGATGGCGTGGATATCATTATCCATGCGGTCGCCTTTGCCATCAAGGAAGAGTTGAAGGGAACCATCGTCAACACCACTCGTGAAGGCTTTGCCACCGCCATGGATATAAGTGTTTACTCCTTCCTCGGCATAATGAAGGAGGCGCAGCAGATGATGAAGGGGCGTAACGGTTGTGCATTGACGCTCAGCTATTACGGCGCCATGAAGGTCTTCCCCAGTTATAATGTCATGGGTGTCGCCAAGGCAGCCCTTGAGGCTTCAGTCCGCTATCTGTCAGAAGCGTTCGGCCCGGAAGGCATCCGGGTCAACGCCATCTCGGCCGGCCCGATCCGCACTCTGGCAGCGGCCGGGGTCAACGGTTTTCACAACATCCTCAACCACGTTGAATCCAAAGCTCCGCTGCGTCGCACCATTACCCAGGAGGATGTCGCCAAATCTGCGCTCTACCTTTGCAGCGACCTGGCCAGTGGCGTAAGCGGAGAAATTCACTATGTAGATGGCGGGTATAACGTCATCGGCCTGTAATATGGGAGCATCCTCATCAAAGAACCATTCGGTAATCTTGCAGGCTTGAAATCAAGCCAGCTTCAGTCTCTGGAGCGACTCTATCGCAGACGGGTGCCGATAGCTGAATTCTGCTCCCACGATCTGGCTACCCGCCTCGTCGAAATCTCCGATGATCTGCGTCGCCAAGTCGCCATCCTCGTCAACCGTGCCGGCAGTGTGGAATACGTTATTGTAGGCGATGAAAAAGGGGTGGTAATCCCCGAACTGCGCGATTATCCGCTCGGCAAACGGGTTATGCGCGGTCTACGCCTGATTCATACCCACCTGAAAAACGAACCGGTCTCCGAAGATGATTTGACTGACCTTTCCCTGCTGCGTTTTGATCTACTGGCAGCCCTGCTGTTTACACCCGGGAAAGTTCCGATACAGGCACAACTGGCCTGGCTCTCCCCTGACCAGAGGTCAACAGGCACAACCCTCGGCCTGATTGTCCCGCTTGAGCGCGTTGACCTCGACTGCGTTCACTTCATTCCGGAACTGGAAGCCGATCTGGAGAAAGCGGCCCGTTCGGCGACCAAGGCCAAGGATGCTCTTGAACGGGCAATTATGATTTCTGTCACAAACACCGGATCCCGTCAGGAAGCGGAAGACTCAATGGCCGAGTTACGTGAACTGGCCCGTACCGCCCAGGTCGAAGCGCTGGACGAATTCATCCAGAGACCGAAACATCTTAACCCCCGCTTTCTGATGGGGGAAGGGATGATGCGAGATGTGGTCATAAGGGCGATGCAGCGAAGCGCCAGCATGCTGATTTTCGATCAGGAGCTGACCCCGGCCCAGATCCGCTCTATCTCGGCCATGACCGAACTGAAGGTTATCGACCGCAGTCAGCTGATCCTGGATATTTTTGCCCGTCGTGCCAAAACGCTGGATGGTAAGGTACAGGTTGAACTGGCCCAGCTCAAATACCTGCTGCCGCGTTTGACAGGTCGTGGCGTACAGATGTCGCGACTGATGGGGGGCATTGGCGGACGCGGGCCGGGTGAAACCAAACTGGAGACCGATCGTCGCCGCATCCGTGACCGGATTGCCACTCTTGAGCGGGAACTGAAGGAGCTTTCACAAGGGCGTGACCAACGGAGAAAACAGCGGGTTAAAGCCGGCGTGCCGATCATCTCGATTGTTGGTTATACCAATGCCGGAAAATCCACTCTGCTGAACAGCCTTACAAAAAGCGATGTCTTCACCGAGGACCTGCTCTTCGCCACCCTGGACACCTCCACCCGCCGCCTCCGCTTTCCCAGGGAGCGTGAAGTCATTATCACCGATACGGTCGGTTTCATCCGCTCACTGCCGAAATCACTGATGGGAGCTTTTAAAGCGACATTGGAGGAGTTACGTGATGCCGATCTGCTACTGCACGTGGTGGATTCCTCCCATCCCTGTTTCGAAAATCAGATCGCCCAGGTGCGGACTATTCTGGAGGAGTTGGGACTGGGGGATACACAGGAATTGCTGGTGTACAACAAGTCCGACCTGCTGGACGAAATGAAAAAGAAGGATACCGTGGCATTTCTGCGGGTGCGGCAGTCGGCCAGACTTCAGAACAGCGTAACGGTTTCGGCCCGAGACAGAAAGAGCCTGACCTCGCTCATTGATGAGTTGCAACGGCGCTTCTGGCCGGAGAAGGATGTGAATGATTTTTCCTGCCAGACAACGGAGGTTTTGACACTTTCACCTTGACGTTTTTGTCAGGTATGGTAAAGTGGACATAAAAAGTCTTGTTTGAATTTAAGGAGGAATCGACATGTCGCTGGAAGGAAAAAAAGCACCGGATTTTTCACTGGCGGGGAGCGATGGGGAGCAGCACAGCTTGAAACAGTACGCTGACAAAACGATTGTTATTTATTTTTACCCCAAAGACAATACTCCTGGATGCACCAAAGAGGCCTGCGGCTTTCGGGACTTTTTTAAGGAGTTGACTGACAAGGGGATCGTTCTTTTAGGTGTCAGCAAGGACAGTATCGCATCACACAGTAAGTTTACAACCAACTATAGTCTGCCGTTTGTGTTGCTGAGCGACCCGGACTGCTCGATGATGCAAGCGTATGAAGCTATTGGAGAGAAGGTCATGTGCGGCAGAAAAACGGTCGGCACAATCCGCTCGACCGTGATCGTCGGACCGGATGGTACCGTTAAAAAACAATGGGCAAAAGTTGCCAAAGCCGAACAGCACCCGGCTCAGGTGCTGGAATATCTCCGGGGCAAAAACCCCGAGATAAACTAAAAAGGAGAATATCATGAAACGCTTAATTGTATTTATATTGTCAGCCGCTTTGCTGGCTCCGCTTAATGTTCTTGCTGCAACGTATGCCATTGATCCGGTACATAGTACCATCGGATTCAAGGTCAAGCATCTGATGATTTCCAATGTCAAAGGAGTCTTTGAAAAATTCAAGGGGACGGCAAATATTGATGAGAGCGATATTGCAAAATCAAAAGTGAATGTCAGCATAGAGATGACATCAATCAACACCGGCAACACCAAGCGCGATGAACATCTGCGCAGTGGCGACTTCTTCGAAGTAGCCAAATATCCGGTTATGACGTTTGATTCAACCAAAGTGGAACGAGCAGGAGCAGATACGTTGAAAGTAAGCGGTAACCTGACCATCAAGGGGGTGACAAAACAGGTCACTCTGACGATAGATGGTCCGAGCGGTGAAATTAAAAGCCCCCAGGGAGTTATCAAGCGGGGCGCGTCTGCAGTTACGACGATCAACCGTCAGGATTTCGGTGTGAGCTGGAATAAGAAACTTGATGCCGGAGCTGTCGTAGTTGGCGATGAAGTTCAGATTTCAATTGAAGCGGAACTCGACAAGTTGTAGTATCAATTGCACGGAGGCTCACCAATAATGAAATTTGTCACTCTTGATGAAGTAGTTAAGTTTGCGATCGAGCGCGAAGACACAGCCTACAACCTTTACAAGCGGGCAGCAGAGCTTTCTACCAGCATATCTTCGAAAAAGATGTTCGAGGAACTGGCTGCGGAAGAGGCCACCCACAAGGATGTTTTCACTAAAATTGATGAAGACAAGGCCGAACACCACAAACTCTGCACCCTGCCTGAATCAAGCATCGCCAAATATCTGGCCGATGTCCCCTTCCGCCCGGATATGTGCTTCAATGAAATTCTGGCAAGTGCCCTTAAGACCGAGGAAAACGCCTATCAGCTTTACAAAACCGCTGCCGGCATGACTGACGACCTGAAATTGCAGAAGGTACTGATGAATTTTGCCGATGTTGAACTTGGCCATCGTCGCAGGATAGAAGCGATTTATGAAGAGCGGGTTCTGACTGAAGGATAGCGTTACGGCAACGTGGCGACAACAAAAAAGGCGACCATAATAAGGCCGCCTTTTTTGTAGTCACTTTCAGAGATAAAAATCACGACCTTGATATCTCTTCCAGATTGCTGGCAATCACGGTAGCTGTAGCAGCCTGTTCCTCCGACGCCGTAGCGATCTGGGCGATCATGTTTTTGATCTCTTCGATGGACTGAACGATGGAGTTCAGCGATTCTTCAGCTCTATGCGAAAGCGCCTCCCCTTTTTCGGCCTCGGCCTTGCCACGTTCGATGGACTCAACCGCCAGCCTGGTACCATTCTGGATCTCGGACACCATGGTGCTGATCTGTTTGGTTGACGTCATGGTCCGTTCCGCCAGGCGACGTACCTCATCGGCAACCACGGCAAATCCACGACCCATTTCTCCTGCTCTGGCCGCTTCAATGGCGGCATTCAAGGCCAACAAGTTGGTCTGGTCAGCGATTTCATTGATGACATTAACAAACTCGCCAATCTTTTCAGACGTCGCCCCCAGATTTCCGACGATGACAGCAGATGATCTGACAAACTCAGCCACCTTCTGCATCTCTTGTACCGCCTGATTAACCACTTTCTGTCCTTCGTGTGCATTATCCGACACCTGGGTAGCCGAATCCGACGCATTGCTGGTGTTACCGGCAACCTCGTTTACAGTCATACTCATCTCTTCCATGGCGGTGGCGATCTGGTGAACCCGTTCCTCCAGATAATTCTTGCGTTCTATCTGTTTGTACTGCTGTTCTTTAAACAGCTTTTCTGCTGTAATATCACTCCAGCAGGCCATAAAGCAGAGCACTTTGCTGCTGTCCATGCTGTTCCAGATCGGATAGGCGGTTGTCTTGAGCGTAATGGAGCCGATGGGGATTTCTGCTGTGTGTGGCAGATCTGTCCGTGGATTTGAAAAAAAACGTTTCACTCGACTTGGGTCTTTATGGTACTGGTGAATGGAATTGTTCAAAGCATTACTTACATCGGCCCCCCGCAACCCGGCATTCAACTCGGATCGGTGGCGCTGCAGCAGTTCTTTTGCACGGCTGTTCATATAAAATATCTTATTTTCAGGAGTGGCGTCACAAAGCATTACTATATTATCAACATTATCGATCATTTGCATCAGTTTCCTGATTTCAGCATCTTTCTCGATCAACTCCGCTTTGCTGTTGTTCCCAAAAAATCCCATGGTGCTGACCTCCTGATTGTTTGTGGTGTGCGGACAATATCACAGTTGCTGATTATTGCAAGGCTGTTCAAATTTTGTCTTTACCCAAATACGCCCGTTTGACCTCTGAATTCTGCATCAACTCTTCTGCCGTTCCTTCCAGGATGACCTTTCCGGTTTCAAGCACATAACCGCGATCCGCCAGTTTCAATGCTGCCCTGGCGTTCTGCTCCACCAGCAGGATGGTGGTTCCATGCTCTTGTCGGAGTTGACTCAGCACCCGGAATATCTCCTGAAAAACCATAGGCGCCAACCCCATGGAAGGCTCATCCAGAAGCAGCAGTTTCGGATTGGCCATCAGTGCCCTGCCGATGGCCAGCATCTGCTGTTCGCCGCCGGACATGGTGCCGGACAACTGTTTACGGCGCTCTTGAAGACGGGGAAACAGTGTAAAGACACGTGCCATATCCTTATGGATGGCTGTTTTGCATTCCCGATTCCGGTAGCGCAGGTATGCGCCAAGTTCCAGATTGTCCACAACGGAGAGTGGCTTGAAGAGCTGACGCCCTTCAGGAACCTGGGAGATACCGAGTTTGACTATTCGGTCGGGTGCAAGCGAAGTAAGCTGTTGACCGCTGAAGAGTATCTCGCCGCCTGAAGCCGGGGTCACACCGGAGATAGTATTCAGGATGGTGGTTTTGCCGGCTCCGTTGGCCCCGATCAAGGCGACAATTTCACCTTCGGCCACATGAAGGGAAACATTTTTGAGGGCGTGAACCTTACCGTAATAGGTGTTTATTTTTTTGAAGCGCAGCATCAGTCCTCATTCCCCAGATAAGCTGCGATAACAGCCTGATTTTCCTGTATTTCACGGGGCGTTCCCTCAGCCAGTCTGCAGCCGAGATTTAAGACCACGATCCGGTCACAGATGTCCATCACCAGCTCCATGTCATGCTCGACCAGGACTACCGTGACACCCAGATCGCGGATCCGTTGGATCAAGCGTGCCAACTCGAAGGTCTCCTGACTGTTCAGGCCGGCCGCCGGTTCATCCATCAGGATAATGACCGGTTTCACTGCCAGCGCGCGGGCTATTTCCAGCATGCGACCTTTACCGAAAGAGAGATTGCCAGCCTTCACATCCGCCAGAGCGGTTATTCCGGTAAATTCCAGCCACTTCAGAGCGGTTGCACGGATACGCGCCTCTTCCCTTCTGCTCCATGGCATTCGCAGGGAACAGGCCAGAAGACCGCTGGAACTTCTGGTGTGAAGTCCGACCATTACATTCTCCAGCACAGTCATGCCACCGAACAGCTCGATATTCTGAAAGGTGCGCACCATGCCGAGTCGTGCAAGCTTGTCCGGTGAAAAACCGGATACATCGGAGCCGTTCAGAATGACGCGTCCGGCGGTCTGGGTGTAGATACCGCTGATTATATTGAAAAGCGTCGTCTTACCGGCGCCGTTGGGCCCGATAACCCCGGTAATATCACCTTTGCTGACGGAGAATGAGACGTCTTCAAGTGCCGTGACGCCGCCAAAAACCTGGGTGATCCCGGCAAGCTCAAGCATGCCTGCTCCCCCCTTTTTTCTGCAGTTTTCTGAAAAGATCCGGTACGCCTCGTACAAGACCGCCTGGCATGTACATCACCATCGTCATCAGCAGGCCGCCGTAGATGACGA
>Ga0194037_1001796_pt1 | contig 15015 bp, 19 predicted proteins | sample JunL306m_MetaG_FD_148653 | JGI IMG/M metagenome (GOLD analysis project Ga0194037, IMG submission 148653) | Anoxic zone freshwater microbial communities from boreal shield lake in IISD Experimental Lakes Area, Ontario, Canada - Jun2016-L304-6m | ecosystem: Environmental > Aquatic > Freshwater >...
CAGACAGGTATTCAGGCGTTTAGCTGATTGGCTGCTTAGCTGATTAGCTGATTAGCCTAAGATCCCAGCTTTGCTACGATAGCCTTTGCAGCTTTAGCAAAGGCCTGGTCACTGTCATTCTCTAGTTGCACAAAATGGTCTATTTTGTATTGGGGAAAATTCCTTACGATTGACGATTGATAGGATGGGTCGTAGTGTTTCACTAAGAGCTCTTCAACCAATGCGGAAAAGTTGCCTGCATCAATCGCTTCATTCCATTTGCTAATTTGCACTTTTCCATAATGGGTAGTCAGCAAGCCTAGCTTGTGCTTGAAATTGTCAGTATCAGTTAAAAAATGGTGATACTCCCGAATGAGCCAAGACACTCGTGTTTGCGTACTTGATCGCAATTCGATACAGGCGCCATTACGGATTTTTTCCATCAAGGCATCCGGTATATGAAGTCCTCCCACCTTTTTACTCTCAGACTCCACAAAGACGGGCTTGGAGGGATCTAGTTTTCGTAAGGCATTCCACAAGGCAGTTTCAAAGCCTTTTTGAGAGGGTTGCTCAATATTGGGTTCATTCCCTAGAACAGAGCCGCGGTGCACTGCCAAACCCTCTAGATCCAATATCTGAGCACCAAGTGCGCCAATCTCTTGGAGCACTCTCGTTTTACCACTGCCAGTCATACCGCAGATGACCTGGAATGAGAAAGTACTAGCATCTTGTTCTAAGCCATCAATCACCGTGCGTCGAAAGCCTTGATAACCCGCCTCCAATTGCAGCGCCTTCCAACCGATGCGATTCAGAATATGGGTAAATGCCCCACTACGCTCACCACCACGCCAACAATAAATCAGGGGTCGCCATTCTCGTGGCAGATCTAGTAAATTCTTTTCAAGATGGGTAGCGATATTACGAGATACTAATGCTGCGCCAAGCTTTTTAGCGGCAAATGGAGAAACCTGTTTATACAAAGTTCCTATCTGAATACGCTCCTCATTACTGAGCACAGGGAAATTCACTGCACCAGGAATATGATCTAAAGCAAACTCTGCGGGTGATCTCACATCAATGACGAGATCAAACCCATCCAGTGCAGAAAGAAATTGATCTAGCTTTAAGATGTGCGGATTGCTGGGTTGCATGCCGTTTACGCGCGCACCTTTTGCAAAATATCCGCAGGCCAAGGCACGGACTGATTGGTGTTTATGTCCACCCACACCAGAGTGGTACCACCATCCGCAGCTAAGACATCAGGCTCAGTCGTGAGGGTCATGGTGTGAAATACATCCATACTGGTTCTACCAATAGTACCAACGAATGTTTTGATAATAAGCTCGCCTGGATACGTGAGTTGCAAAAAGAAATTGCAAAAGGCATTGATCATAATCGCTGACTCACCCTCTGGCGCAACCGGATATCCCAGCGAATGAATCCAATCAACCCGGGCCTGCTCCATGTACCGAAAGTAAACGGTGTTATTCACATGACCATAGGCATCCATATCACCCCACCGAATCGGCATGATAATTTTGTGAACAAGCTTGCGCTCTTCGGGAATGGTGATGCGCATCTAAATATACAAATATACGCGTTAGCCAAGCTGCAAGGCAAGTTGGTATAAGTTGGTAGAGCGCGCGCCAGAGCGACAGAATGCCAAGATCGGACCAGGCATCGTCTTTAAAAGACGTGCCATTTCTTGAACCTGCGCTGGGGTGAAGGCACCAGGTACAACTGGTAAATAGGCGTAATTCAGGCCAAGCTTTTCTGCTTCTGCCTGAATCGATGCATTACTCGGTTGATCTGGACCACCCTCGCCATCAGGGCGATTATTAATCACGCTTTTATAGCCTTGCTGGGCAATTTCTGCCAAATGGCTGTAATCGATTTGACCAAGAGTACCGAACTGGGCGGTATGGCAACTAATAGGAAGACTCATGAAACCCTCTACATTGAATATATGCAATAGGGTTGATTCTAAATCAGGCTTGCTCAGGCCTGAGTTGGCTTGTTCTTGTGATTTGCAAAGAAACGCTCACAGAGCTCCATGCCCGCCAGCATAGCAATGACAAATACCACAGCCTTGAGATGACCTGCCCCAAGCGCCACCAGCACTGGACCAGGACAAAAACCCGCAATACCCCAACCTGCCCCAAATATCAGGCTACCAATAATCAAGGGTTTAGTGATGTCCCTTCTAGTCGGAATATGCAGGACGCCCCCAAAGAAGGCCTCAGATCTTGTGTTCGCCACATAAAAACCACCTAGGCCTACGAGGACTGCACCTAGCATTACAAACATCAGGGAAGGATCCCAGAGTCCAGTGACATCCAGAAAGCCTAATACCTTTTGGGGATTGCTCATCCCAGAAATAATGAGTCCCCAGCCAAAGAGGACGCCAATAGCGTACTGACTAAGGAGGCCAAAATGCTTTTTCATCTTAGGCCCCAATCAAATGACGTAGCACAAAGACCATGATGAAACCCGCACTCATAAAAGCGAGGGTGGCCACTAGTGATCTCGGGGAAAGCCGTGATAAACCGCAAATACCGTGACCACTCGTGCAACCAGAACCATATTGCGCACCAAAGCCAACCAGGAGACCAGCAATCCCAATTGCCAACCAACTTGAATCAATTTCCACAATGGGGAAAATACCAAAAAATAAGGCTCCCAGAAAAGGCGCCGTAATTAAACCCAGAACTAAGGATAGGCGCCAAGCCGTGTCGGTTAATTTTGGATGGAGCAAACCAGAAACAATTCCACTAATACCCAAAATGCGGCCATGCAGTAATACATACAGCGCTGCTGCCACTCCTAAAATCATACCGCCAAGTAGCGAGGGTACTGGGGTAAAAGATATCCAGTCAATTTGCATTACTTGGGTTCCAATCTAATGAAGGTTAACTGCAGAGTTAACTGCAGGCTTAACTGCAGGCTTAACTGCAGGGATTCGGGGCAAGGCGGAATTGCAAATAGCGCATCCCTAAATAAGCTCCAAAAATAAATCCTGGCAAGGCCAGCAATGATCCAAGGGCTAGTGTGGAGACGCCGCTTAAGCCTTGGCCCACTGTGCAGCCCAGTGCAGTCACACCACCAAAGCCCATCAATGCAGCGCCTACTAAATGATTTGCAGTATCTTCACTATTCCGAAAAGATTCCCAGCGGAACGTTTTGGTTAACAAGGCAACTACAACTGAACCTAGAATCATGCCGATTACCGCAACAATTCCGACTGTAAGCACTTTGGATGTATCGCTATACATCATGAGCCAATCTAAGGAGTAAGCATAGGGCGCAACAAAGGATAGACTTTCCATGCGACCAGAGTTAGTCACTAAAAATACTTCTTCTAAAGTATTAGGATCTTCTGCCACGTAACCCAGACTTCCAGATACCCACCATACGGCACAGATAGCCAAACCAACCACGATGCCAGCAATTAAATTTTCAGCAGTCCAAAATGCTTTGCTAGCCAAGGCATAAGCGCAAAATGCAAAACCAATCATCAAGCCTAAGACAAGATGTAGATTGGCGCGGGCTATACCTAATGGACCACTGAGCAGACTGGGTAAATCTTGTGGGGTACTGAAGGCAATAAAGACCGTATCAAGCGTATTGATCCGAATCACACCCAGAAAGCCACGCATTGTCATATACGCAGTTAAGCCTAGAACCATAAACACAATGATCGATTTGAGATTACCGCCACCAATGCGTACCAAAGTTTTACTACCGCATCCCGAGGCCAAGACCATACCAAAACCAAATAACATGCTCCCAACAATACTCGAGAGCCATAAAAACTTATTGCCGGTATAGAAGCTTTTCAGTGGATCTATCAGGCCAAAATAAGACATTAAAGTAAAGCCGATAATAGCGACCCCGATCGCCAAGAACCACTGCCTTAAGCGACCCCAGCTAGACATGATGAATACATCAGAAACGGCACCCATCGTGCAAAAGCCGGTTTTTTGCATGACGGCGCCAAGAACAACGGTAATGGCAAACGTAGCCCAGAGAACTGACTTACTTAAAGAATTAATATCAACAACATCCATAGCGACTGTATTTAAAAAATTAAGGTTTGAATTTATAAAACTGCTGATTGAGATAAGCAACCACATCTGCTTCATCTTCGGGAAATAGATCTAAGCGAAGTTCAGTATTGCAAATGCCAACCATTTTCTTTAAGTTAGCGATGGATTTCACCTTGCTATCACTGCGTGTATAAATCATGTCGCCATTACCAAAGCCCGTTTTCTTGGCATGGCAGGCATAACATTTCTGCTGGTCAATGGTTTTGCCATTAGCCAAATCCGGTGCAGCAAAAGCTGGGGCGCACATCAGCGCGCTCAAGGTAATTGCAGGGATGAATCTAATAAAAATCATTTTCATTACAAATCAAGGATTTAGCATTAATCGTCTATTTTAAGGCCCAATGGCTAAACTTGCCCTATTCAGATTGGATGGACAGATAGACGTTATAGGCATTCATGCGGTTAGCCGCCCTAAATAGTGGCATTCCTTCATATTCTGACCAATCCGCTTGTTTATAGGCCTCTTCAAAAGGGTCCATATCGATGGCTGCCCTAGACATCGACTGCCGTAAATAGTTGAGATAGTTTCTGGTGAAGGCAATATCTTCAACAGGCTTGAGCGAATAGTTACCATGACCTGGAATCACAATATCGGGATTGAGTTTTTCAATTGCATCCAAAGCGCTTAACCAGCCTTTGCTATCAGCATTACCTACAAATGGTATCCGCCCTCTAAATACTAAATCTCCAGCGAAGAGTACTTTTTCTGAGGGCACGTACACCATTAAATCTTCAGGCGCATGCGCGGGCCCTACACGACTAATGAAGAAATCGACCCCACCGATAGATAACTTGGATTGTTGATCAATCCATACATCCGCTGAAATCAGCTTTGTATCAGCATTGACCCATGGAGCAAAATCAATTCTCGAGGCAATCAAGCGTTGCTTTGCCGTTTCTGAAGAAAGGTAGTTTCTACCTTCCCCTTGCGCATAAATCTTAGCGCCAATCTTTTTAAATTCTTGCAAACCATAAACATGATCAGCGTGGTAGTGACTCACAATGAGCGCTACGACTTTTTGATTGGTGACTTTCTTGATCTCCGCAATCAGTTTTTTTGCCAGAATGGGTGAGCCCAAAGCATCTACAACTACTACACCATTTGGAGTGACAACAAAGCCCGCATTAGAGATGAAGTTTTGATTGGCACTACTCCCCATTTCTGGAAAGCCTTGTACAAAATACGTATGTGGGGCAACCTGAACTGGATTTAATTGAACGGTATCGACAGTGTTTGCTTTCTGCCCATAAGCTGCAGTAAAAAAGAGAAAGGATCCCATGAGGATCCCTATTGAACACTGTAGATAAGGGCTGCTAGCCTTATAAGTATTCATTTGATTGCTTAAGGCTTAATGTAAGCAAAGCCATCTTTATATTGCAGGTCTGCCACACGTACTACCCCAGATGGTGTGAAATCCGCATCCATGGTGAACTGATCTTTCTTAAGATTCCGATTCTGTAAAGTAATTTCGCAAACTTCAAAACGCACTCCACGCGATTTAAGAGCTCCAATTAATGGTGCGTATTCCACATTATTCTTTTTATCCCTAGCGCCTTCCATGAGTAGATCAACTCCATTGGCATGGGTCACCACAATAATCGTCGTCTGCGGAGCTACGTCCAAGTGATTACGAATATTACGCAATCCTTTTAAGCCTTGAGTTTCAGCATCATCGATGTGATACACCACTTTAGTTGGTCCGGATGATTGGGCATTAGTAATCGTTGCGAAGCCAAGCGCGAGCGCTGCGATAAAAACGAGGTAAATCAGTTTTTTCATTGAGGCAGCTTTCATGAAGATTAAATGGGGGCCATACCGGGATTATTACTGACGCCTTTGATAATGGGCTCATTGAGCTTGACGGCCTTCACTACCTTGACGTCTTTTAAGTGCCGCTCCATCACATCCCAAATTGCTTCACCACCGGCATTCTTAGCCTCTTCACTGACGGGTGCCCAGCCTGCAACCTTGTAAGTCTTGTTGGCTTCAATTGCTTTACCGTTTAAGCGCATATCCGAAATGCGTTTACCAGCAGTCTGGACAGGATCAATGGTGTATTGCATACCGCCGACGCGCACCATATCGCCACCCTGTTGGTAATACGGGTCAGGATTGAATAGATTGTCTGCCACATCTTCCAGAATGGTTTTAATCATCTCACCAGTCATATTAGTGACAGTGGTATAGGGATAAGTAATCGCTGTTTGATCTAAAAGGTTCTCACGGGTAATGGCTTGTCCTGGCAAAAGACTCGTACCCCAACGGAAGCCCGGTGAGAAAGCGATCTCCGCATTCTTCTGCGACATGAGGCCATCCAGAATGAGTTGATCAAAACTGCCATTGAAGTTACCACGGCGGTACAAAAGCCCTTCGGTTGTAGCTAACTTCTCATTTAACTTTGTCTCGTAAGGGGCTCTGATCTTCGTAATAAGCTTGCTCATTGTTGGATCGGCAGGAATCATATTGGAGAAGATTGGGAACAGCTTGTAGCGGAAATCCACCGGTTTGCCGCCCTTCACATCAAAATCCAATACGCCTAAAAATTTACTATTAGATCCAGCATTGGTAACCAACGTTACGCCGCCGGCATTCTTGACCTTCACCGGAATCGGAACGCCATCATGAGTATGACCGCCCAAGATGGCATCTAAACCACGTACACGTGAAGCCATCTTTAAATCCACATCCATGCCGTTATGGGATAAGAGCACAACGACTTTTGCCCCTTTTGATCTCACCTCGTCAATGGTCTTTTGCATATTCTCTTCCTGAATACCAAAGGTCCAATCCGGAGTGAAGTAACGCGGGTTTGCAATCGGCGTATAAGGAAAGGCTTGGCCAATGATGGCTACCTGAACGCCATTCTGAACCTTCATGACATAGGGGTTAAATACCATGTCACCAAAGTCAGCTGTCTTAATGTTTTGCGCAATGAAGGAGACCTTGCCCTTGAAATCGCCATTGACAATTTCCATGACACGCTTCTCACCCAGCGTCATCTCCCAGTGCGCCGTCATGACATCCACACCTAAAGCAAGCGCGGCATCGACCATGTCTTGACCATTGGTCCAGAGAGCAGTGCCAGAGCCCTGCCAAGTATCACCGCCATCGAGCAATAGCGCCCCAGGACGATTGGCCTTTATTTGTTTGATTAGTGTTGCCATGTGCGCAAAGCCACCCATCTTGCCGTAGTTTTGTGCGGCAGCGACATAATCTAAATAAGTAAATGCATGGGCATCACGAGTGCCTGCAGCAATACCATTCGCTTTCAGGAAATATTCCCCAACTAAGTGCGGAGTCTTACCCTCTTGCGTGCCAATACCGAGATTGACATTGGGCTCACGGAAATAAATCGGCAGTAACTGAGCATGACAATCGGTGTAATGTAAGAAGTGCACATTACCAAACTTTGGTAAGTCATAGAATTTTTGCGCAGTAGTTTGCGCATGCGCAAAGTTGGATTGCAAACTCATCCCACCTGCCGATGCAATAGCTAAGGCTTGCAAAAAATCACGGCGACTTAAAGACATAACATTCCCTTTGTAAAAACAGGCCTGTCGGCCTGTTTTATTTCTTTATTGATTAACAGGTGAATCTGGATCAAGAAGTAAAGCCATCACATCCTGAAGCTGCTGCTCATTTAAGAGCTTGAAGTGGGCAAACCGCGGCATATTACTACAAGCGTTATAGGCCTTAGAGTTATTGACGCGGTTCCAGGTATAAGTAATCACTTCGGGTGAATAGCCACGCAATTTGCCATAATTCCAGAGCGTTGGGCCAATCGTTCCATAAGAAATTTCTTTCTTGTCGATCTGGTGACAGTTATAGCAACCACCGCCAATTGGGGTGTCTGCTTTATCAGTCCAAGTAGCGCCACGACCGCTTTGTGCAATCGCCTCACCCTTCTTCCAATCACCGATATATTTGCCATCAGAGGGCTGCTTAATGGAATTCATATTCACTTTTTGAATCTGCTCTCGCATCTTCTCACCCTGCTTGCTACCAGCAAACACCGGGTCGGAACAAAATTTTTGGGTTGCATCTTGATCAATGCGGTCTAAGCCAGCAATACCATCCGCTCTAAAGCCATCCTTCATCATCTTATTGAATTTAGGGTTATTCGCTTGCTGTGCGCTTACAGAGCCTTGGATTACAAATGCCGCTACTGCGAAAATACTGAGGGCTAAGAGGGATTTCATATTCTTCATGGTCATTTTCTCTGTCTCTTATCCATTAACGCTTCAAACCAGGGGTTTCAACTATGCCGCCATTGGCGTTCTTTGCCATATACATGGAGATCGCAACAGTTAAATCAGAGCCATAAATTGGGAATGGGAAGCGTTGCTGACGATAGCAGTCATTCAAACGCTGCTGCATTGTCCAGAACTGTCCACTCGAGACGCGATAAGCAGGCCAGTAACCCCAACCCAAAGCAGCACCCTTTTGGGTAGTGATATTCGGCAGGTCCTGGAGACGAATTCGCTTGCCGTCTTCACCGTGGCAAGAGGCGCAGGAGAAATCCATTGGGCCGCCCTGGAAAAAGAATGCGCGCTTACCTAGCTCATACATTTCCTTTTCTTTGGGATGATTGGTGCTGACTTTGATCTTGTCACCTTTAGATAAGGTCACTACATAAGCCACAATGGCTTCCATATCTTTCTTAGGGCCCTTTTGAAAGGGTGCATCGATCATCTCTTGTGGATCACGGCCTTGCAGCTTTTGCATACAAGTCATCAAACGGGACTCTAGGTCTTGGACCTGATTCGTGTCTTTAAAGTAGCGTGGCAACTGTGCCGCCGCACCTTTTACAACACCAGGCCCTAAACCTAAATCACACTTCTCTAGCGAAGCATTCTTGGGTCCAGCGGGTTGCTGCCAAAGCACTTCACCAGCAGCCTCATATAGTTCTGAAGGATTTCCATCGGCAATCATCTCGCGGTACTTTGCAATATCGTCTGTCGCATTTTGGGCATAAGACGATGATGAAATTGACATCAGGGTTACTAATAATCCTGAGACTAAACCCAAGGTGAAGTTACGCTGCATTTGTTACCCTTTCAGAACCATTGAAGCAGTGAAAATGACCAGCATTAAGAAGCAGTTGCTTCGTCAGAGCGCTTGTCACCCTTGCTATCAACCCAGCTCACAACAATCTTGTCACCCTTAGCGCCTTTGTACTTGAAGTTCAAGAATGGGTCCTTAGACACAGCTGGACCAAATTGACCATTCAAGACATCTTTGCCATTGGCTTTGACATTAATATTGCTGATGAACCAGGCAGGGATCACTTTGCCAGCAGCATCTTTGCGCTGACCAGATTCCATATCGTGTTTCATCAAAATCTTTACATCCACAATTCCACCGTTCTCAGCAGCTCTAACGCGCATTGGATCAGCCATGTTTTCCTCTTGTAATCTATGTAATTAGTTAATAGTATTTATTGAGCTTGGAGCGATTAACCGCCACAACCACCTAAAGTCACTTTGACTTCTTTAACCGCCATGCTCCACTTACCATCGGCTTTTACCAAGGCGTATACGTTAGAGGTTTGACCCATCTTGATACGCGTAGTCACAAATGGTTCAGTACCAGCAGGAATAAAGAATTGCGCAGCTAAGGCACTGGGGTTTTTCTCAACCAAGATTGCCAGTTGTTCTGCTTTGAGTGTGGTGGTAATTCCAACCGGAACTACCGCACCATTTTCTGCAATATCAGGGGCATTTAAAGTAACAGCGCCTGATTTGTCTGGGCTACCTGCACCCAAGATTTTGAATACGTCATCCAGACTCTTGCCTTCAAAAGCGGCTTTATTCCACTCTTGGGCTTGGGCTACGCTGATAAGACCCGCAGAAGCCATCAAACCAAATACGGCTGAGTATTTCAATAAACTACGTCGCTGCTGATTCATAAAAACTCCCTTATTAATCTCATACTATGAATATTATCTACCTTCCAATAAAACATACTGATAATTTGCTGGTGAGTGGATATCAGGACCTTATTTGCCTCCTGAGAGAACCCAGACCACTAATATCTTGCGATCTTCATCGGATAACTGACTTTGGGGAGGCATTGGAATAGAGCCCCAGACGCCTGCCCCACCATTTTTTACCTTAGCCATTAATTGATCGACAGCCCCACTCTGTCCTTGGTACTTAGCAGAAATATTAGCGATAGAGGGGCCGACCAATTTCGCATTTGGTGCATGGCATGCACCGCAGTTCTCATTCTTAAATAATGCAGCAGGTCCTTTGGTACTGGCAGCATGGGTTTCTGCAGCATGGGCCAAACCCTCACCAGTCGATCCGGGAAGTTTCGCAATGGGTGGCTTAGTGGAATCGGAGCCGCGATAGGGTCCATACAGGCGATTTTGTTCTGCAATATTGCCATGGGCATTTCTGGCAAAATCCGGCAATTCAGATCCAATTTGCACAAACTTCACGCAGTTGTTCATACAGGCTGGTGAGTTGATATCAGGCTTACCGTTGACACTCCAAAAGCCATGATTTCGAGTCATACCATTTCGGTTGGGCATCTTCTTCTGAACTTCTGCAATATTGCTGTTGCTCAAGACAAAATCATCGGGAACGATTTCACCCAAACTTAAAATAAATGCAACGAGCGCATACGTTTCATCTGGCGTTAAGGATCTTGGAGCATTCCATGGCATTGCTCGATAAATGTAATCCCATAAGGTAGAAACCGTGGGGACTTTCATCAAGGTCGTCCGTTGTGGTTGCTTACGATCACCTAAAGAGGCCACTTTCCCAGTCTTGATATCATCGGTGGTTGTGCCACCAGCAATTGGTGTGAAGATTTCATTAGATTCGCCAAAAACCCCGTGACAACTAGCGCATTTGGATTCCCAGATCACTTGACCCTGCTCTACTGATCCAGACCCCTTTGGTAAGCCCTTGAAGTCTGGGCGCACATCAATATCCCACGCGATAAGCTCTGCCGGAGTAGCATTGCGGCCAACTCCAGGAAACTTGGCAGAACCTTGTGTACTTTGAGCGTATGCAAGCTGAGCAGAAAATACTGCTAGGCCTAAGAGCGCTAGACGAGCAAATGATTTATCCCACTTGCACATTGCTCACCTCACCGTTTGCATCTAACTTCCAAGACTGAATGGCATTGTTGTGATAGATCGAGCGATTGCCTCGAACATCACGGAGCATCTTGATCGATGGTTGTACGTAACCAGTATCGTCAATGGCTCTAGATTGCAGAATCGCCGGCGAGCCATCCCATACCCAGTCAATATTGAAACGGGTAATCGACTTAGTCAGAATAGGCGTTTCAAGACGAGCCGTTCGCCAATTATTACCTCCGTCAAATGACACATCAACGCGTTTAATCTTGCCACGACCGGACCACGCCATACCGCTCACGTTATAGAAGCCTTTATCGAGCAATTGCTGACCACCGGATGGGGTGGTAATGACGGATTTACATTCTTGGATTGATGCGTACTGACGATGCATCCCATCGGGCATCAACTCAATGTAATGAACCGCTTCGTCTTTTGCATTCCAGGGCATATCACCTACTTCTAGACGACGTAGCCATTTCACCCAACTCACCCCTTGCACCCCGGGAACCACTAAGCGTAATGGGAAGCCATTCTCGGGGCGCAGCATCTCCCCATTCATACTCCAGGCAACAATAGTATCGTCCAAACAACTCTCTAAATTGATAGTGCGCGTCATACCCGAGCCATCGCCACCCTCAGCAAGCATGAACTTGCCTTTTTTCAGATCAGCGCCGCACTCCTCAAGCAGAACCTTGAGGGGTACACCCGTAAATTCGCAGCAAGAAAGCATGCCGTGGGTATATTGCACAGTTGGTACTGCAACGTTACCCCACTCTAAGCCAGTATTGGCACCACACTCAATAAAGTGCGTACGTGAAACCGAAGGTAATCTCATTAAGTCGTTCATCGTAAAGACACGGGCATTCTTGACCATGCCATTGACCATCAAACGATGTGTTTCAGGATTCAGGTTGTACCAACCCTGATGATGACGTTCAAAATGCAAACCGTTTGGCGTAATCGTTCCAAACAAACCTTGTAAAGGTGTAAAAGATACGGAGGCAGCAGAGACACGTGTCAAACCAGGGGATTCACGGCGAATCAGGTTGGCTTCATAAATCGATGGCACACCATACGGCATCGTCGCTACGTTCTTACCAAGGGTAGTCTGCCATTCTTGCTTTTCTAAGATCGCCGGATCACCCTCATCAGCAGCAAATGCCATTGGAGCTGCCAAGCCTGCCGCCGCAGTGCCCAAAGCCGAAAAGAATCCTTTACGCAAAAAGCCCCGACGGGCTTCATCAAGACCATTGGCGCTAATGTCAGCAATTAATTCTTGAGAAATAAAGTGCTCTGGCGCTTTAATGAGGCGAGCCCGATTAGCGGGCTTCTCTACCGCCGAGATATCTTTGACACTCAATTCAATTTGCTTCTTCGTCATTTGATCTCTACTTTAAAATTCAATTCTGTAAAGCTTAATGAATACCTTCAGCAATCTTTGCACAGACTGTCTGGCACATTTCTACGGTAGCGTTATCTGCAATTGAGTAATACACCGTGACACCCTCTTTACGTCTCAGTAAGATTCCGACCTTATGCAATGCCAATAGATGCCTAGAGACATTGGCTTGACTCGTGCCACACATCTCCACCACTTCAGAAACAGATTTTTCTCCAGCACACACCGCATACATGATGCGTAAACGGACCGGATCTGATAGCACATTGAAATAAGCCGCTACTTTAGAAAATACCTTCTCCATCTGTTTAGGAGATAAATTCTGAGTTGCTTTTTGAACTTTAGATTTCAACTGACACCTTGTCCTTCAAATATATGCATATATCCGTATATGCGTATATATTTGACTCTCAAATTTGTGAAATCGATATAGTGAAATACCCTATATTGCTTAGCAATACAATGAGACCATGGATATGGATGCAATTCTTCTTTCGCTCAAGCTGGCTTTATGGACTCTCGTCCTCATACTGCCTTTTGGGGTCTGGGTTGCCCATTCACTCCAAAGAATGGGTAAAAGCAAGTCATGGATTGAGGCAAGCTTAGCTCTACCCCTTGTTCTGCCACCGACAGTTTTGGGTTACTACCTGTTGGTTGGACTTGGCGGCAAGAGCTTTTTTGGCGTTCCGCTGGTCTTTTCCTTTACAGGTATTTTGATTGCTTCCCTTATCGTCAACTTGCCATTTGCAATACAGCCAATCCAACGGGCTTTTGAAGCCATCAACCCAGAAATTATTGAGGCTGCTCAAGTCAGCGGTCTTTCTAATTGGCAAATCTTTCGCTTAATTGAACTTCCTTTGGCATGGAAAGGTATTACCAGCGCCGCCGTCCTTACTTTTGCTCATACCCTTGGGGAATTCGGAGTAGTGCTCATGGTAGGCGGTGCAATCCCCGGCGAAACCAAAACGGTTTCTATTGCTATTTATGACAAGGTGCAAAGTTTTGATGCCACCGGCGCAGGCGCACTCTCATTACTATTGCTAGTAATCTCCTTAGTAGCAATTGCAGTCTCCTACGGAATCTTTGGCCAGAGCCCGTCTCGTCAGAAGCGGTGGAGAGTCTGATGCTAAAAGTAAAAATCTCCCAGCTATCCCCCAATCCCCTACAAATCAATATTGAATGTGCCTCAGGAGAGCTACATGCTTTGGTAGGCCCCTCTGGCAGTGGTAAGACATCCGTCTTGCGGACGATTGCCGGTCTTAGTAATGCTAGCCTCGGAAAGATTGAATGCGGTAATCAAACTTGGTTTGAGGCTAATGATTTACAAGGTGTCATCAAATCACTTTCTCCAGCAGAACGTACTTGTGGATTCTTATTCCAGCAATATGCCCTCTTTCCACACCTCACAGCCCTTGAAAACGTCTGTATTCCATTACAGAATTCCGGCTTTGAACTTGCAAAGCGCAAAACGATTGCTTTGGATTGGTTGAGGCAAATGGGAATTGCTGATCTTGCGCAGCGCATGCCCCACGAACTATCCGGAGGGCAACAGCAACGCGTCGCCTTAGCAAGGGCGCTGGCTAAAAAACCCAGTGCCTTATTACTCGATGAGCCCTTTTCAGCGATCGATGCTCCAACACGTCAAAGCCTATATAAGATTCTGGCTGAGCTGCGTAAGGAATTAAATATTCCGATTTTGCTGGTTACCCACGATTTACGTGAGGCAGATTTATTGGCTGATCGCATCACGGTAATCGATCAAGGACTTGGATTACAAACAGCAGCCCCGCAGGTACTATTTCAAAAACCCAGAAACTCCAGAGTTGCAGAGTTGGTTGGTATTGGCAATCTGTTCGAGGGTGTATTTACCTCAGGCAAGCTCACTTGGAATCAGAGCAGCCATCATTTTGATGTAGTTGATAAAGGCAAAATCCCACCTGGCACTCCAGTTGCTTGGGTGATTCCCGCAGATGGCCTTAGCCTCCACGATGAGTCAAACGTAAACTCAATTGAGGCCTATGTAGAACAGATGAGTACCCTGGGACAAATAGCGGTCATTCAACTACTAGTAAATAATGCTGCCCATACTATTACCTGGGAGGCCTCAGCCGCGGAAGTGAGACGGCTGGGATTAGAGGTCGGCAAAAATACTCATGTTGAAATTGATGGCAACAAGATCCACATCATGCCGCTACGCCCCATCAATGATCCACGCCGCTTTACTTCTTAGCAACAAGACCTAATAAGGCAGACATGCCTGCATGTCTTGCGCCTTCATTGAGCTCTTTTTCATAGCAGCACAATTCCAGCATTTGAAATTCTTTCGTAAGGTCTCGAATCAGTTCCTCGGTGTAAAGGTGCTCAATCAATGAGGGGCCGCCCGTTTTGTATTCCAACTGTTTTGGCGTATAGCCTTGCAGAATGAATATTCCGCCTG
>Ga0194037_1001797_pt1 | contig 15013 bp, 22 predicted proteins | sample JunL306m_MetaG_FD_148653 | JGI IMG/M metagenome (GOLD analysis project Ga0194037, IMG submission 148653) | Anoxic zone freshwater microbial communities from boreal shield lake in IISD Experimental Lakes Area, Ontario, Canada - Jun2016-L304-6m | ecosystem: Environmental > Aquatic > Freshwater >...
ATCTCCCAAAAAATCACTCTGAAAAACGACTTAAATTTGGGAAGTACAAAAGTGGCTTCAGCCCTTATTTAGAAAGGGTTTTGTAAAAATCCTATGGGACTTTCGTGTCGTTTGTTTAAACCTACCCAATGTAGACGGGAATAATTGGACTACTGCTAGTACCAGTATCAAATCCAGCATCAACAAGTTTTTCACGAAAATAATTTGTTTTAGCCCATAAAGATTCAACTAATTGTGGGTTTGATTCGATAACTTCTAACGCTTTAAGAGCAGTTGCAGCATCTGGTGGTGTTAATGCTGCTTGAAAAACATAGGCATTCGATTCAACTTTCAGTAGCGTTGCAAACTCACGATTGGAAGCAATAACCCCACCAATGGAAGCTGTACTTTTAGATAACGTAGTCATAACAAAATCTACATCATTTGAAACATTCAATTTTCGAGACAAACCGCCAACACTGTAAAAACCAAAAGCGTGAGATTCATCTACGAAAAAATAAAAGGGGTAAGATTTTTTCAGATTTGCAATTTCAGACAAAGGAGATTCGTCGCCAGATAACGAATATACCGATTCAACAATAACAAAAACATTTTCATATTCTGATATGCGAGTTTTTAATTTCTTCTCCAAATCTGTAACATCATTGTGTTTGAACGACAAATACTTACAACCAGCTAGTTTTATACCGTCAACAATACTTGCGTGACATTCTCGATCGAAAAGAACAATGCTGTTACCTCCTTTTGCTAATGCTTGAATTGCACCTACATTTGCTGTGTAACCCGTTGGAAAAAGTATCGCCGTTTCTTTTTCAAATACTTGAGCTAATTTTGTTTCAAGATTTTTATGTAACCGACTATGTCCACCGCCTACAGCCGCTGTACCGCAACCTGTTCCATAATTTTGCAATGCTTCAATACCAGCCTGAATAACATCAGGATGACGATTTAATCCTAAATAGTGATTTATGGAATAAACGATACATTTTTTTGACAGTTGAGTAGCTTCGCTAGTCATTACAGCATCTGCATCACTGCCATCTTCCGTAAATTTTTCAAAACACCAAAGCCCAGATTTTATCTGTATATCTCTTAGTTCAGTGTATGCCTGAGCTATGCCTCGAATTTTAGTTATTCCTTTGTCAGCACAAAGTTTGCGAATTAAACCAATTTGATCTGTTTCTTTTAGTTCTAGTCTATTAATAATTTGAGATTTCATATTTATTTCATTTATTTAAAGGGGCGGTCTTCAACACACTTTCCATAGCCAAATCAACGAAACACCAAAAATGTTTCTGTGTAATTGAAGAGTGATCTGGAATTACATTCTCATGTGTCTGAATAACCCAATACGGGTTGTATGCCGAAGATTTTCTTAGATGACGCAACTGCATTTGCGATGGATCATTGAATAGTGGAGAAATTAATTTTGAACCTGAATAGCCTGTATCCCAACCTTCGCCAGTTGGTAATTCATCATTTTCTATTTGTATTTTTTGTTGACGTTCTACAGCTGCTAATAACCATCCATAATTTGTTGGGCAAGTATAATTTTCACCAGAAGATTTGTTGGCTTCTAATCGATGTGTTATGTAATTATCAAAATGCCCAATGGTTGTAGTATCTAAGTCCCATTCAGAGATAGTTGTATAAGATGAATTTTTGTCTCTATTGGTAGGTGTAAAAAATCTATGTTTTTCAAAAAAAACATTGAATGCTCTAGCTATTGGAAAAGCTATTTTGGTAGCGTAATCTGATTCCGATGTTGTAATTAACATCAAAGGTTTTTGATTCTCTTTGAATAAATATCTTTGTGCAGCCTCTATAATGGGCGTAAGTCTCATTGCTTCAAATGCTGGATTCACCAACACCACTAAATCTCCAAAACCTAATCGCGATTCCCCATCTTTAGATTGAACTAAACGTTGCAAAATAATTTGATTCAACGCATTAAAAACCACTGATGAACCAAAACTGTGTCCTACTGTCAATAATACATTTTTTGAATTATTCCCACCCTTAACTGCCATTTCTAATTGTGAAAAAACATCTACAAGCGAATTCCTTCCGACTTCTTCACTAACAGCTTTTCTATCCCAAAAAGTTAATAAATTGACAATAGGTATGGTAATAGACTCCCCACGCCAACCAATATACACGCCCGTCACATCCATATTTGGATGTCTTAATTTTGTAACTTTTAATCTATTTTTAAATTGTTCAACATTTTCATCCCCATCATTTGCGTTATGATGCCAACCGTGAACGTAAAGGGTCACATACTTTTGTTTGTCACTTTTTTCTAAGTAATTTAATATGTAATCCACTTGGGCTTTGTTATACAAATTTCCTTGTTCATCAATTTCTATGAATCCAAGCGTGTAATCGTCCGTTTTAACTAAATTTTTCCTTAAACACGATTTATTTGTATTTTCAATACAAGGTACTTGTGTGATTTCATTTTTGTAATAATCACTTGAAGCACATCCCGTAATTAAAATTAGGAAAAAAATAATTAAAATACATTTAATTTGAGCAAATATCATAAAATTTAAACAACAAAAAACCCGCCAATGCGATGCACGAGCGGGTTATGTCGATTTGATTGGAGAAAATTTAAAGCAAAAAAATCTTTGACAGCGGTTAAAACGCTCCCATGATTTTGCTTGCTTGCTTGCTTGCTTGCTTGCTTGTGCCATAAATCCCCCTAAAAAGTTGGATCGAATTTTACAGAAAATTGCCAAAAATTTCCATATTTTCAAACCTTTTCAGCGTTTAAATACCTTTTTCCATAAGAAATTCTCAGCCTTATTTGTTTTTTCAATTTGGACAGTTTTTTCTGTTCGATTAAAAATTGTTCCTGTTGATGCGTAAGTAACAACGTCAATTTTCTACGTTCTTTGGCTTCACTATCTAACCTCAATAATAACTCCCTGTTAAAGGGCTAAGGAATCTTTTCTGCTCGTATAACAGGCTTTCTAACCGTTCTGATTCGGTTCTATGGGGGGCTGGGGGCTTGAACGTTCTTTTCAAATACTAGAAGAAACCGACGTATTGACCCTATATTTCTCGTAAAAAAGATGGGGAATCTGATAGCAAACTAAAATTTCTGTTTTGTCTAATGTGAAGGTGCTGGTAACATTACCACTGGACACAAAAAAAGCCCTCTTTATCTTGGCAGATGGACGGGCTTATTCTGTAAATCACTAAGTATCTTTTATGATGCTGCAATAGACAAAAGCCTAAAACAATAACAAAGGCGACTTGCCCATTGGCTTTAATTCTAACGAGTTGATTCCAGTATTGCAACATCATAAAGAAGAATATAGGAAACTTTTTTATGACAACCGCTAACATCATCAGACCAGAAGTAACAGACAATTTCACAGCTTTACCAAACCAACTATTAGGTTATGGTCGCTACATTAAAGGGCTTAAACCCCGTGATAGTGCCGTTTTAAATTATCTTCTATCCAAACCACCCTATTGGAAGATTATTGCCAAGGAAATAACCTTAGCACTCAATATTTCCATCAACACTGTTTATGCCGCTTTAACTGTCCTCCAACGACTAGGAATTGCCAGCTATACCCGTGATAAATATGGGCATACTCGATGGCTGGTTTCAATAGCCAGTACCCTCTACAGCCCAGTGATACCGCCTCATACCAAAAAACCTCATCAGGAAATTTGTGAGGTATTAGAAAATAATGAAAAATCAGAAATAATTATAAAAACAACAACCCGTTGTGTTTCTGAGGGTGATTTAGCTGATTCCGATACGCCTACCGATTACATCAATGAGCCACAAATTGCACCTGCTGAGTTAATAGGTAAATCCGTTTTAGTGACCTTAGAAATTGAAAAAATTGCTGAACCAGAAATTATTAACGAAGCATCGGTTGTTATTGAAACGGTTGAAACGGCAACAACAGCAGTAGAAACTGTTACTGAAACACCTGTAGCAAACACACCAGTAGAAATTGAATTACCTGAACAGCTCACAGAAGTTGAAAAATTAGTTGCTAAAAAATCCATCACTAAAGCGGATTTAGATACAACAACCTATGCAGTAATTATGTTGGCACTTAAAACCGCATTAACAACGGGTGTTGTACGCTCACCTATTGCCTACCTTAATGGATTGATTAACAAAGCTAAAGACGGAACTTTAGATGCCAGCAACTACAATGAACTCCAAACGAAGAAATGTCAGTTGAATCGCAGTGATGAAATTAGAAATTTATTTGCTAAACATGGTGAATCTATCCTACTGGAATTAGTCACCAATGGTGCAGTTCATGTTAAATCATTAGGTTTGGTTCAATATGACGAGGTTAAAAAGTTAGGATTGGTAAATGACGTTTGGACTAAAAAGTATGCTGACATTCAGCTTCAAAAAATGGGTAAATTAACCCCAAATAAGCCCACTGTGACGACAATTAAGAAAAAACCATCTCCTACTATGAGTGCTGAGGAATTTGAAGCTAAAAGACAAGCACAGATTGAAATGGCTATGGCTTTGTTGAATCAAGGAACTTAATCTTTTACTGCTCAAGCCATTTATCTAGGCTACAGGGCATGATTTGACTAAAAAACACATCTACATTTTAGAATGGATATTCCGTTTTTATGTAGACTTAATTTTTACCATAATCGGCTCGAACTTTGGTTTTGATTGTAGATTTCACTTCATCTAAATCCATTGATTTATCAAATACCCCGATGACATTTGGCTGATTAACCATCTTTTTTGATTCAACGGTATTGGCAAAGCAACATTGGACATTATCCTTTTCACCACAGGTTAAAACTAAAATAGGTGAATCCTTTGGTGCAATGGCTATTCGTTCCAATGCAGATGTAACATCCATCTTTGACATATTAACCCCTACCGTTTAAATACTTTTTTCCAAAGTTCTTTGCCATCACTTTGACTGGGTTTTTCTTTCTCATAAGTCAGTAATTGCATCAAATTCCGTCGTTCCGTATTGGATTCATCAAGTAGCCTTTCTAGTGTACTAATGAAGTTGGTTTGTAGGGCTAATTGTGCTTTTAAACTCTCTATTTCAGCCTGTTGCAACTGTTGTAAGTCCGTTGCGAGTTGTTGCTTTGCAATACTTTCGCTATGTTGCGGTGCAACAGGCTCAAATACTCGATGCAGTTCAGAGGGATCAATTTCATAATTTCCAATGTCATTGATGCTTGCAGATATTCTGCCACTTTTGATAGCTCGTTGAATGGTGGATTTGTCTTTTCCTGAGGCATCAGCGGCTTGTTTTAAGGTATATTTCATGGTGTTGCGAGTTGTTGCATTGCATCGTTGCGTACAACAAATTTAACACAATTTCAAAAATTGGATAAATATTTTAGATTTTATTCAGTAACCATAAAAACTTCTTAGCAGATATTTTTGTGATTTCATATTGGAGCGTCTAAAACTAACTATTCTTGTATATTGATTTCATTATTTTATAATCCCAGCTTTATTCATTCACACTATAAATTTATATGACAATTTCATTAGAAACCTTGAAATCTCTTTCAGTAGAAGATTTAGCAAAATTAAAAGACGATTTGACACAGCTTGAAAGATCGAAACAACAAGACGTTGTAAAAAAATTTATTGATGATATGGAAGATATTGGTGTTACTTACAATTCGATTAAGGATAAGACGGTTAGCGAGTTGTTAAATTCAACAAAGGGAAAAAAACCAGCTTTATACATCAATCCTGATAATGGTAAAGAATGGTCTGGGTTTGGTAGAGAACCAAAATGGCTTACAGACTTTATTGCCGCTGGAAGAAGTAAAGAAGAGTTCCTAATTAAAAAATAATATTGTGAAGATGGTGTAAAAACTTTGGTTCACACGGAATTTACACCATTTGATACTTCAGGATTAAATTGGTTTTAGAGATTTTAGTTCCTCTTTTGTCAGCTTTCTTGGTTTGTCCTTTGGTATTGTACGAGCATGGATTTTTTTATAACCTTTGTTTAGTGTGTTGATATAGGTAGTTACTTCATCAATTTCATTTCCTAGGATATTTAAAAAATAAATTTTTTCATCATCTCTAAAACAATTTGATCTAATAGTTTCCAACAATAATCTTTCCTTTTCTTCACAAAAGTGCCGAATATTTTGAGATTTTGTCAGGTATTCATAAAATACTTCAAATTGATCGTTCATTATTGACCTCCGCTTATGATCCGTTTTTGTTCATCGTCTTTAATAAAAGACGTAACTAGATCTTTTAAAATATCCAGTCTTTCTCTGTGTACTTTAAAATCTATTTTTCCATTTTTTTCAAAGTCTTCAATAACATTCAGTAGTTTTGATAACATATCTTTCAACTGAACTGGCTGTTTTTTTGAAGTAGATTTTTTAGTAATGTTCTTTACGTTGTTATTCAAATCACTAACTTGCATTTGTATTTCCCCTTTTCATTTCTTCATGTTTTTGAACTAAATCAAAAATCTCTCTAAACGTTAATCGTTTTTTTGAATCGTTGTTATTTAAATCTGGTTTTTTCATTATTACTCCCTTGTAAATTAATTGAATTACATATTTGTATTTATGTATTCCATTCTTAATTTTAAAAAAATAACTATTTTTTCGGCTGGATTACGAATTTTCTTCGTAGATATTGTGAATTTATTTGTGAATAGACGAGGGAGATAAACAAAATTTTGTTTTGTAATACCTCAGATTGAAATAGGCGAAATATATTTTTTTTTTGAAATGTTCAAATATTTTATGTATGTACAACAAACTTCATAAAAATCATTGTGTTATAGGTGAAAAAATTGATTTATGAATAATTTTCAGTTAGTTAGCCCTATTCTGAATAGTTCAGTATAAATAATATTCCACACATAATAGAAATAGGAGTTTGTGATGATAAAAAGTAAGAAAGTGGCGTATACGTTAAGTCCAGAAGTTCTTGATTTAATCGCCGAAAACAGTGCTTTAGAAAAGAAAACAAAAAGTAAATACTTGGCTAATTGCATTAAAAGAGCTTATGGCACGATGCTCGAGGATTATTATGATAACGATGAAAAACCGTATAGCTATACTACTGGTAAGAGACGAAAAAACACGATCAGAAAGACCTTTACGTTGCCGATAAATATAGTTAATGATTTGGATTTTTTTAGTAAAAAGTTAGGCATTAAAAAATCCCATTTGATTCTTTTTTGTGTATTAAATTTTGAACGTCCTAAGAGCAACTTGGATCAGATTGATAAAATCATGGACGATTTGGTGAATATACTTCATGTTATATCGATCAGATGAAACAACCGATAAAAATCCGCAAATGCCACAAACCACATGGTTTAGGTGGCATTTGGACTTCCTCAATTCTAAATTCCTAACGGGTTTATATTCCGTTGTCGCCCATAAAAATTAGTAAAATAAATCTGGGTTAATTAAACCAGCTTTTTCTTTTGCGAAATTATAAGACCGTGCCATATCAAAGTGGAGATTTTCACCGTTATGTTGTTGGATAAAATTTAATGTCTCATTTATTGATTTTGTGACAATTTCATAATGAATATTTTCAAGTAAGTAATCATTATTTATATAGTAACGGTTTGCAAGTTCTTGAACTCCATTTGTAAAAACCAATTGGTATAGTTGTCCATCTCTAATTTTACTTTTTAAATTAGCTTTAACATCATCTAATAGCGTAATCAATTCAAATTTTGATTTAGCATCTGAATTTGCCATTAACGATTTTCTTATGGTATTTTTGTAACCAGTTGGATTGGCAATATCTTTTCCGTATGAAATTTGCTTTTCGTATTCAATTAAAACTAATTCTTCAATATGTTGCTCAAACGTTTTCGGGGCTGATATGTTATTGATTTGAACATTTGTAGTTTCTGCAACGGTTGTAGATTTTGTTTTAATAACGTTCTCCGTTTGAGTTTTCAATTTACCTTTTTGGATTAGAAATTTGACAGATTTAATTTCTGACAATCCTGTTTTTAGATTTCTTTGGCTAATTTTTTGATATTGGACATTGATGTCTGAATTTTTGTTAATGTCGTCGATAGATTTTTTTATCTCGGTCATAAAATTTGAATTTGTGTAGTCATGTCTACGAATATTCATCATGTTTTTTAATTTTTGAATATCGACATTCCTGTTTTTATTTTCATAAACTCCCAATGAATCTTTTAAAAAAAGGTACAAAAGTTTTGACGTTTTTTTCAGGCTGAAAATGATGTCATAGTTGACTTCAACTTTTGGTATGGGGTTATCAAACCATTTTAAGAAGTCTATTGATGTCTTTACACGAAAACCATACGACTTTCCATTCTCACTGGTGATAATTTCGATTTCAAATGGTTTTGTTGTAAGAATAATCTCTTTATCGCCATAACTTTGTAGATAATTAGACTTCAACATCATATTTCCAAGCTCGTGTAATGAATATTTAATCGATTGAGTATTTGGGCTTGATTTTAATGATTCCCTTACTTTTGAATACTCAATCTCAATAATATCTTTGTTCTCCAATGAATAAGATTTGTGAGTTTGGTAGATAAGAAATATGAATAGATCATAATCTAATCCGTTTATTTTCATCATTTGTGTATTTAAATCGCCAAATACTAACTGACTGAGGTGTGGGGGGAAGTGCTTCTTCATTTTTCATTTTCCTTAGGTGAATTATTTTTACTATATCTAAGAAACATTTTACAAAAAAAAGGTCAATTTTTTATAAAAATAACCTCTTTTTTTTAAATTTTTGAAATACAAAAAATTACGGTAGTACAAGAAATCACATTATTTTATTGGTGTTTCCCGTTAAAAATTTACCAATACGAATGCTTTACAAATAACTACGAATAATAACAACTATGAAATCGATGTTCTTTGTCTTGAGGATGGATCTTAGAGCTAAATTATAATGATTTCATTTCATGTCCTTATTATACAAAAAGCATGTTATCGAAAATTTTGATGGACATGAATTATCAATTCTGAATCAGAACAGTCTATTAATGAATTTATCCATCCAGATGAAGATCAAGAAGAACATTAATTATTAATCTGATTTCCATCAAATGGATGAATCAGAACGATCTATTGAAGATCTTGAATGGATAGGTAAATGAATTTATTCATCCAGATGAAGATCAAGAAGATCATCACAGAATTTGTATAATATCTATTTGGTTAGGGATCTGATTTTCATCAAATGGATGTGATAGATCAAGCATGATTATTGAGAAATAAATTGAGCTTATAAAGCACCTTATTTTATAGGTACAAAAATTCGTTTTAGTCATGGTTCTTATAAATCATCCATATTCGAAAAATCCAGCATGTAATGATAGATAAAAAAGAGGCAAAAATTATGTTAAGACAATTTCAACCTGCCGCAGGCATTCGAGAGTTTTGGACGGGGACGCTCACGGCTCGCACCAGATCTGAAGCGAAATCATAGCCCAGAAACTTTTTTTGTATAATTAGAACTGTAAGGGGACAGTCGTTCCCCTATTGACTTTGAGTGATAGCAGAATCGGGAAGTCGTATTTGACAGATTCTTGAGCAAATGAAAACGAGCAACAAAATTTGTAGTACAAATGATTATTTAATTTAACGGAGAAGGGGGGCTTTAACAAAAAAATCTTAAATTGAAGGTACACTAAAATGAAAAAATGTATTGAAGAACTAAATCCAATAATGAATCAAACAAGACTTGCTGAATTATTGAAACTCCCATCAAATGTCATTCGATTTTTGAAAGAAGAAAACATCATAAAATCTGAACGGGTAGGGATGAATTATGTTTTCGATGAAAAATCAGTTGAACAATTTAGAGAATCATTCGATGTAGAGGATTACTTAACTGTTGGTGAATGTAAAAGAAAATTACAAAAATATGAGTTCTATTCTGAATATCTCTATAACAATTTTTTCTACAATGATTTAAGAATTTATATCACAGTAAAACAACTGATTAATGGAGGAGATGATATTCCTGATGAATATCGGTTGAGCGTAAAAAAATTTGGTACTACCCAGTTCATTTCAAGGGACTCATTTGCGAAAACCCTAAATTGGCTCAGAAACCTTCACCATAAGCTGTATCCAAGACATAAGGAGGACTTTGTGTTGCTTCCCCAAGCCGTAGCTTTTTTGGGAACAAGCACTACAAGCACTATCCGAAACATGAAGGGTAAGCGTAGCAATAGGGGTCTAACCCTTATTAAGCGATTAGATGAGCAAATGCTAGAAATGGCGTAGTGGATAGCGGCGGATTAAAAATCGTTTTTTTAATCCGCCGAGCAACACTACATAAAAAAATGAAAGTGGTAACTCAGAACAAAAACTTGAAGATGGTTGTTTTTTGTTGATATTGATAACGTTTAATTTGAAAGGGCGTGAAAATGGGACGGTTTTTAGCTATTGGTTTAGTAACCAAAATTGAAGTGGAAAAAACAAAAGTACAACAGGCTCAAATGTCAGTTGAACAATTGCAAGCAAAGATTCAACAAGAATGTGGTTTTGATGCTGATTTGTATGAGCTTATTGAAAATGAAGAAATTTACGATTTTCGACTTAAAGACGAAATCTGGTTTGAGCAGTTACTTCCATTTTTAAAGACCATTTATCCGTTGCTTTATGATAAACCAAGTGATTATGAAAACGTTTTAGTAGAACTTGATTCGATGCCGTCATTACAATGGATGGAATGGGCGAAAGAAAAATCAGAGTGGACTTTTCAATTCGATAAATATGGGGATTGTGACTATTTAAGGGAAGGATTTTTTGACTTCAAAATTCATTATGAAAGCGTAATGCTTTCTATGGAAGGCAAAATTTTAATGGAAGAGTATGGTCGGCAATTTAGATTTTTCAAACGAATGATGGCACAAACATTCAAAGAATTTTCATTGGCAAATGCTCTACGAGTTTATATTACGGGTTGAGTGACTTTGGCATTTGGTAATCAATGGTAGCTATTTTATTCAGGTGCTAGAATTATCAAATCAAAACATCACGATTTGGATAAATGAAAAAATTTGCCTTTGTTAGCGTTGCCGCCGAAAAAGAATACAAAGATTTGCCTGACAAAATACAGGATGAATTCGGTAAGGATTTAAGACGGATTCAACTTGGGGAAAAGCCTAAATTAGCTACAACCTATTTAGATAGCATCGGTCAGGGTGTTATTGAGTTGAAAAAGAATGGTAGCCCTGCATTTAGATGTGTTTATGTTGCAAAATACTTAGACACTGTTGTTGTCTTACATTCATTTACGAAAACAACTAATGGCGTAGATAAGAAAGCCATGCAAGTTGCTCAACAACGGTTAAAGGAATTGCTACAGGATTTATAATTAGCTGTGTGCAACAGTTTTACTTTCTTTTTTTATCACAACAGTGGCTTTATTTAGGGTTGGCATTGACCAGCTCATTTTAAACCCTAATTTGTCCAGCATATCGAACATGGTATCAATGGTGAATTTCTCAATTTTGGAATTCATCAAATCTGATATTCTTGATTGTGTGACACCTAATTGTTGTGCCGCTTCAGATTGTGTCCATTTTTTCTTTTCAATCAACTTACTTAACATGATGGATAAATCCATTTTCATAACCATTTTGTTTGCCGTTTCTTTATCATGGTTGACATGGAAAGGGCTATCGTAAAATTGTAGAGCCATAATTTTTAATGCCTTATGAATTTATGTTGAAGTTGATTTTATCTAAAATTTTAGATAAAAGCCATAAACTTGTAATGAGCAAACAATATCGCAGTAACTTGATAACCGTAGAAGATTTTTGGTTAGCTATAGGAATCTACTTAACAAAATGTAATTTTGTTAATTACTAACCACCTGTTTTTATTGACATCATCTCAAAATCTGTTATTCTAACTAACAATATAAACGCTTTTAAATAACATTGTTAATTAAAATCAGGTGCAAAATGACAACCAAACAACGAGCTGATTTAACAAACCAACGCGAAGTCCTCGCCGCCTCCAAAAAAGACATCGACACTATTCATAATTATCTAAAAAAAGAATCCAGCACCATCTACGCCGACATTTGGAAAATCGGCGTAAATCTATCGTTAAGAATTGGTGATTTACTCAAAATCAAATTTTCTGATTTGAACCTTAACGATAGAACTTTAGTATTACAGGAAGAAAAAACAGGCAAATCTAAAACCATTAGACTTAATAACCCCGCTATCGAAGTGATTAACGCTAGACGCTCAAAATATCCAAATGATGTTTATTTATTTCAAGTCCATAGTAACCGAGCATCAAACAAGCCCATTAGCCGCGTGGCTGTAAGTGTGAAGTTTAAAGAATGTGGTGACGTTCTGAGAATTAAAGGCATCAACACCCACTCGATGCGTAAATCACGCGGAAAGGCGATGTTTGATGATGGTGTCGCCGTTGAAACCATTGCAAAGGTGCTAAACCATTCCAACACCTCCACAACATTACGCTATCTAGGAATTACCAAAGAACAGGTGCTTCAAACTTACGATGATTACGAATTGTAATTAACCTTTCAGTTTCAACACAGTTTTATTCCGACAACATTGAATTGTTGCCAACGGCTGAATTGTGAGCAATAAAAAAAGGCGACTATGTTATGGTCGCCTTTTTTATTAAAACATACTCGATATAGAGGATTTCTCCCCAATACCGTTCAGTTAAGCAAAGTGATGATTTTTAATCTCTGCAAGTCTCAGAGAAGCAAGTGTAACTATCTGAATTTTTCCGTTACATAATTTATTAAAAATGTAAAAATGTTCTAAATCTATAGATAATTCATCATTATTGGAATAGCTTTTCCTTAATTTATAAAAATCAGATGGTGTATTTACACTAAAAAATTTTAAAAATTCTTTTGGGGATTTATCATATAACTTTATGAAAGATGAATAATAATTAACAAAATATTCTAATGTATCAATACTAGAAATATACCCGTATTTTAATACCTTAGTTGCTGAAGATATAAATTTTTTAGCATTATCGGATTTAGAAGATTTTAGATTATTAAAATCATTTATCGTTGCTTGCATTATAAATTCCATCTCTTCATCCAATTCAACTAACTTATCTGAATTAAATTCATAATTGTTTCTTATAGGATAAACATTTTCTCCTTTTCTCAAATCAATCATGACTAATTCATCAATACTGTTGACATCAACTACTGTCACACCATTTTCAAATTTAGAGTCAATAAGCCCTTGAGCGATTAAATGTTTTATTTGACCTACTTTTAATTGTAGGTAGACAGCAGCATCCTTAACAGGTAAGAATTTATTTGAAGCACTAACATTCGATGTATTTTTCATTTTACTTTCCTTAAAAAAGTTTATAAGTGATAACAACTGATTAATGACTCCTTTTTATTAAACATCTCATGCTCTAAAGCATAAGAGAAATGGTACCACAACACCCCCTAATTGTCAAGAAGTTTATTGGTTAATCATTAGTAAAAACAACTACATACAAGCTATTTTTAATAGGTAACTTTAATTATACGAGAAATGTAGAAAAACTAAAAAAATGACTAAAAAATTCTATAGAATTTTTTAAAAATGACATTCATTAAAACAGCTCAAATTGCCCCAATAACGACAACTAAGTAAAAGCCTTACCAAGTATCAAATTTCATAAAAATGTTAATTTACGGCTTATTTGGGTGGTAAATAATGGTCATTTATAGTTTCTGATAGGTTTTGAACAGGCATGACCACTTTCTAATTGACATCGTTACCAACTTAAATAATAGTGATTACATCGTAACCATGTTTAAAAAGGTAAAATACTATGGTGCAATTAGTCAGAGTAGGAAATTCACAGGGTATCCGAATACCAAAAGTTCTTATTGAACAGGCTAAATTAAGAGACTGTGAGCTGAATTTAAGTGTGGTTGAACATGGACTGCTTATTAGCCCAAAACAATCGCCTCGTGCCTCTTGGAAGGCTCAAATTGAAGCGTTAGGTTCTGAACCATTAGACACAGAATGGTTGAATGCAGATTTAATCGCCGATACTGAATGGGAATGGTGATGCAGGTAGCTCGTTTTCAAATCTGGTTAGTTGAACTGAATCCAACAAAAGGACAGGAAATTAACAAAACTAGACCTTGCCTTATTGTGTCACCAGATGAATTGGCTGTTTTAGGCACTGTTATTGTTGCCCCTATGACAAGCAAAGGGTTTGCATATCCTAGTCGTGTGACGTGTCATTTTAAGGGCAAGGATGGGCTGATATTACTTGACCAACTCCGAACCGTTGATAAAACAAGGCTGATAAAACAATTAGGTGAACTTGAAAGAGAGACCCAAATTGATGTTTGCAACACCCTTCAAGAATTATTCGCCTTCTGATTGACTACTCTAACCAATCGGCAAATGTACCTAAATTCGTTTTAGTCATACATCACGAGAAAGATTGCGAAACAACGGTGTCTTTTGAGATAGTCGCTCACGAAATCGAAAAATTAAGGCGATAATCGGTCAGAGATGAAATTTAAGGCACCTATATAATAAGGAGTAATCATCTGACCCTAAACAACGAACAAGTATGACTAAAACGAATTTAGGTACATTTGCCCATAGTGGAGCGATTTACTCAAGATCAAGCGTTGCTTTCTGATTCTTACTGGGCAAGAAAATTCAAAGGAATTATGACCAAAGATTATGAAAAAGCCGTATCCCTGCTAGATAAATTGATTGATATAGTGGGAGAAAATGAAAAACACCCGTTAGCCTCATTAATGGAATTGCTAGGGGGATTGATTGAACAGTATGAAGATTTACACGTTGCTGAATTGTAAAATTAACTGCATGAAAAACTTGGAGAGATTATGTCAGCCGAAGCCATTGCCACTGTTACACAAATGATGAGAACCTTGGGTGAGTTTAAACAAACGACACGAAAGTCCCATAGGATTTTAGGATTTAAATCGCTGTTGTGCAGTCATCAAATGATTCTTTTTGAGCCAGTTATGTAA
>Ga0194037_1001799_pt1 | contig 15009 bp, 8 predicted proteins | sample JunL306m_MetaG_FD_148653 | JGI IMG/M metagenome (GOLD analysis project Ga0194037, IMG submission 148653) | Anoxic zone freshwater microbial communities from boreal shield lake in IISD Experimental Lakes Area, Ontario, Canada - Jun2016-L304-6m | ecosystem: Environmental > Aquatic > Freshwater >...
ATGAACAGTAGTTCGGCAGAAAGCCTATTCCAGAAACTGGCTCGATATGCTGACACCTACAAGAAATCAAATTGCTATTGGGTACAGATACTTGCAAATGGCAGTTTTAACGAGAAATGGTCGGGGGTTATAAATGGCAAAGAATATAGCCACAGCCGAGTTTTCAAAATTTCTGGAGATCAGTTTTACGCTTTGCTATCGAAACAAGACGATGCACTTTTTCAATTATACAAAGCCCTTCCCGTTGCTATAAAAGATTACATGAAATCTATAGATGATAACGCCGATGCGGCAGAAAACTCTGCATTAGGAGAAATTAGCACACAAATTAAAATAACGAAAAGAAGTATTTTGGATGAAATTACTTTTGAGAACTACAGTTATTATTTAGGTTTTGATAAGTTGTAGTACTTGTTCAAGAACTTTACAATAGAATATCCGACTTCTTTGCCCAAATTCACAGGTACAGCATTGCCTATTTGCTTATATTGTTGAGCTAAAGAGCCGTCAAAGCTCCAATCATCTGGGAAAGTCTGTATACGTGCATACTCACGTACGGTGAATGGACGTGTTTCTTCGGGATGACACCTTTCAGTTTGCTTTTGTGCAGGACTACACGTGAGAGTGAGGCAGGGTTCATCCCATCCAATACGGCGTGCAATTCCCGTTTTTCCACCCCCTAATAGATAACTGCCTCCCATAAACTCTTTCTGAATATCGATGGGTAGGTCGCGCCAGTATCCTTTTTGTGGTACCAAATCCAACACATCTTTCTTGCTTTTTGGATATTTAGCACCATTCGATTTTGGAACATCACAATCAAAGAGTTCACCTTTTTTCAATGCGTCTACCAGATTGTAGATTCTGGGAAAAGGTTTTGGGTAATCATACTTCAAATCAATATCTTTCCTTATGCCGACTAAAATAAGACGTTCCCTTTTTTGTGGTACATTATAATTAATTGCTTTTAGTACTTGAAAGGGTACCACATTGTAGCCAATTTCATCAAGTATTGAAATCATACCTTCTAGAGTTTTGCCATTTTCATGACTCAACAGTCCACGTACATTTTCTCCAATACAAATTGGAGGGTTTACTTCCTTAACTACGCGTGCGAATTCGTAGAAAAGCGTACCTCTAGCATCTGCAAGCCCTAACTTTTTACCCGCATAGCTAAAAGCTTGACATGGAAATCCACCGGTAACTACATCCACTTTATTATTATATTCCGTAAAATCAAAAGTTCTTATATCACCTTCCAACACCTTCCAATGAGGACGATTTGTCCGTAAGGTTTGACACGCCCACTTATCAATTTCGTTTAAGGCTACACATTCAATACCCGCCTTTTCCATGCCAATTGCCAAACCACCTGCTCCCGCAAATAATTCAAGAACGCTGTATTTATTTTCAGCTACAACAAAATTTGAAACAGTTTCTTGTTTGATTTCATCAAAGAAGTCTGGAAATAACGATTGTACATGCTCTCTTTTATAGACTCTATAATTACTCATAGGCTCACGAACAGCAGTTAGCTTGCCTTCCCTATCCCAACGTCTCAATGTTTCTTTATTTTTACCTAGTAATTCGGATGCTTCCGACAATGTCAAGTATTCTTTCATAACCATATTATATAACCTTACACAATGGTTACAAATTTACGACAAATAAATTGAACTTACAAGTTAAAAGAAATCATAGTTAGAATATGGTTTAACTATCAACACTTTAATTCAAAATAATTTTTATGCAATTACTAATTAAAATAATGACAACTAGTAATACACCTGCAGATGTGGGCTATGACAAGTACCAAAATTGAAACAAGACAAAAAACTTTCTTTTAGTATAGCACAAATTGCAGACCCAACAGGTGGGGTGTAAAAAATCTTGGTTTTCAAAAAAATAACTTCACCCTGTTTTTTTGTATAGCTTATTTCTTTTCTGGAACAAAGTCTCACCTATGTTTTTTTCTTTCCAATCTTTAATTTTGACTATTTTTATTTTTGCCATAGATTGCATTGTTTGTTCAGCATCATTTTCACCCATTAGACAGGAAATACACAAGCAAAGATCTGTAATTCCAACATATTTATTTGCTTTAACAATGCTTTTGTATTTCCCAAAGCAAGATTCCATAATATCTGAGCTACAAAGGATTGTTGTTTCATTACCCATTTTTGAGGATGTTTCGCAAAAGTATTTAGAGATTTTCTCTTTTACTTTTAAGCTCCTTTCATCGTTGTGATTTTCTAACAATTCAAGGGATTGATTAATGGTTTGCTCGCTAAAACCTTTGTTTTTAAGTAATTGTTGTATTTTGTTTAGTGTACTAAGTAGCTGATCCGTATTATAAATCAATTCTCTATACTCATTCACAAATGCGACTTTTTCGCGCTCATCTTCAGTCAATTGATTTTTATCCAGCAATTTAATCATTTTGCTTCCCCACCTAAATAACGGCGTAAGATTCATAAAACGACTTACAATACGTTGATTTGGTGGTATAATATGTGCAAATTTGCTCAAAGACAACTTACCTCTCATACCAGACAGATGCTTGGTATAAGCCTCAAAATCGTCTTGTTTTTCAAAAGTTTCTTTCATTATCCATGAAAATTTATGCCCAACATCTTCTATGTGCTTTAATCCCATTTGGCTGTAAGTACTTTTTAGGTTATTCCCATTATCTGATAAAGCATAAAGAATTTGGTCTTGATGTATACAGCTATTTATTTCAGATTCAATATCATTTGCTTTCCAAGATTCCGATGACTTTAGAACAAGAGGAACTAAATCTTTGTAAGTTAATGCCCGTCCTAAATTCTGTTTACTGGCAGGCACTCCAAGTATTGCCAATAATTTTTTATTCCCAAACTGAATGCTTTCATCAATAATTAAAATCCATTTTTCATTATTGAAATAGTCTTTATCTCTAAAATTTGCAACACCCTGCTTCTTGACCCAATTCAGTACCGTTACATGTGATGGCACTCTTAGATTCAAATCAAAACTCATATTCATAATTAGAAATATCTTATTCACTGACCGGAAACTAACGCCACTACAATTAATCAGCGTAATTGCCATTTGTATGATAGTGCTAGAGTAAGTGTGATATTTAGGACGCTCTTTTAAAAGTATTATTGACTTATTATTACGTTCAGTTTTTCTTTCACTTTTTTTATATCTGCTTCAAATTTATCTGCTCTTGATTTATTTGAAATTGATTTTATCTTCCACTCATCTCTGCTGATAGTCAGTTCTTTTATTTTCTTTTTCAGCTGTTTATTATCCTTAGTCCGTTGAATTGATTTTGCTTTCCAATCTGTTGTTTCCATATGTATATTTTTTCTGCAAAGATAAATAAATGGAACGAATAAATTATTCAATTATAGCATATTTTTTACACCCCACCCAACAGGTTTTAAAAACCTGTTAGGTATAATAAATACTCACAAACGCAGCGTCCATCATTAGAGTAAAAAATGAGGGGTATATCAGTTATTACGATTTACCCCTATTTCTTACCCTAAAAATCAAATGTCAAAACAAATCACTATATTTGCTTTTGATTTTGCAAGTTATGAACTCTAGGCTTACACCTATTGACTCCAGCCAACTTCGCAGTGGAAAGAAAGATTCTGATTTCCATATTAAATGATGAAGGGCCGGAAAAAATAACGAAAGATTTCGAAAGAAAAACATTAAGTAGTGTGCAAATGTGGTTCAAAATTATTTTCATCCTGTATTTCGTTTCTATTGCATCATGTGATTTAGCATTTGCACAAATGACTCCTGCCCAAGAGACTCTTGTAGAAAATGATTCAACCCCAATCTATAAGGAAATTGAAAGCTATTCCAAAGGAAACAAATATACCAATTATTTATACCAGTTGATCTTTAAACCGATTGAATCCAAACCGAAAACAGCAGTTGAAAAGATGATAGAACATCCTTACAGTGCATTCGAAGGGAAAATCATTAGGTCTATCAACATCGAAACACTCGCCCCTTTTGGGAATTCAATTTCTGACAATACCGATGCCCCGAAAAATCTATTATCTAAAGTCGGAAATAATCTGCATGTAAACTCGCAGCATTTCACAATTCGAAATCTGTTACTTATCCAAAGAAACCAGCCTTTCGATTCATTACTTTTAAAAGAATCTGAACGTTTGGTACGTGCCAGAGGATTTGTGCGCGATGTTTCATTTTCCGTTCTTTCTACTAAAAAAGGGTCAGACTCTGTCGATATATATATCCGTGAATTGGACAAATGGAGTATTATTCCATCAGTTACAGCTTCCAGTTCCAGTTTTACGGTCAATTTTTTGGATGGAAATATTTTAGGGTTGGGGCACGAATTTAATGCTGGATATACCGGCTATCTTGCTAACGGAAACCACGCTTACAGTGCAAATTACTTCATTCCCAACATTCGCAACAGCTATATAAACAGCACACTGCATTTTGGTACCGACGAGTTCGGAAATTTCACTAGAAGTATTGCAATTGACCGTCCGTTTTTTTCGCCCTTGGCAAAATGGGCAGCGGGCATAAATTTAACGCAGCAATTGCGCAGGGATTACCTCCATACAAACGATTCGCTTGTGGGGACACATCGATTGAAATTTTACTCTCAGGATTATTGGGTGGGTAGTGCTATAAAACTATTTAAAGGCAACTCAGAAAACAATCGTACCACTAATTTTATTTCGACAATCCGTTATTTGCAAATTCGCTATCTCGAGAAACCAAATGAGCTGTATGATCCGCAGCATTTCTTTGCCAATGAGGATTTTTATCTGGCAAGCATTGGCATTTCGGCACGAAAGTATGAGCAGGACAGATATATTTTTAACTATGACGTTATAGAAGATGTACCCATTGGGAATGTAATTAGCATGACAGGCGGTTATCAGATAAAAAATAATGTCGGTCGTATCTATTTAAGTCCACGTATTTCTTCAGGTCATTATTATCCTTGGGGATACCTTAGCTTTAATTGTGAATATGGATCTTTCTTTCATAATGCACATACCGAACAGGGAGTTTTGACAGCAGGGGTGAATTATTTTACCGGACTGCTAAAAATTGGAAAATGGAGATTCAGACAGTTTGTAAAACCTGAACTTGTAATTGGCATGAACCGCTTGGCTTACGACAGCTTAACGCTGAACAGTGGTCATGGTCTGGACGGATTTTCCAGTACATCCTTGATTGGTACCCGCCGACTATTATTTACGATGCAAACACAATCATTCAGTCCGTGGAAATTTATCGGATTCCGTTTTAGCCCTTACTTTGTAGGTTCACTTGGCATGCTTGGCAATGATGCCACAGGATTTAAAAAAAGTAAGGTGTTTTCGCAATTTGGGGTTGGAGTTTTGATTAGAAATGACAACTTGCTAATTAATACATTTCACATATCCTTTGCGTTTTATCCTTCAATACCCGGCATTGGGCAAAATGTTTTTAAAGTAAACTCATTCAATACCAGTGATTTTGGGTTCAGAGATTTTGAAATTGGAAAACCGTCAGCAATTGTATTTGAGTGAAATTTACTACCAAAATACTTTGTCATTCAGTCGATAGAAATTAATTCGTATAAATAGGTCTGCTGAGAAACTCATGATTAAGCCATGAATTAAAGGCACAAAAAATAATAAAAAGGAGGGTAAACATCAGCTTCGTGCCGTGACAGATTTCCACAATTCTCGGTAATAGCATTGTAACACAAACCACAGCTTAGTGTGCTAAATACATATTCATTTATTAATACGGCCGTATTTTTATGCAAAAAATGAAATAAAAACCAAACAATGCTTTTGTAATCAAAACATATTTCCTACATTTGCAGCCCTCAATATCAAAAAAAGAGCAATCACTATTCAATACTTACTTTCAAATTTTTCAGTTTATGAAAAAACTTTTCTTTCTTTCCCTGCTATTGCCACTAGCATTGTTGGCACAACCCAAAGCAGGCTATTACGATGCTGCTGTTGGCAAAACCGATGCCGCACTCAAAACACAACTTTTCAGTATTATATCTACCGGAACTGCTAATGTAGGTTACGATGGTTTATATACGGTTTATCCTACCAGCGATAAAACGGCAGATGGCAAGGTTTGGGATATGTATTCCACTTGCACCTGGACGCATGGCGTGGCAAAGTGTGGAAATTACTCTAATGTATGTGATTGTTATAATCGCGAACATTCAATTCCTCAAAGCTGGTTCAACTCTAGTTCTCCTATGGTAAGCGATGCACATCACATCTACCCTACCGACGGGAAAGTAAATGGACAACGCAGCAATTACCCACATGGCGAATGCACTGGTGGTGTAACTTTGCCTGGTGGAAAAGGGCGTTTGGGTTCTTCTACTTTTTCGGAGTACAGTGGTACTGTTTTTGAACCAGATGACGAATACAAAGGTGATTTTGCCCGTACTTATTTCTATTTTACAACTCGCTATATGAACACAACTGTGACAACTGGCGGAGGTGTTTTTGGAAGTACTTTTGGTTCAATCAATACATGGGCTATAGACTTGTATTTGAAATGGAGTCGCCAAGACCCAGTTAGCCAAAAGGAAACTGACAGAAACAACGCAGTTGAAGCGTTCCAACACAACCGAAATCCATTTATTGATTATCCTGAATTGGTTGAATTTATCTGGGGAACAAAAAAGGGTTCACCTTGGTCGTTAACTTCGGCCGTGGAAGAATTGAAAGTTGAGTTTTCAATCTCGCCCAATCCTGCGCAAAACGAATTGACAATTAAATCGGAGGAAACAAATTTGAGTTATACCATTTTCAATCTAAATGGACAGATCTTGCAAGAAGAACAATTGAATCTTGGACGCACCATTTCCGTGAATCATCTTGAGAATGGAATGTATCTACTTCAATTGAAAACAGGAAATAGAAAATCAATCCAGAAATTTATTGTCAGTAAATAAGAAAGCATTAACTCCCACCCCATAATAGAGAGAAACTGCAAAAGTAATTAGTTGCAGTTTCTCTTTTTTTGTATCATAATAATTAGTTGTCTCATGAAAAGGTTTTTACTTTTAATCTCAACATTTCCAATATTAGCTTTCTCTGTTTTTGCACAAATCCCTGCCGGATACTACGATGCAGCCATTGGTTTAAAGCAAGCTGAACTGAAAACGGCACTTCATTTAAAAATTATGGTGGCCAATGTGCCCAGCTATGGAAGTGGTGCAGGAAGTACATGGGCCGCATTTGCAAAAACGGATGTGCGCCCTGAAGATGGCACCGTTTGGGATACCTACAGCAATAACCATGTGGCTTTTAATGGTACTTCGGCAGCCAGTGGTATGAATATCGAACATTCATTTGCCAAAAGTTGGTGGGGCGATGGTCGCCAAGCAGCTTCGGACATTCAACATTTAAAACCTTCAGATAGTAAAGCCAATTCAGCCAAAGGAAGCTGGCCAATGGCGGTGGTTGATGGTGCAACAACATATAATAATGGATGTATTAAAGTGGGAAAATCGAGTAGCAAGCCCGGCATGACCTTGGATGCTTGGGAACCGGCCGATGAATACAAAGGTGATTTTGCAAGAGCTTATATGTACATGGTGACGGCTTACGAAGATTATGCAACGCTTTGGACTGGAAATTCTATCAATCAATTGGACAATAATACCTATCCGGTATTTGAGCAATGGACGGTGGATTTATTGCTAAAATGGTGCAGACAAGACCCAGTGAGTCAAAAAGAAATTACGCACAACGACGAAGCTTATAAAATTCAGGGTAATCGGAATCCTTTTATCGATTATCCGTTGATGGACGAATACATTTGGGGAACAATGATGACGGTGCCTTTTACACCCGACGGAAATGTGAACTATCCATATATAAGTGCTCCTACCAACGGCGCAATTGTTGATTTTGGCAAGGTAGTTTACCAACAAACATCTAGCGCAACTATAAACCTGAAAGCATTGAACCTGACAGGCGATTTGACTTTGGCAATAACTGGAACTGATGCTGCAAATTTTTCTATAACCAATACCACAGTAACTAAAGCAGATGCCGAAGCTGGAATTACATTGATGGTAAATTACTCTGCTCAAACAGTGGGTACGCAAACCGCACAGCTCAATATTAGTGGCGGTGGAATTACAACCACAACCATTAATTTGAAAGCTATTTCGTCGGATGAATTTTTGGCCTTGCCTGCCAATAATATTTCTCCAACTGCTTTCACTGCCAACTGGACTTTATCAGCCGCAGCAACGGGTTATGATTTGAATGTATTTACGCTCAAAAGCGACGGGGCAACCGCAACAAAAACATTGTTGGAAGAAGATTTTCTGAGTGGATTACCAAGTACTTGGACAAGTGCACCTTATATAGATAATACCTTGGCAAGCAATATTCGATTGGCATCGAGTGGAAGTGCAGGGAAAATTATGACACCGTCACTCGACCTATCAACTTCGGGTGCTGTATTAACAGTGAGAGCCAAAGAATTTCTTAATGATGCAGGAGCGCAATTAACAGCAACACTTGACAATGGCCCTTTGACAGTTTGGACTACCTCAGTTACCAATCAAGATTTCACTGTAAATATCCCAAAAGGCACTTCTACTTCTAGTATTGGTTTGTCGGCTGCTACGGGAAGTCGCGTGTATGTTGATTACGTAAAAGTGGCTACACAAGGTACTGTACTTACGCCTGTTTCGGTTGCTGGTTATCCAAAGTCGGTTGGGAATGTATTGAATTATACCGTGGATGGATTACTGATTGGCACCCCTTATTATTACACAGTTACTCCACAGGGCAATAATGTGGCAACTTCCAATCAAATTCTGGTAAATATGCCAATTGCAATTGGATTTAAAGAGCTGTTTGAGAACAATTTGGTAAGTTGGACTGTTTTAAATAACGGTATTTTAGTTCGAAATCTGCCCAAAGCTTGTACTTTGAATTTGATTGATTTATTGGGGAGAAACGTGCAAACAATTCAACCTAAAACTCCTGAAATAGCATTGACAATTCCCAAAAAAGGAATATATTTGTTGCTGGTAAAAAACAAACAAGAAACTAGAACCCTTAAGATTCAGTATTAAAAATAAGTGATTCCAATATTCAGAATTTTATTGTTCAATCAAGATTTACGAGTTTATCCTTTTGCTTTTCTTTTTATAAATTACACAGTCCATTTTTTTGATATGAGAATGTGTAATTTAATTCCCGGTTTTTTATGAAAAGATTTTTATTATTAAGCTCATTATTTTGTTTTTTTTATTTCTCTGGTTATTCCGTAATACCCACAGGTTATTACACTAGCACTGAAGGAAAAAAAGCTGCAACTCTCAAAACGGAATTGCACAACATTATATGTCAAGACACCTCACAATATCTCGATTATGGCTCGGGCAAGGGAAAAACCTGGGAAGGTTTTTATACAACTGATAGAAACCCCACTACCAATGCCGTAATAGATATGTATTCTGATTCGCTACGGTACTACCCAGTCCCCAACCCTAACTTCACGGCTTTTGGGTCGGCGGTTGAAATAGAACATTCAGTTCCCAAAAGTTGGTGGAAATGCGACATAACGCATCCCGACAGTCCTGCCAAGGATTTGAACCATCTTTTTCCTGCCGATGGTACTACCAATATGTCGAAAAATGACAATCCTTTGGGCGTAGTTACCGGAACACCCACCAAAAATAATGGAGTAAGTAAAATTGGTCCAGCTGTTTATGACGGTTATGTAGGCGCTGTATTTGAGCCTGCCGACCAATACAAAGGTGTTTTTGCACGTGCCTATTTCTACATGGCTACTGCTTATGAGCATTATGCAAAGAAATGGGATACCGCCAAACCCGAGAACATGATGGAGAGCAATACTTATCCTGTACTCAAACCTTGGGCAATAAAATTGCTACTTCAATGGCACAGGGATCATCCGGTGAGCATCAGAGAAATAACTCGGAACGATTTGGTATATAACATTCAAAAAAACAGAAATCCGTATATCGACTATCCTTTTTTGGTGGAATATATTTGGGGAACACGGACTACCATTCCTTACAAATTGGACAATAACATCATATTTCCCTATTTGAATTGGCCAAACGACAATGACACTTTAAATATAGGGAAAGTGCTCTACAGCGGCACAAAAGACACAACCATTAACGTTCAAGCTATGAATCTGACGGGCGATTTGACATTGTCGCTGGGAGGACTTAACGCTGCTAATTACTCGGTTGATAAATCAATCATTACCAAAGCGGAAGCGGAAGCAGGAACTGTTATTCATCTCCATTACAAAGCATCATCCGTAGGAACTCAAACTGCTTTGCTATCTATTTATGGTGGTGGAATCAACACTATAACATTGAAATTAAAGACCTTTACATCCGATGAATTTGGGGCATTGCCTGCTTCAAATACAAGCAATAACGGATTTGTTGCAGATTGGACTCCTTCATCCGGAGCAAGTGGATATAGTATAAATGTTTACACCATTGAAAAAACTGGTTTTGCTTTAGACACCCTATTGAAGGAAAATTTTAAATTACTATTAACCAATTTGTGGCTTAAAGAAGGATCCACAGAGAATAGCGTGGGCGGTCCTCTCAAATTGGCTACTGGATCTAACTATGGAAAAGTAACCACGCCGCCTTTAGATTTAAGCAAAACAACAAGCTCTTTAACAGTAACAGCGAAACAATTCAATACTGATGCTGGAGCAAAACTCACGGCAACATTAGACAATCAACCTTTGGCAGTTTGGACAACAGCAGTTGCCAATCAGGACTTTACGGTAGAGTTACCAATATCAACACCTGTTTCAAAAATATCACTCTCTGCAATTGCTGGAAAACGTGTATATATTGATTTTATGAAGGTGACATCCCAAATTCCAGTTTATGGACCAGTTTCAGTTGCTGGCTATCCAAAATCGGTAGGAAACGTGCTAACTTTTTCTGTGGATGGACTTAAAAGTTCATCTGATTATTATTATACCATTACTCCCATAGGAAATGGCGGTTCAGTGTCCAATCAGGTTTCCGTACAAACGACAACCAAAACGGGTCTTGAAAATCAAGCAGACAATCATATTGTTTGGAATATGACAACAACTGGAATCAGCATTTCGAATGTAACGGTGGGCTCAAAAATTCAATTGCTGGACATGATGGGAAGGCAGATTCAAAGATTCACGTCAACTGCTTCCGACTTTACAATTAACATCCGAGAAAAAGGGATCTATTTGTTGCGGATTCATGAGCATCAAGGATTGAGTACTTTTAAAATCACATACTAAACATGACTGCTAACAGGCTCAAATCACTAATATTTTTTGCAATTACCTTTCTTTCAATTTCCAGTGCTTTTGCAGCCATTCCTTCTGGCTATTATTACTATGCCAAAAATAAAAAACAAGCAGCCCTGAAAACAGCTTTGCATACCTATGCTGCCCCAATGAAGGAGTTTGAATATGGTGGCGGACAGGGATTTACGTGGGAAGGGTTTTTCTATACGGACCAGAAAAAAGACAGTTCGGTGGTGGATATGTATTCCAATACTGTTCGGAAATTCAAGGGATTTAGTGCCGTAAATGGAATGCACATTGAGCATTCATTGCCAAAAAGTTGGTGGGGAGGACTCTACAACAACGCCTACAAAGATCTTTTTCATTTGTATCCTGCCGATGCCATTACCAATATCACCAAAAGCAATTTGCCGCTGGGCGAGGTGACCGGAACACCCACGCTCGACAATGGCGTGACAAAGATTGGTGCCAATGGCTTTGAAAGTGCTTATACTGATAATTGTTTTGAACCTGCCGACGAGTTCAAAGGCGATTTTGCCCGCTCCTACTTTTACATTTCCACCATTTACGAAGACTTTGCGCCGCTTTGGCAGTCTCCCATGATGAACAATAATACCTATCCGGTTTGGAAACCGTGGGCGTTGGATTTGTTGTTGAAATGGCACCATCAAGATCCGGTTAGTCCGAAGGAATTGGCTAGAATAGAAGCCATTTACAACCTGCAGGGCAATCGTAACCCCTTTATCGATTATCCTGATTTGGCAGATTATATTTGGGGAAAAGACACAGCGAACATTTTCCCATTTCCTGACGAAACTGAACCTTTTTTGCTCACTCCACGTAGAGGATACTCCATTGATTTTGGCGTAATTCTGGTCAATGACGTTCGAACTCAAAAGCTTCACATTCAGGGTGCAAATATAAGTTCAGATATTTCGTTGAAGATAAACAACAGCAGTTCAGCACTCTCGTTATCAACACCAATTATTACTGCTGCCAATGCTATTGACGGAATTGATTTGTCAATTTCATTCTCACCCTTGGTTGCAGGAACAATCATCGATACCTTGACCATCCAAGGTGGCGGATTGGCTGAAGCATTGCGGATTCCTTTAAAAGCACTTGCTGCTGCCGACTTTATCACTTTGGAACCAACAGAAATTTCCCCAGTGGGCGGAACTTTGAACTGGATTTCAGACCCCAAAGCCACTGATTATAAACTGAATGTATACCAAGGCGACCAGCAAGCCGGCGATTTGATTATTGCCACATACATCGAAGGCAGCGGTTGGAACAAAGCCATCGAGCTATACAATGGTACTGGAAAATCTGTAGACTTGTCGAATTATTCACTTAAAAAACAGACCGACGGTGCTGGCGACTTTTTGGCAAAAATTCAACTTTCGGGAATTTTGGAAAACAACAAAAGCTATGTGATTGCAAATAATAACCATACTGTAAATGCAGCAATTGTAGCTCTTGCACAGCGACTTGACTCACTCATAAGTTTCAATGGAAACGATGCCGTAGCCTTGGTGCGCAATGGAGTAACCATTGATATGGTAGGTTCTGCCAATGCCGGAGTTGGCACTGTTTGGGGCGCTGACATCACGCTGCAACGAAAATCGAGCGTCACGCATCCTATTTCAACATTCAATCCTGCAGAATGGACAACTTTTCCGATGGATACTTACAGCATGTTGGGCAGTCATCCCATGACATTGACCGCTTCATCCAATTATATTTTGCAAAATGCTTTGACAGGAAAAACGACTTCCTATACAATCCAAAATCTTTTACCTCAAAACACCTATACTTACACTGTGGAAGCCATCCGAAATGAAGGAAACGTGGCAGCGCTCAACAGTTTACAATTGCATACCTCGGCATTAGACATTCCAATTTTGATGGAACCAACCGACATTCAGTCCAACCATTTCACTGCCAATTGGGAAGAAACACTTTTTGCAAAGGGGTATTTGCTCAATGTATTTGAAGTGAGTGGAAAGGCAGATACAACAGAAGTGGAAGGGTTTTTGGGTGTTGGAAGTTCTGGAACTCCGTTACCAAGTGGTTGGACAGGTACAATCAGTGGAAACTACACTTCAACAACAAGTTTTGGAGTTGCTACCCCATCGGTGGCGTTCAAAAATGCCGGTGAATGGTTACAAACTAAAATATACTCACAACCAGTGTCCACACTGAAATTCATGTATCGATTTGCGACAAACATAGTTGGTGCATCTTTTCTTCTTGACGGACTTAGCAATGGCAATTGGATTAGAATTGACAGTGTAATATGTAAAAGCAACACTAAAATAAATGCTGAGTATACTTTTAACACAGCACAAGCAATCAATAGTTTCCGTTTCACTTTCAATAAAATGCCAGGAGGAAATTTTGCAATAGATGACGTGCAAGCTACTTATGGAAATCAGAACACACTTTATGTATTGAAAGATGTTCCTTTTACTTCCAACTCGGCTTTAGTTTCCAATTTGAAGGAAAATAATTCATATTTCTATCAAGTGCGGGCAACATTGGGAACTTCAATTTCGTCACCTTCTGAATCGGTTGCTGTACATACTTTATTGAAAAATGGAATTCCTGAAAACAATGCTTCTGCAATAAAAATCCATGCTAACAATGGACAAATTAGCATTGTAGGATTAAGTGGCGACGAATTGATTCAAATCTATTCACTTACAGGTATTTGCATTTATAAAACCAAAGCAGTCGCTGCCGAAATGAATATTGGACTAAAACAAAAAGGAGTATTCATCATCCAAATCAAGAATAAAAAGGAAGCAACAGCATTTAAGTTTTTAAACCTTCAATAATACCGCATTCCAAAAACCAATGCCATATTGTACACATCCGACAAACCGCTAAAAGCGGTTGAGCGGATGTGTACTCATAATTTATTTCACACATTCATCTTTTTGACTTGCGCAGTTTTCAAAACTCATACTACATTGAATTTTACAGATTCAACTTTTTGACCTGCCCAGTTTTCTGCTTGTGTTTTTTTTAGTACTTTTGCAACACAACTCAAATCAACACATTACAATGAACATTCTTCTACTCGGTTCGGGTGGTCGCGAGCACGCGATGGCTTGGAAAATTGCCCAAAGTCCCAAACTTACAACATTATATGTAGCTCCAGGAAATCCCGGAACTGCCACCGTCGCCACCAATCTACCCATTGCGGCAGATGATTTTCCGAACCTCAAAAAGGCAGTCATCGAAAATAATATTGATATTGTGGTGGTTGGCCCCGAAGACCCTTTGGTGAAAGGGATAGTCAACTTTTTTGATGCAGATGCAGAATTGAAAAACATTCCAGTGGTTGGGCCCGACAAAATTGGCGCACAATTGGAAGGAAGCAAGGATTTCTCCAAGCAATTCATGTTCCGCCACAATATCCCAACCGCAGGATATTTGAGCGTTACTGCCGATAATCTGACCGAAGGAATTGAATTCTTGAAAAGTCTGCCAGCACCTTATGTATTGAAAGCCGACGGACTGGCTGCCGGAAAAGGCGTGTTGATTCTGAATGATTTAGACGAAACCATTTCCGAACTAAGAGCCATGCTCGACGGGAAATTTGGTGCAGCCAGCAAAACGGTGGTGATAGAAGAATTTCTTTCGGGAATTGAGTGTTCGGTATTCGCC
>Ga0194037_1001800_pt1 | contig 14998 bp, 15 predicted proteins | sample JunL306m_MetaG_FD_148653 | JGI IMG/M metagenome (GOLD analysis project Ga0194037, IMG submission 148653) | Anoxic zone freshwater microbial communities from boreal shield lake in IISD Experimental Lakes Area, Ontario, Canada - Jun2016-L304-6m | ecosystem: Environmental > Aquatic > Freshwater >...
ATCGAAGCCATACCCATCAATAAAAAATTACCCAATAAGGCATAAGTAAATAATTTTTTCATAAGCATCGTTTAAAAAGTTGGAATAGCATTTAAAGCTTTGTCCATTCCATGTATGCTTAAATATACAAATTATTTTGCATGCAAATGAAGCAGCCTAAAGAATTTTTCTTCTTCAAATTCAATGATATCGCCAGGTTGCATGGTGCCTATTTCAATCTGCTCAATGGAAGTTCTGATGAGTCGAATACACTTATGGTTAACGGCCGCGACCATCTTGCGTACCTGATGAAATCTACCTTCCGTTAAAGTAATTTCCAACCAACTACTTTGCACATTGGGGTGCAAGGGTTTGTCCACTTTGGATAAACCAATGGGCTCGTCGAGCATGTTAACTTGGCAAGGCGTGGTTTTAAAAACAAGCCCATTGGGGGCGCTAATGTCAATGCCTGCTGCTAATTTTTTTACAACTTCATTTGTAACCTTATTTTTTACTTGTACCAAATAAGTTCTAGTATGTGGTACAACGCCTTGAAACAGTAGTTTTGTAATTTTTTTATTGGTGGTGAGAAGCAATAGGCCTTCTGAATTTTGATCCAATCGTCCAATGGCATGCGTGCCCTCAGGAAAAGAAAAATTTAATTGATGCAATAAATTCACTTGATGGGTACTTACAAACTGCGAAACCATGTTCACTGGTTTGTACACAATAAAATATCGATGAGGCTGCATAGCAGCAAATTACTTAATATTGCATATGCAACAAGCTTCGACAGATCCTTTACATGGAAAAACCTTAGAATATATTGTCACTGAACTAGTGAAATATTTTGGTTGGGAGGATTTAGGACAGCATATCCCTATCAATTGCTTTAACAGCAACCCAAGTATTACATCCAGCTTAAAATTTTTACGCAAAACCCCTTGGGCACGTACCAAGGTGGAACAATTGTATATTAGAACACTTCGCCCAAGTTCATAAAGATACCTTTAGAGCCGCCTTGACCAATACCATAGTCGATAGCAATATTGGTATTGGAATGTTTGTTCAATTTAATACGAATACCCACACCATAACCAGGTAAAAGACTTTGTAAAGGCTTGCCCTGCATTTCAGAAACGGATTGCATATTGGCAAATACTACACCCCCTAAAAATCCATTTTCAGTAATACCAAAACGATATTCAGATTCCGCATATACTAATTTATCTCCTCTAAATCTTCCTTGTATATAGCCTCTTCCAGTATTATTATAGGCATCTGATGCAGTAGAAGGTAAATCTAAATAAGGTTGTTTACCCTTAATCGTAAAAACATTATAAGACCAAAATGCTAGAATATTTTTACTGCCTTGAGGAAAGGGTAAGTATCTTCTAAAATCTACTAATAAAGTTTGATAAGCAATATCACTACCTAAAAAACTTAAATTGTCTCGATACACTAAATTAAAATAACTACTATTGGCTAATGGATTTACCAATGATTTTCTTGTATCATATAATAAATTTAATAATAGCCCCACCGAATTTGAATGCTTGGTTATCCCATATTGATTAAACCCAACAAGAGGCTTGTTCAATGTTGTGGTATCTGTGATATTCCAGTGATAGTCTATGTTTAAGCCTGGTCCGAAATAGGTATTTGGCGCTATTCTTTTTAAAATGGATTGATGCAATTTTAAATAAGAGTAATCTAAATTATCAAAATATTGTAATGAACTATTGGCCCCTAAACCAAAATCAACTTGCGGGTATTTTAAATAGGACCAGTTGGTATTGATATTATATTCGTTATTCTTCAACCAAAGATTAGAAACCAACTGCGTAATAATTTGTTTGTTTTGGGTATATTTTAATTCACCAGAAACACTGGATTGATTATCCATTTTATTTTTATAAGGCAATACAGCGCTTGCACTAATTGATGTAGCAAACTTAGTGGCCAAACTATATTCAATGCCAGGCACAAAAGTATAATGTAACTTATCTGTTTTTTCGTCTTTGCCTCTTAGTTTTTTTATATTCAAAACACGGTACAATCCATCCACAAAATCTACCATGGAATCTAAGCCTGGTTGTTTGTAAAAGCCTAAAGTAAAAATATTTTTTTGATGATTGGACTTATGACCTTGGGTGGTATCTTGCGCAATTAATGCTGTAGCAATAAAAAAAGAAAAAAAGAAAGCTATTTTAATAAGACTCCATTTCATAGGTTGGTAATAAATGACATTAATAGCTCAAAGGTAATTCAAATGCTTGTTAAACCTTTTAATTAATTTAGGTGCATTAGCTTGTAAGCCAGCTAATTAAGCGCGTATAGCTTCCTCAGCCATTCCAATAAAGGAGAAGGAAATTGTTTAAAATTCAAATTTTTATTAATAGATTTACTAGGCGCAAATTTAACTGCCCTTATTATTAAAAATCATCTTTAAAAAACATAAAATGAGTAACAACCGTAGAAATTTTATCAAAAACATTGGGGGCTCTATGGCTTTATTGGCCGTTGGCAATGCTGCTAGCGCAAATACAAATAGCGCCAATGCTTCTATTTTAAATTCAAAAATTAAAGTCACGGCCAATGATAAAATTCGCATTGGCTTGATTGGCTCTGGCATTATTGGTCATTATGATACTTCTACTGCGTTAAAAGTACCAGGCGTAGAATTAGTAGCAGTTTGTGATTTATACAAAGGCCGTTTGGAGGGAGCCAAGGAAACCTGGGGCAATCATTTATTTACCACGCAAGATTATAGAGAATTATTAGCACGAAAAGATATTGATGCTGTTTTAATTTGTACACCAGATCATTGGCATCAAAAAATTTCAATAGATGCCATGCGCGCAGGCAAGCATGTGTATTGTGAAAAACCAATGGTACAAAAAATTGAACAAGGTTGGGGGGTGATTAATGCGCAGAAAGAATCGGGCAAAGTATTTCAAGTGGGCAGTCAGATGGCAAGCTCAGTGAGTATATTAGAAGCCAAAAGATTATTAGCAGCAGGCACTATTGGAGAATTAACCATGGTAGAATCTTTTTGTGATCGTTCCGATGCAAGAGGTGCTTGGGCTTATTCTATTCCAACAGATGCTTCCCCTGAAACAATCGATTTTGATACCTTCTTAGGCAATGCCCCTAAAGTACCCTTTGAAGCCAAGCGTTTTTTTAGATGGAGAAATTATGGCGCCTATGGAACGGGCGCTGCAGGCGATTTAATAGTGCATTTATTAACAGGCATCCATACAGTCACAGGCGCCGTGGGACCAGAGAAGATTATGAGTGTGGCTAATTTAAAATTATGGAAAGATGGTAGGGACTCTTTTGATATTATTAATGCAGTGATGGATTATAAAACAAATGAAAAACACAATGCATTTCATGTAGTGACCAGAGTGAACTTAACCGACGGAGAAGGCAAGGGCCCCTTTGGTATAAAGCTAATTGGAACGGAGGGTGTGATAGAATCTTTTGGCAATGGCTTAGTAGTGAAAACCTTGAAAAGACGCGCTGCACCAGGTTATGGAGGTTATGATTCTTTTGAAAGTTTTTCTAATAAACAAAAAGAAGATTTTAAAAAATGGTACCAATCGGAGTATGGCAATGACACAGAGGGCGGCTATGATTTAGGAAAAGAAAGCAAATTTGAAGCGCCCAAGAATTACGATGATCGCTTAGACCACATGATTGTATTTTTTAACGCCATTAGAACAGGCAGCAAAATTTACGAAGACGCTTCATTTGGTTTGAGGGCTGCGGCACCTGCGATTGCTTGTAATTTAAGTGCGCAACAAAACAAACCTGTTTTGTGGGATCCAATTGGAATGAAGTTGGTTTAAATAAAAAAACTGTACAACTATCAATAACCTATTAAGTGTTCTTAATAGGTTATTTTTTGTCTTCTAATTCATATTTAACAAAGGCAAATTTTTTGCCATCGGGAGACCAAGAAGGAACATTGATGGTGCCTTGCCCTCCAAAGAAAGGTTCGGTTAAATCTTTGATGGATTTATCTTCTAGGTTAACCAATCTCAATTTTACTTGTTTACCAAAGGGATGTTTTTGAGCTTGATCCTCCATATAAGAAATAATGGTAGCTTGTTTATTGTTTGGGCTAATGTGTGCAAACCAATTGGAATAATTATCAAAAGTGACTTGCTCTGGTTTGGATCCGTCAGCGTGCATTCTCCAAATTTGCATTTTACCAGATCTATAAGAATTGATATAAATAAATTTTCCATCGGGACTGTATTCAGGACCATCATCTAAACCTTCTGTTTCAGTTAATCTTGTTTCATCACCTCCATCGGTACTCATCGCATACACATCATAATTGCCGCCACGCTCCGCACAGTATACGATGGTTTTCCCGTCTGGAGAAACACCATGCCAGTAGGAAGGTGTATTGGCAGTAAGTCGCATAGGGCTGCCCCCTTCACTTGCTACTTTGAAGATAAAGGAAGATCCTTCTTTAATAGCAGGCAGGCCACTTGAAATAAATAAAGTCTTGCCATCAAAACTATAGCCATGGTCGTTATTCGCATTTATAATGTCTCCTGTTGGTAATATACCTAGCTTTTCTCCTTTCATACTTACTCTTTCCAATATCCCCGATGCATTGATCAATAAAAATTTACCATCATGCGACCAATTGGGTGCTTCAAAATGTCTTTTTTCGCGCAGAATTAATTCTGTTTTCCCTGTTTCAAGTGTATAGAGATACAAGGAGCTAATGGCTATCTTGCCATCCGGAACTTGCGCATTCAATTGAAGCGCAAAAAAACTACAGAACAAAAAGCTTACTAAAAATTTCATGTTGGCGAATTTTGGGTTTAGATTAAGTTCATTTTAATCCTAATAAATATAAGTAATTTTACATCACACATTGTAGAAATAGTATGAACAGAAGCCAGCAATTACAAGCACTTGAAACAAGTACCCTTTGGGACATTGTTGTCATTGGGGGAGGTGCAACTGGCCTAGGTTCGGCATTAGACGCTGCTACACGCGGATACAAAACCTTATTAATTGAAAGTCATGATTTTGCCAAGGGCACTTCAAGTAGGTCTACTAAATTGGTACATGGAGGTGTTAGGTACTTAGAACAAGGCAATATTAAACTAGTCAGAGAAGCGCTAAGAGAAAGAGGCTATCTATTAAAAAATGCACCCCATTTAACATCCGTACAAACTTTTATTGTACCCGTATTTAGTTGGTGGGAAAAAATGTTTTATGGTATTGGATTAAAATTTTATGATTTACTTTCCGGAAAATTATCTTTAGGCGATACACAAATTCTATCAAAAAAAGAAACCGTCGCACATCTACCTATGATCAATGCGGAAAAATTAATTGGTGGTATTTTATATTTTGATGGGCAGTTTGATGATAGTCATTTAGCCATTGAGCTAGCTGCTACTGCTATTGAAAAAGGGGCTACTGTTATTAACTATTGCAAGGCAACTGGATTTATAAAAGCCAATGGAAAAATAACGGAGGTAGCATGTATTGATGTATTGTCAGAAAAAAAATATGTAATAAAAACCAAAGTAGTCATTAATGCCACTGGTGTTTTTACCAATGCGATAGTACAAATGGATGATCATTTACAACATGATTTAGTGAGCCCATCCCAGGGTATTCATTTGGTCGTAGCTACTAAATTTTTCCCTGGCGTAGATGCCATGATGATTCCTAAAACAGATGATGGCCGTGTTTTATTTGCGGTGCCCTGGCATGATAAAGTGGTATTAGGCACTACCGATACACCTATTGAGGAAATTTCATTTGAACCAAAGCCATTGGAGGAGGAAATAGATTTTATCATCAAGCATATGAATAGATATTGTACTACAATATTAACAAGGGCCGATATCAATAGCGTGTATGTAGGCCTAAGGCCATTAGTCAAGCAAAAAAGAAAAGGAAGTACGGCATTGATATCGCGTGAACATCATTTAAGCGTTTCACCAACTGGTCTAATTACAATTACGGGTGGCAAATGGACCACTTATCGAAAAATGGCAGCAGATGCGGTGGACAACGCAAGCTTTATAGGGAAATTAAATAAAGAGAAATGCATTACTACTCATACGCCAATTGGTAATGAAGCATTGAAAGAAAATCGAATGGATGAAATTTTGAAAAATGATGCGTTGTTAAAAGAATTAATTCATCCTAGCTATCCGTTTACAAAAGCGATGATCGTTTATGCAATAAAATTTGAAATGGCCATGGGTATAGAAGATATTTTGGCTAGAAGAATAAGATTACTTTTCCTAGATGCGCGCATAGCCATCGCGGTAGCCCCTATGGTGGCTGGTATGATGGCGCCTTATTTAAATAAAGATAAAAATTGGGAAGCAGGGGAAATAGCCAAGTTCACCCAATTAGCAGATCAGTACCTAACAAAATAAATTATGTAAATTAGAGCTAGGATGAAAAATTTAATAATCGAAACCATTGATGATTATATAGCCATTCAACCCATAGAAAAAAGGGCCACACTTGAAAAATTCAGATCCATAATACAAAAAGCAGCCCCAAAAGCGACCGAAGTCATCAGCTATGGCATGCCCGCATTTAAACAAGAGGGGATATTAGTTTATTTCGCGGCTTTTAAAAACCATTATGGATTTTTCCCCACCTCAAGTCCAATTATAGCATTCAAAAAAGAACTACTTCCTTATAAAACTTCTAAAGGAGCGATTCAGTTTCCTATAGATAAGCCACTCCCTATTAAATTAATTCAGGCCATTGTTCAACTAAGAATTACTCAAGACAAGGAAAAAGCAGCCTTAAAAAGAAATAAAAACTTGTAATTTATTACTAAGGGCCTCTACCCCTATTTCTTAAAAATAAGTTAAAGAAAATATTTTCTATTAAACCAATATACAGGTTTGCTGTCCTAAGCACATATTAAGCTTAATTAATATTGAAATATTAATGCTTGTACTATTATTTATTATTAATGTTAAACAAAACTGAGTAAGATGAAAAAAATAAGTCAAACCTTTTATTTGTCGTTTCTTTTTATTGGCCTACTAGTAAGTTGCTCAAAAAAAGAACTGACTTCGACATTAATAAGCGGCACCCCTGCAACAGATACCGCAATAGCAGCAGCAGCTAAATTAGCTTCATTGGCAGTTGCGGTAGATCCCTATGCTGCCATTAAATTAAGCTTTGGCAATAATATCGATCCTAAAATTTTATTGAATTATGCCAATCAAGGTAAGCCTACCTATATTACAAAAGACAATACAAGAAATAATCCAATCACCAATTCAAAAGCAACTTTAGGCAGGGTACTTTTTTATGATAAAAACCTAAGTACCAACAATACCATTTCATGTGGTAGTTGTCATAAACAAGAACTTGCTTTTAGTGATATAGCACCAGTTAGTGATGGAGTAGAAGGTGGCAAAACTGTAAGACATTCCATGCGATTGATTAATGCAAGGTTTGCAAGAGAAACTAATTTCTTTTGGAATGAAAGAGCCTCATCATTAGAATTACAAACTACCATGCCTATTCAGGATCATTTAGAAATGGGCTTTAGTGGATTAAATGGTAGAGGCAATATGATTAGTTTATTAGCCAAGCTTTCAAAAATTAATTACTACAAAGAGCTATTTAAATTTGTGTATGGCGATACTGTTGTAACAGAAGCAAGAATGCAGGAATCCTTGGCGCAATTTGTAAGAAGTATACAGTCTTTCGATTCTAAATACGATGCAGGAAGAACCTTGGTGAGAAATGAGAATGATGCCTTCCCTAATTTTACTACTGTTGAAAATACAGGTAAAAATTTATACATGACACCGCCCGTTTTTAATACTGCTGGATTAAGAATTACTGGGGGTGCTGGATGTAATGGTTGTCACAATGCCCCTGAATTTGATATTGATCCTAATTCAAGAAACAATGGCATTATAGGACTTTTTGGTAGCACTACCATCGAGGTAAACGATACCCGAGCCCCTTCTTTAAGAGATTTAACAAAAAAGGATGGTAGCATCAATAGCCCAATGATGCACAATGCAGCCTTTAATAGTGTGCGCGGGGTTTTAGGCCATTACAATAACATTCCTTTAAACAATAGAAATAATAACTTAGATGCAAGATTAAGACCTGGTAATACTGGGCAAAAATTAAATTTAACAACAGCTGAAACAGATGCTATTGTTGCATTTATCAATACGCTTGCAGGCACCAATGTTTATGTAGATAAGAAATGGGGCAATCCATTTTTAATTCCTTAAACGTCAATTGCTTTATTGATAAAGTGAATGAGTGGGGATAAGGCTTCAAAACAATTAACTACTTTTTTAACTAAGTTTTTATTGATTGCTTCCTCATTGGTGATTTCCATTGTAGCTACAAAGTTTTTTAATTTCAAAAACTCAATGGCAGGATTGTCTAACTCATAGCCTTTAGGGGGTCGCACTAATTTTTCTGTTTCGGTTAAGCCTCCATAATTGGATGTAAACTTTTTTTCACGGACAATACCTTTAAATTCATCAAAGCAATAATCAATTTCTTGTCTTAATTTTTTTAGTTCAGGCGCCATAGGCATCCAAAAACCACCTCCAATAAAACAGGCACCAGGTTCTAAATGAAAATAATAACCAGCGCAATCAATTTTTTTTCCGCCCTTGCTAAAACTTGCACCAAAATTGGTTTTATAGGGATCCTTATTTTTACTAAATCGAACATCTCTATTAATTCTAAAAACACATTGCTTAGGTTCTAAATTAACCAAGGTTTTATCTTTTAATTTCATTCCATCAAGCACTGCCGACACAAACTGTAAATAATCCTGTTTAGCATTTTCATACTTTGGGCGATTTTTCTCGAACCATACTTTATTGTTGTTCTTTTTAAGTGCTTGTAAAAACTGCATTGTGACTGGCTGAATCATAAAATATTCATTGAAATATAAAGTTCCTAAATTTAATACAAGATTTTTGATAAAAATTAATAAATACTAAGGTTCTGACTAAATACCTGCTTAACTTTAGCATTCAAAATAAAAACCATGCCCAATACCAAATCATACGCAGCATTAACTGCCACCACTCCATTAGAAGCCTATTCCTTTGACAGAAGAACCCTTGGAGAAAACGATGTTCAAGTAGAAATTCTGTATTGTGGTGTTTGCCATAGCGACCTGCATCAAGCTAAAGACGAATGGGGTGGCTCCGTTTATCCAATGGTACCAGGTCATGAAATTGTAGGTAAGGTTTCTGCCGTAGGAAGCGGTGTAGCTAAATTTAAAATAGGCGATTTGGCCGGAGTAGGAGTAATGGTGGATAGTTGCAGAACTTGTAAAAATTGTCAAGAGAGTTTAGAACAATATTGTGCCGAAGGCATGACAGGTACCTACAATGCCAAAGAAAGAAACGGAAAAGGCATTACCATGGGTGGCTATTCCACTCAAATAGTGGTGGACGAACGTTATACATTTCATATTTCCCCTAAATTAGATTTAGCAGCAGTGGCTCCTTTATTATGTGCTGGCATTACCACTTATTCTCCCTTAGTATTTGCAGGTGTAAAAAAAGGAATGAAGGTAGCCGTTGTAGGACTAGGTGGATTAGGCCATATGGGTGTTAAATTTGCCGTTTCATTTGGCGCAGAAGTAACTGTAATTAGCACTTCGCCTTCCAAAGAAGCCGATGCAAAAAAATTAGGTGCTACTCATTTTTTAATTAGCACTGATGCAGAGGCAATGAAAAAATACAATAGTTATTTTGATGTGATCTTAGATGCAATTTCAGCCAATCACGATTTTACCACTTATTTAAATTTATTAGCTACCAACGGGAAGTTAATGGTAGTAGGCCTTCCGATAGAATCTCCTAAAGTGCAGCCTTTTTCTTTAGTCACTAACAGAAGAAGTGTAATAGGTTCTTGTATAGGAGGCATGCAAGAGACACAAGAAATGCTTGACTATTGCGCCGAACACAATATTGTTTCAGACATCGAAATTATACCCATACAAGACATCAACGAAGCCTATACTAGAATGTTAAAAGGAGATGTGAAATACCGTTTTGTAATAGACTTAGCTAGTTTGAAAAGCTAGCCAATCATTTCGAATTATTTACTAAACAGTCTTCTTAGGAGGAAGTGCGAAAGCAGTAGCCTCATGCGTGAAGTTGCCATTATGGGCACCATCGCAGAACGGCTTGTTTTTGCTTAAGCCACAACGACAAAGTCCAATCACTTCTCTACCTGCTAAATCGTAGGTATTTCCACTACGATCTTCAATAGTGAAATCGCCTTCAATTTTCAATGAACCATTATTGTTGATAGTAATCTTTGTAGACATATTTTCTGTTTTAGGCTTCAAAAATAGGGCTTCTTGGCCAATCGAATTCGATTGTTTTTGAATACTGCCATCTCCCCCATCTAAGCCTTAAACAAATTGCTCAAAACTCAGTTTTTACAAGTAAATTTACACCCGCCTATTTGATAAAATAAGCTACTAGAAAATGAAAGGATTCCAGTTTAAAACATACGAAGCCCCAGATCAATCACCCTTTGATAAATTGTTTGAGATATTCAAGGAATTGATTGTGCATACCTCTGGCGATTTTGACGAAGCCATTAGTTGGATGCGTGAATTAGATGTGGAATATAAATTAACAGACGAAAAATATACCATTGATGATTTTATAGAAGACCTTAAAAAGAAAGGCTATATCAAACAAGAGATTAAAGATGGTGGTGGAGATGGGGAAACAAAAATAACTGCTAAAACAGAAAGGGCCATTCGACAAACTGCATTAAATAATATTTTCGGAGACTTGCAAAGTGCTGGCAAGGGGAATCATAAAACAAAAACCCTGGGCCAAGGCGATGAAAAAAATGGAGAATTCAAAGAATTTAATTTTGGCGACAATATTGAAAATATATCTTTAACAGAAAGTATTAAAAATGCGCAAATTAATCATGGAATTGATGCATTTAATTTAACAGAAGATGATTTAGTAGTAGAACAGACCGAACAAAAATCACAAATGAGCACCGTGCTTATGATTGATATAAGTCATAGCATGATTTTGTATGGAGAAGATAGAATTACACCTGCTAAAAAAGTAGCGATGGCATTGGCAGAATTAATTACTACGCGTTATCCTAAAGACACCATTGACATTCTAGTATTTGGAGACGATGCCTGGACCATTAGTATTCAAGAGCTACCTTATTTAAAAGTAGGGCCCTATCATACCAATACAGTGGCGGGTTTGCAGTTGGCCATGGATATTTTAAGAAGAAAAAGAAATACCAATAAACAAATATTCATGATTACCGATGGCAAGCCAAGTTGTATTAAAGAACCCGATGGTAATTATTATATGAATAGCAATGGCCTAGACCAATACATCGTAGATAAATGTTATAGTCAAGCGAAGATGGCAAGAAAATTACATATTCCTATTACCACTTTTATGATTGCACAGGATCCCTATTTACAAAGATTTGTGAATGAGTTCACCGAAGCCAATCAGGGCAAGGCATTTTATACAGGCTTAAAAGGTTTAGGAGAAATGATTTTTGAAGATTACGAAACCAATAGAAAAAAGAAACTTAAATAATTAGCACAAACGTATTTATATGAAAATTGACAAAATAAAAACCCTTGGTGATTTAAAAAAACAAGGTTACCAAACTAAAAGCATTAAAGATGAATTAAGAGATAATCTAATTCTTAAAATAAAGGAAGGCGTTCCTGCATTTGAAGGCATACATGGTTTTGAAGAAACCGTTATTCCAGAAATTGAAAGAGCCATCTTATCAAAACACAATATTAATTTATTAGGTTTAAGAGGACAGGCCAAAACAAAATTGGCACGCTTAATGATTCAGTTATTAGATGAGTATATTCCTTTTGTGGCAGGCTCTGAAATTAACGACGACCCCTTAGCCCCTATTTCAAGATTCGCCAAGGATTTAATTGCAGAGAAAGGCGATGCTACACCTATTGAATGGCTACACCGCAATGAAAGGTTCTTTGAAAAATTGGCTACCCCTGATGTAACCATAGCTGATATTATTGGAGATGTAGACCCTATTAAGGCAGCAAATTTAAAATTGTCTTATGCCGATGAGCGAGTGATCCATTTTGGCATGATTCCAAGAGCCAATAGAAGCATCTTTGTTATTAATGAATTACCCGATTTACAAGCCAGAATTCAAGTAGCCTTATTTAATATTCTACAAGAAGGCGATATTCAAATTAGAGGTTTTAAATTGAGAATGAATTTAGACATTCAATTTATTTTCACGGCTAACCCTGAGGATTATACCAATAGAGGCAGTATTGTTACTCCTTTGAAAGACAGAATAGGCTCACAAATTTTAACGCATTACCCAAAAAACATTGCAGTTGCTAAAAAAATTACAGAACAAGAAGCTAAAATAAATGAGGTACAATCGGAGTTGGTTTATGTGCCTAGTTTAGCCAAAGACATTATAGAGCAAATTAGCTTTGAAGCAAGAGCCAGTGAATACATTGATGCCAAAAGTGGTGTGAGTGCGAGAATGACTATTTCCGCTATGGAAAACTTAATTAGCACAGCAGAAAGAAGAGCCTTAAAAAATGGGTTGACCAAAACAGCAGTGCGCTTATCCGATTTTATGGGCATTATACCCGCCATAACCGGAAAAGTAGAACTCGTATACGAAGGAGAGCAAGAGGGTGCTGAAGTAATTGCCAATCTTTTAATAGAAAAAGCCATTAATACCTTATTTAAATTTCAATTTCCAAAAATTAGTAAAATAGAAAAGCAAAATGAAAGAAATGCTTATTCTGATTTACTAGATTGGTTTATAGCAGAAGGTGGTTTTGAATTGTATGAAGATTTTGATGAAAAGCAATATAAGAAAGTATTAGACGAAGTAAAACCATTGGATGCGCTGATGAAAAAGTATGCGCCCGACACCAGCAAGGAAGATGTCTACTTTATGAAAGAGTTTATTTTATGGGCTTTAGTAGAAAATAAAAAACTGAATAAAGAAAAATTAACAGAAGGATTTTCATTTAAAGATATCCTAGGGCACTTGATTAATAAGTTATAGGGCCTGATAATTGGATGGTTCCCTGAAGCGATTGCAGTTGCTATAACTGACCAAAATCATAGCTAATTTTATCGTAATAATAGGAATTTATGCGCATTTATGACTGAACGCATAAACCTATCTGTGGCCTAATTTTACTTTTACATATCATTAATTAACCAATTAAATAGATGATATGAAAAAAATAAAAACAGTATTATTTGTACTTTTTGCAATTGCACTATTTGCATGTAATGGTTCGGAAAATAAAGAAATAAAAAACGAAACTTCTACTTCTTCCGCTACAGTTGGCCAATCTGGGGTGCAGGATAATGCTTCTCAAAAAAATGTAGTGCAAGTGGCTATTAGCAGTAAGAATCACACCACTCTAGTTGTTGCTATTAAAGCGGGTGAGCTAGTTGATGCCTTAAGTAATGCAGGCCCCTTTACAGTTTTTGCCCCTACCAACGAGGCTTTTAACAAACTTCCAGCAGGTACCGTTGATGGATTATTAAAACCTGAATCAAAAGAAACTTTAGTAGACATTTTACAATTCCATGTGTCTTTAGGAGTATTTAAATTAGAAGCCTTAAAAGATGGTCAAAGTATTGGTCAAGTAAATGGCGACAATGTTAAAATTACAAAAAAAGAGGGTGCTTACTATGTAAATGGAACTGCTAAAATAATTGCTAGCATTCCAGCTTCTAATGGAATAATACATGTTATTGACGGCGTATTACTTCCTCCAAAAAAATAAATGGGTTAGTTATTACTAGGGTTTTAAATTCTTTATAGAGATTGCTCTGACTTGCTAGTTGGAGCAATTTTTTGTGCCAATACTAAAGAGATACTAATTGCTCTTTGTTTAGCTAATTCGGCATTAGGGCCCTTAAAATGTTCATCTACTGTTTCACTAAATAACTTATTCCATTGTTCAAAATGAGTATTATTAAGTGGCGTCAAATGATGTAAATGAGTATGAAGATTTACCGGATTGCCCGAATAACTACCGGTATAAAACAGTGTATTTTCCCAAAAATCGTACATAATAGGTAAATGTTTTTCCCAATTAACATGGGCCACTTCATTAAAAATAAAACCTAAAGTAAAATCTACTTTTATTTTTTTATAAAATTCGTCAACTACAATAATAATTTCTTTTCTTGAAACAATATCGGATTTCATACGCTGTGTATTAAAGTAACTGAGTAATCAATAGTTGCTATAAATCTTTCCTATTAAATTTTCTTGTTGAAAAATACAATGGAATGAATACCCATATACTAAGAATGAAAAAAGCTAGCATTAGTCCTAAGGTGGTTCCAAAAAAATCTTTAAAAATAGCCCCTGTATAGCCCATCATTGCAGAGATATCTAATTTAAGAAGTATCAGAATTCTACCTAAATCAATAGGATTAAATGCACTTACTAGTAACATTGGCTTCTCTAAAGGATACTCTGCAAATTGAAACAATAAAAACAAAACAAAACCATCAAACAATAAAGAGAAATACATCCAAAGCAATATAGCCATGCCTATCCCCTTGGCCTTGTCTCTTATCTGAACAGCCGCCCATAAAGCAATGGCAATAAAAATGATGCTTAATAAAATACCTACCAATATTAGCAAAAATCCAATGGTATTTAATTGAAACAATAAAATAGGTATACCAATTCCTACTACAAACGCCAAGGAAAGTGATAGCACCAATCCAACTAAAAAGCTTAACCAAATACTTTTTCTCTGTAAGGGTTGACTTACTAATAATTCAATAAATTCGGCACTATTATAGATATATATTGTACTAAATAGAAGGCTAAATAAAGGGACAATGATTAATATAATATTTAATAAGCTTAGCAAGCCTTTATTAGCATTGTCTTCTAATCCAAATAAGCTCAAAGAAGTAGCAAATAAAACGATGCAATAAATGATTAA
>Ga0194037_1001801_pt1 | contig 14994 bp, 12 predicted proteins | sample JunL306m_MetaG_FD_148653 | JGI IMG/M metagenome (GOLD analysis project Ga0194037, IMG submission 148653) | Anoxic zone freshwater microbial communities from boreal shield lake in IISD Experimental Lakes Area, Ontario, Canada - Jun2016-L304-6m | ecosystem: Environmental > Aquatic > Freshwater >...
ATGATTAATTTGGGTGTAAAAGAAGTATATACCGACGATGATGGATGGACCGTAAGAACTGCCGATGGTAAGGCTTCTGTACATTTTGAACACGACGTATGTGTGAAAAGAAATCAAGCTTTAATCTTATCTGATTTCAGTATTATTGAAACTGCGGAAAAAGCAAATCCCCACTTGAACAGTTCTTATTACTAGCTTTTGTATCTTCAGCAAAACTAAGGCTGATGCAAAAAATATTTTGTTGGATATTAGTAATATGCTTTGCTGCTCAAACTCATGCACAGTCGGATCTTACTAAACAAATTCGCAATTACCGCGAAAAGCAGGAACATGCTTTGTTACAAGAATATATATCCTTTCTTGCCATTCCCAATCTTGCTGCAGATACAATTAACATGCAAAAGAATGCTGCATATATCCAAAATATGATGGCAAAAAGAGGGATTCAAAATATTCAATTGTTATATCCAACCAGCCCCAAGATTCCTCCCGCAGTTTATGGTGAACTATTGGTGCCAAATGCAAAAAAAACGATCATATTTTATGCGCACTACGACGGCCAACCCGTGGATAGTACCAAGTGGTCTAAGGGATTACATCCTTTTAAACCAACACTTGTAAATGGATCGCTTGAAAAAAAAGCAGCGATCATTAATTGGCCCAAAGAAACTGATACTATTAATCCTGAGTGGCGTATTTATTCTCGCGGAGCATCAGACGATAAAGCAGGAGTGATGGCCATTCTTACAGCCTATCAATCACTTATTGCAAACGGGCATCAGCCAGATTTTAATATGAAGTTTTTCTTTGAAGGTGAAGAAGAAGCTGGCTCAGATCACTTACATGAAATATTAGAAAAATATGCTCCCATTTTACAATCAGATCTTTGGGTGATTTGCGATGGACCAGTACATCAGACAGGAAGAAAAATGTTGGTGTTCGGTGCTAGGGGCGATGCTCACGTGGAATTAACAGTATATGGAAGCAAACGTCCATTGCATAGCGGACACTATGGTAACTGGGCTCCTAATCCAGCTTTGTTATTGGCTAAATTATTATCATCTATGAAAAGCGATGATGGAAAGGTTTTAGTGAAAGGATTTTATGATGATGTAAAACCATTGACTGAAAGAGAAAAGAAAGCGGTTGCTGCAATCCCATCACCCGATCAGCAAATGAAAGCAGAATTGGGTTTTATGGCAGAAGAAATGCCGGGTAAATCACTAGCTGAATCTATCTTATTACCAACGCTCAACATCAATGGAATGCAGAGTGCTAATGTGGGCAAACTTTCTAGTAATATCATTCCCACGATTGCAGTTGCTTCTTTGGATTTGAGAATGGTTCCTGGTAATGATTATAAAAAACAACAAGAGAAATTAATCAAGCATGTTCAGGCTCAGGGTTATTTTATTGTTCAAAAAGAACCTAGCGATTTAGAAAGATCAGAACATCCAAAGATTGCAAAAATATCCTTGAGCGATGGATACAATGCACAAAGAACATCGATGGATTTACCTATTGCACAGAATTTAATTCAAGCAATTCAATCTACTACAAATGATAAAATTGTATTGATGCCATCCATGGGAGGCAGCTTACCGCTTTTTGTATTTGAAAAATATTTGAAAGCAACTACAATCACTGTACCCATTGCCAATCACGATAACAATCAACACGCTGAGAACGAAAATATTCGATTGCAAAATTTGTGGAACGGTATTGAAACATTTGCAGCAATCATGATGATGAAATAAACGTTATGGCTAAAAAATTAATTGTCATAGGCGGCGGTGCTGCAGGTTTTTTTTGCGCAGTAAATGCTGCAAGAATGAAACCTGATTTGGAAGTAATTGTAATAGAGAAAAGCAATAAGTTGTTATCAAAAGTAAAAGTGAGTGGTGGTGGTAGATGCAACACTACGCATGCCTGTTTTGAGATACCAGAATTGGCAAAAAAATATCCACGTGGACAGCAATTTTTAAAAAAAGCATTTCATTATTTTAATACAACAGATACCATCCAATGGTTTGCAGATAGGAAGGTGGAACTTGTTGCAGAAGCTGATGGGCGAATGTTTCCCGCCACGAACGACTCCCAAACCATCATTAATTGTTTATTAAACGAAGCAGATAAATACGGTGTAAAAGTTTTCATGCAAACTGAAATTAAAGTCATTGAAAAAAAAGAAAATCAGTTTGTTCTTTTTTCTGCCAATGGCAAAGAATTTTTAGCCGATGATCTGTGTATAGCCTGTGGAGGCTTCCCAAAAGCTGTCATGTTCGATTGGTTGGTAAAATTGGGTCACACTATTGAATTGCCAGTGCCTTCTTTGTTTACGTTTAATATGCCGGGGAATAAAATAAGTGATTTGATGGGGCTTTCTGTACCAATGGCAACCGTTAAAATAATGGGAACTAAATTAGTAGAACAAGGGCCTTTATTAATTACACATTGGGGAATGAGCGGCCCTGTTATTTTAAAATTATCGGCCTGGGGAGCTCGAATACTTGCAGACAAATCGTATCAATTTACAATCATGGTGAATTGGCTAAGTAATGATACTGAGCAGGGCTTACGCGAGTCATGGCACAATCTTCGAAATGAGCTTGCCGCACAAAAAATGGCCAACAAAAATCCCTTTGGATTACCTAATAGACTCTGGAATTATTTGTTGAATCTGTCTGAAATAAAAGAAGAAACCCGGTGGGCTGATCTGCCATCTAAGGAACAAAATAAATTGATCAAAAATTTAACGGCCGGGGAATTTGCCGTGAATGGTAAAACAACATTTAAAGAAGAGTTTGTAACCTGTGGTGGAATTAAATTAAATGAAATTGATCCTAATACGATGCAGAGTAAAAAAGTAGACCATTTATTTTTTGCAGGAGAAATCATGGATATTGATGGGGTGACTGGGGGATTTAATTTTCAGAATGCCTGGACCAGTGGTTGGATTGCAGCAAATGCCATTTCTAAATCATAAAAAAGCGCCCGATTCTGATTGCTCAGAAGGGCGCTTTTTATAATCCAATATCGGTTATCCTTTTTTCTTAGGAGCAGCGTCTTTGTTTGCTTTATAACGCATATCTGGTGTGCCGTCTTTTTTAGTTGGACCAGCTGGAGCTGTTGTTGGGGCTCCTTTATTTTCTTTGTAGCGCTTATCTGGTGTACCGTCTTTTTTAGTTGGACCAGCAGCTGGTGCAACAGCAGGAGCGGCGGCAGGCTTAGCAGCAGGGGCAGCTTTTTCAGTTTTAGCTTTTTCGGCAGGTTTTGCTTTTGCAGCTTCTTTTTTCTGAGCGAAAGTGAAACTAGTCATGAATACAAAAGCCGTTAGGGCAAGTAACATTTTTTTCATATTGCTTATTTTTTAAGTTTTATGAGTTTAAGTTAGGGAAGTTGTATGAATAGCCCAATTTGTTTGGAATAAATTTTCATTAAAATATGGGAGTCATCAGCTTATCCTACTAAGGGTTTAATGTTGGCACTTTGATATGTAAAAAAAATCTTGTAAAAAGTCCAATAGAATACTTAAATTAAAGATTCAAAACCAGCTTATGAGAAAAGTAAACGACATACTTAAAAGGAAAGGAAGTAAAGTAAGTACCGTGTCTCCCAGTTTGTCTGTAATTGAAGCATTAGAGATGATGTCGGAGCAGAATATTGGTGCTTTAGTTGTAGTTGAAGATGAATCGTTTATTGGGATCATTACAGAAAGGGACTATTCACGTAAAATTGTTTTGAAAGGGAAGAGTTCAAGTGATACTCCTATATCAGAAATCATGTCCACAGAATTTCCCCCAGTTCAACTAAATGATACTGTTGAGAAGTGTATGCTCCTGATGTCGACTAATCGCATTCGTTATTTGCCTGTAATTGAAAAGGATAAGTTAGTAGGAATCATTTCAATGAATGATGTGGTAACAGAAACCATTCTTACGCAGCAAGAAACAATTTCACATTTGCACAGTTATATACAATCATAAAACACTTTTTTTCGAGCTAAGCCTAAATGATGAAAATCTTCGTCATTTAGGCTTATTAGTTTAGGGTAAAGAAATATCTGTGACAAATGAATTGTATTCTTAAATAATTCTTTATTTTCCAATATCATTGAAATATTAGAAACTTGCTCAATTAGTTTTTTTATGAAATTTAATCCCACCTATGTTTTAGCAGGAAGCCTAGCTTTTTTTTCCATATTATCATGTAAAGAAAAGAAAGCCGAAGTTACTCCAACAAGCCCTGATGTAAATATTGTTACAGTGGGACAAAAAACAATTCCCTTTTATTCGGAATATGTAGGAGAAACATTTGGGCAAGAAGATATTCAAATACAGTCAAGAGTGGATGGATGGATCACCGGTATTCATTTTAAAGAAGGCGATCTGGTGCAAAAAGGACAATTATTATATTCTGTTGATGATCTACCTATCAAAAATAAAATCGATCAGGCACAGGCTAAATTAGCAGAGGCAAATACAGGAAAAGTTAAAAACAAATCCGAATTAGATCGTGTTGAGCCCCTAACAGCCATGCATGCTTTAAGTCTGCGTGATCTGGATGCTGCAAAAGCTTCTTATCAAGCTTCATTAAGTCAGGTTGATGCAGCAGAAGCTGCATTACGTAATGCAAAAATCGAGTTGGAGTATACGCATATCACTTCCCCAATTACTGGTGTGATAGGGATCTCAAAAGTTTTAGTAGGCGATTATATTGGGAAATTAAATTCTACGCCATTAAATACGGTATCATCGATTGGAACTATGCGTGTTCGTTTTTCAATTAGCGAAGATGAGTATCTAAAATTTGCTAAAGAAAAAACTAATACAGGTCATAAAATATTACAAAATCAAATACCCGTTCAATTAGTATTGAGTGATGGAACTGTTTATGCAGATGCGGGTATGATTAGTTTATCGAATCGTCAAATTGATCCAGCTACAGGTTCTTTATTGATACAAGCTGTTTTCCCGAATGCTAAAAATTTATTGCGTCCTGGGCAGTATGCCAAAATCAGATTACAAACAGATATTTATAAAGATGCTGTAATTGTTCCTCAAAATGCAGTCAACCAAATTCAAAATATCTATCAGGTGTTTGTTGTTAATGATAGCAATCTGATACGACCAACAGTTATCAAAATGGGAAAACGTATTGGAAGTAATTGGATAGTAGAATCTGGTTTAAAAGCGGGTGAAAAAGTTGCCATTGTTGGAAGTGCAGTGGTTAATCCTAAAGTTGAAATCAAACCTACGGTGATACCTTGGAATTACGACTCAACTTCAAACCAATAAATTTATCTGATAACCGATTTGTATGAGTGAATTTTTTATAAGACGACCGATAGTAGCAATGGTTATTTCGATATTCATTGTGATTATGGGTTTACTAACCCTTCAAGGAATACCCGTTTCAAAATATCCTGAGATCACACCTCCCATGGTGCAGATTTCTGCAAACTATACTGGCGCGAATGCAGTGGATATGGAACAAACTGTTGCTACTCCCATTGAGCAACAGGTAAATGGGGTAGAGAACATGCTTTACATGAAATCTGTAAACTACAATGGTAGTATGACATTACAAGTGTCGTTTGAAGTTGGAACAGATTTAGATGTGGCGAATATGTTAACGCAGAATCGGGTGTCAAGGGCAAACCCTTTTCTACCTCCGGAAGTAATTAATTTGGGTGTGAATGTGAAGAAATCGCTCACATTTCCTTTGATGTTATTTTCTGTGTATTCACCCAGCAATTCTTTTAATGCAGATTTCATCAATAACTATGCCTATATCAATTTAGTGGATGAACTAAAACGGATTAAGGGAGTAGGCGACGTATCGATTATGGGTAGTTCTGAATATGCCATGCGTATTTGGGTGAAGCCTGATAGGCTGGCAAAATTAAAGATCACAGCATCCGATGTGATGAACGCCATCAAAGCTCAAAATAATATTGTACCTGGAGGTGCATTCGGAGATGCACCTGCAAAAAATGGAGTTCAAAATACTTATACAACTACATTACAACAACGATTAGTTTCTGAAGAAGATTTTGGAAACATTATTTTAAAATCAAATCCCAATGGAGCATTGGTGCGATTGAAAGATGTAGCAAGAATTGAATTGGGGTTACAGATGTATAATCTGAGCAGTAATTTAAATGGGAAGCCGAGTGCGTTAATTGCTATTTACCAAATTCCAGGTGCCAATGGTTTGGATGTAAGAAATAAAGTAAAAGCAAAAATGGATGAGCTTGAAAAAGGCTTTCCACAAGGGCTAGCTACTAAAATAAGTTTGGATACCACCGAAGCCATTACTGTAGGCATTGAAGAAGTATTACATACTTTATTCGAAGCAGTTATTTTAGTGATCTTAGTAGTATTTCTTTTTTTACAAGACTGGCGTGCAACACTCATTCCATTATTAACTGTTCCTGTATCATTGATTGGAACATTCATCGTTTTCCCGATTTTAGGATTCTCTGTAAATCAACTTTCTTTATTGGGAATGGTATTGGCCATTGGACTGGTTGTGGATGATGCCATAGTAGTTGTAGAAGCAGTGATTCATGAAATGGAACATGGGCTAGATCCCAAAGCTGCAACAAGCAAAGCGATGAAAGAAGTGGGTGGACCAGTTGTAGCAATCGCAGTAATTCTATGTGCTGTATTTATCCCTGTTGCATTGTCGGGAGGGATCACAGGAAGACTATATCAACAGTTCGCCATTACGATTGCAATCTCCGTTGCATTATCTGCATTTAATGCATTAACCTTAAGTCCGGCATTAGCAGCGATTTTATTAAAACCAAAAAAAGAAAGCAAAGGATTATTGCAAAAATTCTTTGACGGATTTAATAAATATTTTGACAAGTTCACTGTAGGATATGTAAAAGTGGCAAGTTTTGCTGCAAGAAAATTATGGTTAACTCTTTTAATTCTTGGATTGATTTGTGTGGCAACCGTATTCCTGACAATGAAAGTGCCATCTGGCTTTGTGCCCGAAGAAGATGAAGGTTATTTTATGTTAGCCATCCAATTACCTGATGCTGCATCAAAAGAAAGAACGGAAGCAGTATCTAAAAAAGTAGCGGCTTATTTTGATCATGTTGAGGAAATTGATTCCTATACTTCGATTAATGGATTTAATATGATGTCGGGAACTGCACTCTCTAATTCTGCAATGGCTTTCATACAATTAAAACCATGGGATGAGCGTCACAGAACAGCTGCTCAGATCATTGCTGATATGAACTCCAAATTATCAAAGGGAATTACAGATGCAACGGTGATTGTATTTGGTCCACCACCGATTCAAGGTTTGGGTACTGGTGCAGGATTTACTATGATGTTGCAAGACAAAGCGGGCAATTCACCAGATTACCTAGCTAAGCAGGCCCAAAAATTTCTTGCTGTATTATCAAAGCGTCCTGAAATTGGAAAAGCATATACTTTATTCCGTGCCAATGTGCCTCAGAAATCTATTCAGGTAGATAAAGAGAAAGTACAAAAATTGGGAATACCATTACAAGAAGTGAATGGTGCTATTTCTGCTTATTTAGGTGGCGCATTTATCAATAATTTCAATGCATTTGGCCGGCAGTATCGGGCCTATCTTCAATCAGAAGCAGAATACAGAATGAAGCCCGATGATATTAATCAATACTTTGTTCGAGATCCAAATGGCAATATGGTTTCTTTAGGAACACTTGCAAAAGTGAAAGACATTGCGGGTCCTGCCTATACCAATCACTTTAATATTTACAGGGCAGTAGAAATCAGTGGTGTACCTGCGCCGGGAGTGAGTTCAGAAGTTGCATTAAAAGTGTTGGAGGGAGTTGCTAAAAAAGTTTTGCCAAACGATATCGGATATCAATGGAGTAATACTTCTTATCAGGAAAAAGAATCTGCTGGTAAAGGTGCCTCTGTATTTATAATGGCATTGCTATTTGTATTCTTAATTCTTGCTGCGCAATATGAAAGTTGGAAATTACCATTCAGTGTTTTATTGGGAACACCCTGGGCTGTAATGGGTGCGATGCTGGGTTTATTCATTGGTGGATTGTATGCCACAACTTATGTAAACAATGTATTTGCACAGATCGGCCTGGTAATGCTGATAGGATTAAATGCAAAAAATGCAATCCTAATTATTGAGTTTGCTAAAATGAAAATGGATCAGGAAGGTCTTGCTCCATTTGAAGCTGCAATTGAAGGTGCAAGATTACGTTTCAGACCCATCTTAATGACATCATTCGCATTTATACTTGGTGTAATTCCATTGATGACTGCAAAAGGTGCGGGTTCAGAAGCGAGAAGAGTTATGGGTACTTCGGTATTCAGTGGGATGTTGGTAGCAACCATCATTGGTGTGATTTTAATTCCAGCATTCTTTGTTTTAATAGAAGGAAAGAAAAAGAAAAATACAAAAGTTGCAGAAGAGGTAACCCCGTCTAATAACACAACGCATTAATTTATGAAGAAGTATTTAATTCTTTGTTGCATCATGGCAACACTCATCATTAGCGGATGTAAAGTTGGCGGTAGTTTTCAACAACCTGTTGTAAATACACCTGTTGGTTATACGGATGCAAATAATACCGATTCAACTCCATTGGTTAAATGGTTTGAATTATTTAAAGACACCGCGCTTCAAACAATTATTAAAACAACACTTGACAGTAATAGAAATTTATTAATTGCTTCATCTCGTGTATTAGAGGCGCAGGCACAGTTTGATATCATTCATCTTAACCAAATGCCTTCTTTCAATTACCAATTGCAAGCGGGTGGAGGAACAGCAGGAACTGATGCTTTAAAAGTGGCAGGCGGACTAAACAGTGCAGCATTTAAAGCGTCGGGTGTTATGAATTGGGAGATTGACTTGTGGGGAAAACTGAGAGGTGCAACTGCTTCAGCCCGTGCACAAATGCTTGCAACAATCGAAAACACAAATGCACTTAAAGTGAGTTTAGTAGCAGATGCTGCATCGCTTTATTTTTTATTAAGAGATTTAGATAACCGATTGCTGATTGCTCAAAGAACAGTTGCATCGAGAAAAGAAAATACGAAGATTATAACTGAGCGTTATAGTAAAGGTTATATCTCTGAATTAGATCGTTTTCAAGCGGTGCAACAAGAAGCTCAAGCTGAAGCTTTAGTGCCGAATATTAAACGACAAATTAGGCAAACAGAGAATGCATTGAATTTGTTGATGGCAAGGTCTTATGGAATAATTCCACGAGGGTCCACAAATTTCAATCAAATATTACCTCCTACAATTCCTGTTGGATTGCCATCACAATTATTAGAGCGCCGCCCTGATATCAGATCCTCTCAAAAATTATTAGAATCCCAGTTCGAAAAAATTGGAGTAGCAATAGCATCGAGGTATCCTTCTTTTTCATTAACAGGTTTACTTGGATTCGCTAGTCCGCAATTAAGTTCTCTGGTATCGAATGGGTTTGTTGCAAACGGGTTTGGTGGATTAGTTGGCCCGATCTTTCAATTTGGTCAGAACAAAAGAAGGGTTGATGTGGAAAGAATCAGAACGCAACAATCACAACTTGTGTATGAGCAAACGATTTTGGCTTCTTTTACCGATGTGAATAATGCGCTGATTGCAACAAAAACTTTTGAGGAAGAATATGCGAAAAGAAAAATCCAGGTTGATGCAGGAACTAAAGCATTAGAACTTTCTCAGGCAAGATATGATTATGGATATACTTCTTATTTAGAAGTATTGATTCAAGAGAATAATTTATTCGATGCAGAATTGCAAGAATCAGTTCTCATGCAACAGAAATTAAATTCAATAGTTTCTTTGTATCGGGCACTTGGAGGGGGATGGAATTAAGATAAAAGATAAAAGTGAAAAGTGATGTTAACCCCTTCTATCAAGCTGGGGGGAAGAAGTGAAAAGTGATGTTAACCCTAGCTTTCAAGCTGGGGATGCTTGTAGCAGATAACAAATGGGCTTTAGCCCTTGCGATGGGGTTGTTTCTAGATAAATCGAATCTATTCTTGAATGTTTCTCAGCGTTAGGGCTAAAGCCCAATATCAGTAACTATCCCAGTCCCTAGGCTGAAGCCTAGGGTTAACAAGTACCCTATGAAGCTGTAGCCTAGAGTTGACAAGTGCTTATATCAATGTGAAGCCTTGGGTTAACAAGTACCCTATGAAGCTGAAGCCTAGGGTTGACAAGTGCTTATATCAATGTGAAGCCTAGGGTTAACAAGTACTCCTATCAAACTTAAGGTTTCCTAATAATCCAAAGAATAAACCCAGTGCCGTTTGTTTTTTATATGTTTTTTTAGAAAATAAATATAATATTTAAGTAATACATAGGGTTGTTTCACGAAAAACTTGCTAAAAATGAAAAAAGTGGACATGAATTCAGGGCTAAATACTTGTTTTTTCACCCAATACTCCTTGTTTTTAACGTCATTCCCTTACCTTTGCAGCCCCGAATTATAAACCCTCGGGGATAAAATATGCAATTTTTCTTGAAACAATTAAACGCAGATGCACAGGAGAACGCTGCAGCTTCAGAAGCTGTTGAGGTTCCTACTGCGACAACAAATGCACCTGTAGCAGAAGTGGTTGCTGAAGCGCCCACTGCAATCGTTGAAGCGCCTATCGCTATTGAAACTGCTCATGATGATTTCGACTGGAGTATCGACAAACGTAATGTCAGCTCTTATGCGGAAACTGAAAGAATGAAGTATGACAAAGTTTACGACGACACTTTCGTACAAATCGCTGATGGCGAAATTGTAAGAGGTGCTGTAGTTGCTTTAACAAAAACAGATGTTGTAATCAACATTGGTTTTAAAAGTGATGGCTTGATTTCTTTGAACGAATTCCGTGATGTTCAGGGATTGAAAATTGGTGATGATGTAGAAGTAATGGTGGTAGAGAAAGAAGACAGAGGTGGTAATCTACATTTAAGCCGTAAGTCTGCAAGAATCTTCCGTGCTTGGGAGCGTATTGTAGAAGTGCACAAAACTGGAGAAGTAATTACAGGTACAGTTACCAGCAAAACCAAAGGTGGTTTGATTGTTGACGTATTTGGAATGGAAACTTTCTTGCCAGGTTCTCAAATTGACGTGAAGCCTGTAACTGATTACGATCAGTTTGTAGGTAAAACAATGGAATTTAAAGTGGTTAAGATCAACGAAACAATTAAGAATGCCGTTGTATCTCATAAAGCATTAATCGAAAGCGATATCGAAGCACAACGTGCAGAGATCATGAGCAAACTAGAAAAAGGCCAGGTATTAGAAGGTGTGGTGAAAAACATCACAGACTTCGGTGCATTTATGGACTTAGGTGGTTTGGATGGTTTATTGTACATCACCGATATTTCATGGGGTCGTATCTCTCACCCAAGCGAAGTGGTGAAGATGGATCAGAAATTACAAGTGGTTGTATTGGATTTCGACGACGACAAAAAACGTATCAGTCTTGGTTTAAAACAATTGACTCCACACCCTTGGGATGTGTTGCCTGAAGGTTTAGCTGAAGGTTCAGTTGTAAAAGGTAAAGTAGTAAACATTGAAGATTACGGTGCTTTCTTGGAAATTCAGCCTGGTGTTGAAGGACTGGTTCACGTATCTGAAATTACTTGGGCTAATACTCCAATCAACGCTAAAGAATTCTTTAAGTTGGGCGATGAGTATGAAGCAAAAGTAGTTACTCTTGACAAAGACGCTCGTAAGATGAGCTTGAGCATTAAGCAAATGAGTCAGGATCCTTGGAGCTCTATCGAAACCAAATTCCCTGAAAACAGCAAGCACAAAGGTTTAGTGAAGAACATCACTCCTTATGGCGTATTTGTTGAATTGGAGCCTGGTATCGGTGGAATGATTCATATCAGCGACTTGAGCTGGTTGAAGCGTTTCAATCACCCAACTGATTATACCAAAGTTGGTGAATACATCGACATTATCATTTTAAGCATCGATAAGGAAAACCGCAAATTGCAGTTAGGTCATAAGCAATTAGAAGAAGATCCTTGGAATGCATTAGAAGATACTTTTGCAGTTGGAACAGTACATGAAGGAACAGTTACCCGTAAAGACGATAAAGGTGCATTAGTACAATTACAATATGGTTTAGAAGGATTCACTCCTAATCGTCACCTTAATAAGGAAGATGGTTCTACCGTGAAGGCCGACGAAACTACTCAGTTCGTTGTAATCGAATTCGATCGTAACGAGAAGCGTATTGTATTAAGTCATGCACGTATCTGGGAAGCAGCTGTAGCTGAAGTGAAAGAAACTGCTAAGAAAGAAGCAAAAGCTGAAACAGAAAGCACTAAAAAAGCGGTGAAGAACATTCAAGCTAAGGTAGAAAAAACTACTTTGGGTGATTTGAGTGCACTTGCTGAAATTAAGGCTAAACTGCAGGAAGGCGAAGGAGACAAACAATAATTGTAGGGTTTCAATACAAAAAGGCTGTTTCGCTCAGGCGTAACAGCCTTTTTAGGTAAATCTTAACGAGCGGTAAGGCTAAACTAGAATACGAGTTTATATATTGCCCGATAATAACTAATTTTGCCCACTTGTATGAATAGGATTCTCTCATTATTGATCTTGGTTTTACTTTTTAGCTCATGCTCGAACAAGTTTTCGAAAATTGTGAAGAGTAAGGATTTTGAGTATAAACATAAGATGGCTGATAAATATTATGAGGCAAAAAACTATAATTACGCTCAACAGCTCTATGAGGATATATTTCCTTTTATAAAAGGTACTCCAGGATATGAAGATGCATATTATAAGTTTGCATATTCTTATTTCTATGAGAAAGACTATTTGAATGCGGAGAACTTATTCAAAAGTTTCGTAGAAAATTTTCCGAACAGTCCTAAAGTTGAAGAGTGTGATTTTATGAGAGCGAATTGCTATTATAAGCAATCACCTAAAATCGATCTGGATCAAACCAATACGAATAAGTCTATTGGCCTGATGCAAACATTTATCAATACGCATCCAAATTCTGCAAAGAGTAAAGAAGCCGCTGAAATCATTGATAAGTGCAGAGAAAAATTAGAAGCCAAAGATTTTAAGAGCGCAGGTTTATATTACGACCTGGGTTTTTATAAAGCAGCCGCTATTGCTTTCGGAAATGTATCTGACAATTTTCCGGATTCAAAAAAAGCAGATGAGTATAAATTACTTGTTATCAAGTCGTACTTCAAATACGCTGCAATGAGTTATGAAGAAAAGCAGATTGAGCGTTATGAAAAAGTAGTAAGTGAATGTGCTGATTTTAATGAACGTTTTAGCGGAAGTAAGTACACAGAGGAAGTAAGTAAATACAAAACACAATCAAATAATTTATTAAAAAACCTGAAAAAATGAGTAAATTAAGAAGGCAAATGAGCGCTAACACTGCCAGCGTTGTTGAAACCAAAAGCCTAATTGAGATCAAAGGAAAAACAGGTAACTTATACGAATCAATTGCAATTATCGCAAGAAGAGCAAACCAGATCAACATTTCTTTGAGAGAAGAATTGCACAATAAACTGGAAGAATTTGCTTCTCATACCGATAGTTTAGAAGAAATTCACGAGAATAAAGAACAAATTGAAATTTCTAGAGCCTATGAGAAAATGCCTAATCCGGCAATTCTTGCTACTCAGGAATTTATGGAAAACAAAATTTACCATAGAAGAAATAACGAACAAGACTTGTTCCGTTAATATAAAATTGTTCTAAATAATAGAAAACGACAGCAACTGCTGTCGTTTTTTGTTATTTTCAAGTTCTAATTAGGTTGATACCAGGCCATGAACATAAAAAATATTCTCACCGTCCTAGCAATTTGCATCATTTCCCTTCAAGCTCAAGCTCAGGAATTGAATGCCCGTGTTACTGTTATGTCGAATAAAGTAGGAACCTCGGTTGATAGAAAAGTATTCAACACTTTACAAAATCAACTCACTAATTTCTTGAATACCAGAAAATGGACAAACGATAATTACAGAGTTGTTGAAAAAATTGAATGTAGTTTTATTATTAATATTGAATCAATAAGTGAACCGAATGTATACAAAGCAAGCTTAGCAATTCAAGCCGCTCGCCCTGTTTTTAATACTTCTTATAAGTCTGCCATCATCAATTTTCAAGAATCTGATTTAACTTTTAAATACATAGAATTTCAACCAGTAGAATTTAATGATACCAGGGTACAAGGCACTGAAGCAAGCGTTGCAAACTTGACGGCCGTATTTGCATTTTATGCGTATACTATTATAGGAATGGACAATGATTCTTTCAGTCCAAAATCAGGAGAAGTTAATTTTAATAAAGCACAGAATATTGTTACTAATGCACCAGAAGGTAAGGGAATAAGCGGGTGGCGTGTATTTGATGGATTAAGAAACAGATATTGGCTGAATGAGAATTTAGTGAATAGTCGTAATAATATCATTCACGATATTATATATACCTATTATCGTTCTGGCATGGACAAGCTTTATGAAAATGAAGCGGAAGCCCGGTCGAATATATTACAAGCCCTTATTCAATTGAAAGCATTTAATAAAGAGAATCCGAATACAATGATCGTGCAATTTTTTATGCAAGGTAAATCCCAGGAAATAATCGGCATATTTAAAAATGCGATGCCTCAAGAAAAAACAAGAGTCATAGAAATTGCTAGTGAAATTGATATTGTGAATGCAGCAAAATATAAACAGGAATTACAATGAGAAGGAGGGTGATATTAATTGTTATAATTGCTATAGCAATGTTTGCTTGCAAGGGAAAACAAAAAAATACAAACATAATACCTGTTAGCTCCATGAAACTTATTTTATGGGATATTCTAAAGGCCGATGAATGGTATACACAAACTGCCATAAGAGACACTTTACATAAAAGATTAGATGAAAATTTTCAGATATACGAACAGGTATATAAAATTCACCATATTAGTAAAGCACAATTTTATACGAGTTATAAATTTTACGAAACCCACCCCG